>Ga0182004_10002702_pt1 | contig 13905 bp, 17 predicted proteins | sample Sormic07211540_1_FD_120479 | JGI IMG/M metagenome (GOLD analysis project Ga0182004, IMG submission 120479) | Endophyte microbial communities from Sorghum bicolor roots, Mead, Nebraska, USA - 072115-40_1 MetaG | ecosystem: Host-associated > Plants > Roots > Unclassified | place: USA: Nebraska...
CAAACTGTGTGATTAGTTTTTGTTTTCGTCTATATTTAATGCTTTATGCATGTGCCGCAAGATTCGATGTGACAGGGAATCTTGAAAACTTTTTGGATTTCGGGGTGAACTAAACAAGGCCTAGGGTTAAACATGGATAGGAGTATCTACCACCATCGTGTTGTACTGATGAAGCAGTACTGGGGAAGCGAATGTTATACACAGGCCCCTTGGCTCGGATTCTAATGACAGACTGACACAGAGCTCAAACAATACAAAAAATAAACTTCTTTAATAATGCAACAAGATAAAACCAATTAGAGGTCCTTAAGCCCTTCGATTTATATTGGGGAACCGGTGAAAAACTCTACTAGAGTATTCCCTATACTAATAGTTCTATTACTAGAGTATTCCCAACCAAACACATCATAATGACAGGGCCTTGTTGCCACTCGCGCGAAAATGTCCGAAGATTGTATTCAGCACCACCTACAAGTAATAAACATCATGAATATATCAGAGGTCAATTGGAACGACAAAACATCAGCACCTCTGAGCAAAGGTCATGGTTAATCATAGCCATTACCACGGCAGTTGCCCTAATTCGACCGCCTCCTTTAAACCATTAACCGAGGCAGTTCCATTAAGGCAACCGTCTCTATTATGAGTTTAATTGAGGCAGTTTTTGATAACTTTCCGCCTCCGTTAAACACAAAGCACAAGACACGTGTATGAAGGATAACTACATATATTACATCTATTCAAGATTCATGTGTCATCCTTATCATTCCACAGATATCACACACTAAGATTATATTACATGAATGTAGACATTGTTCGCAAAAGCACATCTAATAATATTCACTCAAACAATGTCCACCAACTTGTAATCGTTCATGTGTAGAACGCTGGTTTTGCTATTGTGTAGCTTCTCGAACTTCTCCTCCCTCGCTAGCTCGCTCTCAGCATAGAAGAATTTTCCCTCAACATGACAACATTCATCCATATGGGTGGTGCATCACTAGGCTGGAATGGCGACTTCGGTGGCACCTCTTGCTCATCAGTTTCGTACCAGGGTGTTGACTCTGGTCGTTCCACCTGTGGCACTATAGTGGACGAGGATCCCTTGATCTTCCATACCTGTTTTGTTGGTAGGCTCAATGTCGATGTAGATGATGTAGGGAACTCGTCTCTTTCTGGTTCTCCTTTTTTGTACTTCTCTCGTTCTTCTTAGAATCTCTCCTCCTCGGTCATCAGAAACTTGTTCTGATGGCACTGCTATGCACAGAGTCTCGCCCTTGATCTGTTCTTTTTGGGCTATTGGTGGATCTGTCCATATCTTATGTAGATGATTGCTCGAGTGGTGTTGAGGAAGGCCCTTTCAAGTACTATTGGTGGATCATGTTCTTCATCTCCCATGTCCAAGACCATGAAGTCGGTGGGGACGAAGTGGTCTTAATTTGTACATTTATGTCCTTTGCTATCCCCTCTAGGAATCTGAATGTCTGGTCCGCCATGTACAACTTCACATAGGTTGGTTACAATGGTTCTTTACCAAAAAAATATTCATAAGTTACCTTAGCCATTATGTTGACACTTGATGACCTAGAGTCGCAGATTGTCTTGTTGAAGGACCAATAGTTGATGTCACATTGAATGGTCGGTATGTCTGGAACTTCTTTCTTGATAAGGTATGTTGACATGAGGAGGTAGTCGTACTCTGTACAGATGGAGTTGGAGCATCTTGCATGTCTCCACTAATGGCTACTTGTTCTTCTTCTTATTCTTGTTTGCCTTCTTCTTTGCAGTCTTGTTTTCGTAGATGTATGGTGTCTGAGGGTGTGTAGGAGATTGCAATTTCTTGCCCTTGAAAGTGAATCTCTCCTTGTTGCAATTAATGTTTAAATAGATCTTGGCACTCTCAGTGTAGAAGATGGCCTTTGATATGCTCAACAAGGGTCGTCCAAAAATCAGGTGCCTTTTCATTGCTACCTGCCACAACCACCACGAAGTCGGTAGGTACATTGGATTGTCCAACTCTCACACAGACATCCTCAAGAATGCCCTTCAGATAGCACAGTGTCTGGTCTACAAGCTGCAAGCATATGGTTGTGTACAACAATGGATCTCGATGAATTTTATCATAAATTACCTTGGGCATGAGGTTGATGCTCGCACCATAGTCATAGAAGGCCGCCTCAAAGGTGTGCGGTCTGATGGCTACTAGAATATCTGGTCTTCGTGGATCACCTTTCTTTACGGGCAAGGACTCATCCTTTCTGTCCTCTTCATGGCTAATCCTAGTGGTACCATCCTGCATGAAATATGTCTACAAAGTTTGCAGTTTTTAAATCCTCTGGTCGCCCCAAAATATTACTTTTGTCAGATGGGACAGCAGCTGCTAGCGGAGATATATATGACTCTACCATCTTAATAAAACTATATTGATTCTTGATGGCAGTGGCAAACTTTCATTCTAGTATTCATATTTTCTAAGACTTTATCATTATCAGTTACTCTCTTTGACAGTTGATCCATAGCCTTAGATTGATTAGAAATTAACTCCCTCAAGGGTGGCTGATTGAAAGCGTTATTGTAGTTGTTACCTTGATAGTTGCTTGAATTGTTACCTTGATAATTTGCCCTTTGTTACTGATTCCATCCTTCATTTTGGTTCCACTGATTCTGACGACGATAATTGTTGTTGTTGAGGTAGTTCACATCCTCTTGATTAACCGGGCAATTCTTGCTAGTATGTCCAACTTCTTGACACTCTTCACATGTCATGCAGGATTCATGAATGAGCATGACCTCCTTCTTCTCTCTGCTTGTTCATCAAAGCCTCTTGATCAATAAGTCTATCTTGGCAGACACCATGTCTACCTCTTTGACCAGATGCATTCCACCTCACTTGTGTGTTTGAGTCCTTTCTTCATTCCAACCTTACTTGGATGACATCTTCTCTATGAGAGTGGTTGTAATGGGCAAGGGGTTCCAGATCTTCTGTCAGGTTGAAGATAAACAATGATTTAGTCAAAGAGCGACACACCGATCTGACTTCAGATCACAAAGACCCAAACCCTACAACCTTAGCACCACGTCTTCTCAGGTTATTGACCGACGTTGTACAGTTGACCTCACCAAGAAGGCTAATCCTTGCTTACGAATCAAAGAACACAAGCAAGAACAAGAAAGAATGCAATCGAATTCGTAGATAAATGATTAATCTCACAAAGTTGGGGTCTCACAAACTGATAATGGTGAAACTATTGTAAAAAGAATAATCTAAGCAAAACTCAAACCCTAATGAGAGCAGTGGCTACTGATTATAAGGTGCTAGAGTCGTCACCCCCTAGACGTGCCTCCCTGATGGGCTCAATGACGATACACGGCCTAACAGACGATACACATCACCCTTATAGATTCTTGACACTCAATTGTTTTGACGATTTCCATTGACTCTTGACAAATCTTGAGGTGAAACCAAAGCCATTAGTTATATTATTAAATTATCTTTCCATCCATATGTGGATCATAAAAAATGGAGTCTGGTTGTGTCCTTGGCGTCCATTTTACTACAGACTGCTTCTGGATTCCGAGGTAGACTCGAGATTGATTTAAGCCTCCACCTTGGTGACTCAAACCGTATAAGCTCTCGACCTCCTTCTCCATTTGGATGCCCTTGCTGATCTACTTGGCCTCCATGTGATTCTCTAAGCATGGTCATATGTATGGTGGCCATGTCCTCATCGTCCTCCCCTTCTTGATGAAAAGCCTTCCTCAGCGCCGATGTTGCTTGAAGTTGATCTTGCACATTACAAAAACAAACGAGGTTGCCAAGATAATGGTAGTGTAAAATGTTGGGAGAAAGAATAGGACCACATATTTTAGTTTGCAGCATGTCTTCTCCTTGACAAAAAGGCACAAGATCATTGTCAATACTATCCTGCAAAACATTAGTACTAATAAGAAACATGTTCTCCCTTTCTTTAGATTCCACTTGGGATTGTAAAGCAACACTAGAGGAATAAGCCATGACAATATTATTGATTTTATAGTTATCTACTTGATCACAATTTTGCATAGGGAAAGGACAATTTAGATTTGTACAATTGTAAAGTTGTACCATATATTGTCCTCTGTTGTTATATTTGCCAAAAATATGATAACATGTATGTCTAGACAACCATGGCAAATCAGCATATGCATAAAGTTTCTCCTCCAAATAATTAAGATTGCAAAGAACATCAAATTCAAAGTAACCCATAGTATTTAAAGAAAACATAAATTTTAGCTCATCAACATCACCAACGTTATAAATAACATGTCTATTTTTAGCACTAGTGTTCGATTCCAACACACATAAAGTATGATAATTCTTTAATGGTTGTATGGGTATAACATAATTATCATCATGCAAGTCAACTTTATCACCAAGAACAACAAGCAAATCATCACAGGATAAAGGCAAATCAAGTAAAGGTTCCCTAATATTTGCTCTATCATAGCATGATTGGTGGAAAAATTTAGCACATCAAGAGAACTCTCACCTACTATGAGTTTAGCATCATGGGCATTACTTTGGCTCTTGTTTTAAAGAGGAGTAATAGGGGATGGTTCTGATTTTTACATGAGGTTGGGAGCACCTCATTTTGTATCATGTTATCCTCACTCTTTTGTATATTGTCATGCCAAAGGTTAGGCATAGTTGGATCAATAAAAAGTGACTAATCTAGTTGATGGACCTCATCACTTGAATAAATTACAAGAGGTGGTTAAAAAAAGTTTCTCTCATAACAATTTTCATATGGTTCCATGTGTGAGGTTTATCTGAATAACTTAAAGACTCCCACAAAGTTGTAGCTAAATGTCTTAAAATACTAGTTGCATTCTTAATCTTTCTCCGTTCACAAATACGATATTGTGCAAAAATATTATCTATTTTACTTTCCCACTCAATATACTCTTCAGCACCAATACCATCATAAGTAGGCGGAGAAGAAAGAATAGAACGACCTGCGAGAGAAGGTGTAGTAACAATAGTGCATGTCTCATTCATCATTGATGTCTCATATTGACAAGTGTTATAACCTACCATTGTAGACATGAGACACACCAATAAACAGAGAAGATTATCCTAAATAATTCAACTACGCAGGTGGAGTGGTGCCTCTCAAGATCACAACAAAGGAAACACCTTATCAAGTGCTTACAAGGTTCTTACTATCAAGACAAAGGATACCTAAAAGGCGTAGTCCAAGATTGCAAGGGTCTTTTTCTGTACCAATTTGAAGTATATGTGAAGCATAGGAGGCAAACAAAAGTATAGATATGTATATGTGGCACACAAGTCACTAACAGATAGCAATATTGAATAAATGTCTAAAGCACTTGTCCTAGTTGCTGGGCTATACGTCTTCCTACCACCAGCTGTGATAAACAAAGGAGTAAAATAAGTGTGAATAGAAACAAGTATGAAAGAGAGGAACAGAAATATGGACAAGGCAAAAGGCACTATAAACAATAGAGCTATTGAGTATTTCCTGTATGCTCCTTTTTTTGATCTCTTCTCTTTTATTTTACTATTTTTAGTCTTCTTTTTGTTGTCTGATTTTTTTTTTCTTTTTGACATAGCTCTTTTGATATTCTTTCCTCAGCAAGAAGCACAAGGAGAAACCACAAAAAAATTGAGCTCAATTGGATAAAAGATGTGTGGCCTATAGAAATCAGGATTATGCTGTAAAAAGCATGTCAAAACTTGTGGGCCAGGAAACTCAATTTTTCTGATCGAATTTTGTAAATCTAATTTTGAGAACCCAGCTTTGCTGGGATAAAACTGATATGAAATTTTTTGGCGTTGTCTGTAGATATAAAATTCGCCCCGTTTCGAGTTTAGATGTAAACGTTATGACAGTTTTAAGGAAACTGCTCGAATCAGGGTTTTAGTAGACACAAGATGCAAACAGATGGTAATACAGGATGGTGGCAGATGGAGATATTAACACAAACTAAAAAACACAATCCAAACCAGCAATAAGACCTTGACCTTGGACACAAACTCAATATAGTGGATTTTGAAACTGAAATACGCAAGGCTATGGCGCGGATGGTTGCAGGACAGGAAACAAATACGGTGGTGGACTATGGGACAAAGCAAATTCAACAAAACTAGGGTAAGTATGAAGTTGTCATCATACCTGAGGCTCTGAATACCAAATAATGGGAAAGGGGTTCCTGATCTTTCATCAGGTTCAAGATAAACAATGATTTGGTCGAAGAGTGACACACCGATCCGAATTCATATCACAAAGACCCAAACCATGCAACCTTAGCACCATGACTCCTCAGTTTATCGACTGGCACTGCACAGTCAACCTCGCCAAGAAGGCTAATTCTTGCATGCGAATCGAGGAACACATCAAGAACAAGAAAGAATGCAACTAAACTTACAGATAAATGATTAATCTCATGAAGTTGGGGTCTCACAAACGGATAATGGCAAAACTGTTGTAAACAAAATAATCTAACCAAAATCCAAACCCCAATGAGGGTCGCGGCAACTGATTATAAGGTGGTAGGGTCATCACTCCCCCTGTACGCCGCCCCCTAATGGGCTTAATGACAATACATGGCCCAACGGACCAAAAACGGTGACGCAACACCCTTACAGATTCTAGACGCTGAGTTGTTTTGATGATTCCTGTTGACTCCAGACGAATTTTTATGTGAAACCAAAGCATTAGTTAGCTTATCAAATTATCTCTCCATATATATGTGGATCATTGAAAACGGGGTCTGGATGTGTCCTGGGCATCCATTTTACTACAGAGAGCTCCTGGATTCCGAGGTGGACTCGAACTTGATTTAGGCCTCCACCTGGTGACTCCAACCGTACAACCTTTAGGCCTCCTTCTCCATTTCGATGCCCTTGCTGATCCACTTGGCGTCCATGTGATTCTCTAAGCATGGTCATCTGTATGGTGGCCATGTCCTCATCAGGTTGCTTCCCTTGTAGTGAGTGATAAGAATGAACCTCCAGCAGCAACATCTATGTGATCTCATGGTTGCTATTGGTCAACCCAAGGTAAAATGTTTGCATAATTAGCCAACTCTTTATCCCATGGTGAGGACAGTTTGATATGTAATCTTGGAAGCGTGTTTGGCGGTGATTCTAGGATAGCGGCCAAAAGTTTCATGAGAAATTTTAGGGCTCTCATTCACCTGCCCCTCTGGTCGTTGTTTTCTTTCCTTCAAAACTTGATCCATGGTCATAAGAAAACTTATGATTTTTTTAAAAACAGGCTACGTTGTCGCTTCAGTACACACGATCTTATCACTGTCGGATCATGCCTTGAATGGGCAGAGATAGCTGATAGCTTATCACTACAAGTTGAAGCCACCAACTTGCAGTGATAGCCACGTATCGATGTCGGTTGAAGCCATACCAACTATCTTATCACTACAATATAGACATAAATGAGTGTGTGGTGCAAGGGTAAAGGTGTCATAGTGTTGAACAGCAGGTCATGGATTCGACTCACAAAATTCACAAGTTGGGTTCGACTCGCCAAATTCGTAAGTTTTTTAGTTTCAAGGGGATTTTAGAGTATTAACTGAGACGGGTATTTTAAGGCAACCGCTATGGTTTATAGGGTTAACCAAGGCGGGTTTAAGACATGATTAACTGTGACATTTGGTTGGAGGTAGTTGCTTTTGCCCGCCTCCGTTAATGTAAACTGGCTGTCTTAAAAAAAAACTGTAGCAGTGACTGTCGCTCCCAAAAGCAATTGGTGATGATTATGTTTTCTACCGTAGTGAAGATCTTGCAAATAAGGGAGTGTTTGGGACTGCTCTGCTCTATGTTTTTCAGCTCCGCTCCACGATTTTTAGCCAAACGGTTTCAACTCCACGCACTCAGTTCGAGGAAAAAGGGTGGAGTTGTGAGAACACCTAAAGAGGTACTCCACAAACTCCAATTTTTTGTGGAGCTGCTCTATGGTAGAGTTTGTGGAGCAGAGTTTACGAAGCAGTCTCAAACACCTCCTAAATTTGGAGTCAGAATGAACCAATGGTATATATAATCCTAGGTATACCCTACAACCCACTAATGCACATCTCCAACTTCTGCATTATAATAAATGGAGGAGCCATATCCATGCCTTTATAAATCCATCTGGTGCATAACAGTAATGCACACATAAATAATACACACACTTTGATCTCCATCCCAGAAAGGACCTCGAACTTGCATGCACCGTAGGATATTCCGTCTAATCCTCCTCCCCTACTAGATAGGGTTTCCAGAGTGCCAGGTGATGAGAGTGCACATCCTGGCAGATAAGTCCACGTGGCAAAAGATTGGATCAGGTTTCCAAAGACAAATTACTTGGTTGCCTCTCACTAGATAGGACATATCTGCCATGCATGAATGCATGCATCCACATCCACATCGTTGAGGCTGTCATTCATGCAAAGAGCTTAACTGTTTGTGATGACACAATCCCAGAAAGCCCGCAATTATTTTGATCAGGACACCTTCTTTTCGAGCCAAATCATGACAGAAAAAAAGGAAAAAGAAACATGGCCAGCTAAAATAGTAAGAGCTTTACATCTGCGGAGCCGGATACGTCACACGTGGACACTCAGTGTACCAAATAATATGCTGGCTAGCATATCTTATTTGACCTGGGTAAATCGTAGGAGCTATCATCAAGCTAACAGAAAACAAAAAAAAACAGAGCCAATAGAGCGGCAGCCTCATCTCCTGCTTTGGCTATGACGAAGACAATTCTTATCTCCATCGTTGTTGAGAAGCAGTGCGCGCTTAGGAGGACACTAAAGGCGCCTGAGATGATTTCAGCTTGGGTGATGATCTGTCAATAGCATGGACCACACATGCATGCCCACCAAACTAAAGGTGTGGCTCCTCTCGTACAAAAAAAAAAGATGCAACGATAGATTTATATGGGGGACAAACTAGGCGCGTGGTGGCAAGCTATGACGTCACTGATGCACTGACAAACAATCGAGTAATTTGTCCATATATCATTGCCTGATGCTGATTGGACGCTCCTTCTGTTAGTTCAGGGTTTGCATTGGATGGACATACAATTTTCACGTGCAATAATGTGTCGGTCATTTAAATTGCATTGCTATAATTTTCACGTGAAATAATGTGACGGATACACGCTTAGACACTGTCAATAGCATGCGTGTGGACCAACTTTATGCTTTTTTGGGGAAAGACCAATACTAAAGCCAGATATTCTCACCTGTGGATTTCAATATGCTAGACACAAGGCTCAACTGTTAGCTAGCTAATAATGCCAATAAAGATCGAACATCAGACATGGTATTTTAATTACGCGGAAATCCCTTGCTGAAAAAACTACATGTGCTAACCAGTGATGTTCACTATATGAGTATAGTTTACAAAACGCAACGAATATAAGTAGTGGCGTAGCCACGGGGCCTAGCAGGGGCCAAGCCCCCCTATGATCTGAAACTTTTGTATATACTCCTCCTTCAACCACGAGTATATAAGTAGTTATTTTGAAGGAAATAAAATTTTCAAGGTATTATTTCCATGAGTTTCCTTTATCTCAGCTTCCCCTAATGACTACAGTAAAATATGGAAATAAATATGCTAATAAATATAACCCGAACCGTGGGTCCTATAGACATCCCCGCAAGACTCACGTTAGAATTCGGATCATATCCCAACATCAACGGTCTCTACTGCACTTTTTGTGTTTGGTTTACTTGATTCAATATTTCAAGCATTATTATTCTGGAAAATAAATGAGGGACGATATGATGTGCTGAGGTGACTAGAGCTCCATCTACAACCTTGATCTTAGCTAAGGTGTAACGTATTCTACATACTCTCTTTGTCTCGACTAAATTAAACATGTCAGTCTATTATTCAATTTGTCATAAAGCATTGGATCAAAATTTGTCCCATAAGACATTTTGTTCACTAGTACACAGATTCTCTAAGCCGGCAGTGGCAAAAACTTTCCACAGACAGTTCTAATTATCGTGCGCCTATGTTGTAAAATTGTACGGCGAGCATTAAAAACCGTCTGTGTAAATTGATTAACGCAGGCGGTTCACATAACTAAACCGTCTGTGTTAATGCTCCATTTACACAAGCAGTTCAGTTATGTGAACCTCCTGTGTTAACCAATTTACACAGGCGGTTTCTAAGCAAGCCGCTTGTGCTTTTCCTTCTATAAATACCCCCAACAACCCTTCTTCCTCCTCGTGCTGAACTATAGCTCGGAGCCACCTTCCATTGGAGCCCATCTTTAAGGTCTCAATTTTCCAAAATACGAGGAGGGAGGTTTTGATCTTCATTTATTGGAAGGAGATGGCGAATAAATGTTAGTTGATGCCTCTAATGCCTCTTTTTGTGCCCTCTTGCTCAATTTGAGCTACTTTTTGGATCTAGGGTTTCACCATGAGAGGGAAAGAGTAGAGCAGCTAGGTATGGACTATATTGGCTCAAATGAGGTTGCTTAAGATAGTTAGATGATGTCTCTCCTCTCCCCTTTTCCATGTTTCCTTCTCTAATTAGTGAATCCAAGAAATATCCATGAATAGTGTTTCCATGCTTGGAAAGAGAGAGAAAGATAGGATTTCTTGTTAGTTAATTATATTGCTTAGGATGTTCTCCTTTATATCAATTTGACTTAATTATGTAATATTTATTTTTCATGTATGGGATTGCTTAGGATGGTGAGATGATTCCTCTCCTCTCTCCCTTTTCATGTTTCACCCATGATTTTATATTCCATTTCTCAATTTCATTTAACTATGCACTATATTTTTTTATGGATGAGGTTACTTTAATTTAGATGGTTAGATGATGTCTCCCCTTTTCTTTGTTCATGTTTCCTTCTCAAATTTATTTTATTGAAATCGAGATATATATGTTGATTCCATCAATGTTGTTTTTTCTAGCAAGCTTGTCAATTTGATGTAGTTGTTAGTTCTTTTGAATTATGTTACTTAGGGTTTTGTCTTCATTTTTCTTATTAGCTCCAAGGTCTATAAATTGGATACATATAGAAGCGGAGGTTTTCATCGTTATTTCTTTGAAAGAGGTTGTTGTTTCAAAGGTTAGATAAGAAATATTTCTAGACAATATATCATACTTGTTTTGCATTGGGATCAATTAATTTACTAATTTTTCCACAGGTGATGATGGAGAGGTCCTTCTGGATGTATAACTTGTCATGACTAGATCCATCATATATACCTAAGGTCCATAAGTTTGTTGATGCTGCTAAGAACCATGTTTTGACAACAAAGACGAAGCACATATATTGTCCATGCATCGACTGCAGAAATATTAACATTTATGAAGATACTCAATCATTTCTCATCTGATCTGCTGAGGATTTATGAAGGGTTACTTGATTTGAATGAAGTATGGAGAGGGTAGCTCGACACCTTATACAATTGGGGACCCTGCGAATATCGATGCCGATAGTCTAGGCTTTCCCGATGAAGGATTTCAGTTTTTCCACGACACACACCAAAGTGAACATGTTGTGCCAAATGTTACTGCTAGTGGTTTTGCTGGGGAAATGATGGTGACAGAACTCTTGTTTTACCAAATGATACAGCTACGGAAGATTTTGAATTCTTAGAGGCAATGTTGCATCATTATACTGAACCATCAATGTTATCAATGAAAGGGATGGAGGCCTTGAAGAAGGCAGCTGAAGAGCCTCTGTATGATGAGTCCAATGGTTGTACCAAAGAGTTCACGATGCTGAGATCTATGCTAAAACTATTGATGGCAAAAGCTAGGTATGGTCTATCTGATGTTGAATTTGATACGTTCTTAAGTATTATCGGAGACATGCTTCCAAAGGAGAACAAATTGCTTGCTAACACGTACTATGCAAAGAAGCCAATTAGTCTGCTCACTATGGGTGTCGAGAAGATCCATGCGTGTAGGAATCATTGTATCCTATATCGTGGTGATGAATACAAGGACATGGATAGGTGTCCAAAGTGTGGTGCAAGTCGGTACAAGACAAATAAAGACTATCGATACGAGGATTGTGCTGTCTCCATGTGTAAAGTAGGGAAGAAGCAAAAGAAGACCCAAAAGAACACCTAGTAGAGTTCAAAACCCACCAGCAAAGATAAATAAGAAGTTGATTATTATGCGGAGAAAAAGATTCCTGCTTTAGCGATGTGGTACCTTCTAGTGTTGGATCGACAAAGGAGTTTGTTTGCTAACCCTAATGATGCAAAACTTATGAGTTGGCATGCTTCAGATGAGCACAAAAATGATGGCAAGCTTCACCATCCAGCCGATGGAAAGCAGTGGCAAGATTTCAATGAGAGCCACTAAGACTTTGTCAGTGAACCAAGAAATGTTAGGTTCGCACTATGTACCGACGGAATGAATCCATTTGCTGATAGGAGCAGCAAGCACAGCACATGGCCGGTGATTCTCACTATCTATAACCTTCCTGCATGGTTGATGAATAAGTGATAATACCTTTTGCTAACCATACTTATCTCTGGACCAGTCCAGCCTGGAGTTGACATGGATGTTTTCTTGGTGCCCTTCATGGAGGAGATGAAAATGTTATGGATACAAGGTGTTCAAATGTTGGACAAGTATCGGAAAGATTCATTGATGCTAAGAGCAATTGTTTTTGTTACAATCAACAATTACCCTGCTCTCTATACATTGTTAGGGCAATTCAAGGGAAAGGTTGGTTGTGTGGTCACTACCAAATTTTATCCCTAATGCCACCCTTTTTTGTCGCAACAACACAATTTGGTTGCAAGAAGGGGTGTTATGGCAACCATTTCAAGTTTTCATTGCGATATATTGGATTTTTGCCACACAATTTTTTTCCGTGACCTTAATTTTGTAGATCGTTGCAAAAAGTACTTGTTGTCGCAACCAATTGTACAACGGTTGCAACAACTGGTCACTCTTGCCACGACTGATATTGCGTTGCGGGTTGTGTTATTGGTATTGCAATATGAAGTTGATATTGCAACAATTTTTTTAATGGTTGCAACAACCTCTTGATTTTGCAACGTAAAAAGTTTGTTGTATGCAGTAGTCACTATCGTGGCAAAAAATAGATACATATTGCAACTGGCAATTTGGTCGTTGCATGTAGTTTTATTAGCATTGCAATATTAAGATGGTATTGCAACGATATGGCTGTTGGTTGCGATAGCCCATCGTTTGTGGAACGAATGTATAAGAAATAAAAAATAATGATTGAAAAAAACGCAACATCTTTGTTTTGATCATGAGACCTTGAGGTTTAGCTTTAAGACTCTTACCACTAGACCACTCATATGTTTTTGTATCATAGTTAGCCAGACGGGTATATATTAATGTATTTTAGTCCATATCAAAATAGATCTAATAATCCTATACGCATTGGATTAGGACTCTTCTTTTTCCGTCAACATATCGCGGTTTCCTTTTCTTCCAGCGTCGGCCTTTTCGGAATTCTCTCATGCAGCGTCTTCGTCGCCCAACTTCAGCATCCGGCCTTGACGTGGACGTTCTCTTCTTCCCAGCCCTGGACAGTTGCTTGGTTGGCCGTGCCGCTGCAACTCAGCGGCGTCCCAGCTCCCTGCCCTTGATCGTCTCGTGGAGCAACACTCGTCAGTCCCTGCCAGCATTGACTCGTGGTGCCCTAGCACGTGATCATCTCGTGAAGACTACAAGCTTGCAAGAGACATTTTTCATCAGTTGTTCGATCAGGCGCCATATCGTGGACCAAGTAATTAAGAGACTGAGGATCAGTATGTATGAATTGAATTGCAATTTAGGAATTTTTGTACTTGTACACTACGTCCAGCATGCATATGTTTATTAATCATAGAATAATCAATTTGGATTAATTGTTTTTATTATCAAAGTATATG
>Ga0182004_10002703_pt1 | contig 13904 bp, 11 predicted proteins | sample Sormic07211540_1_FD_120479 | JGI IMG/M metagenome (GOLD analysis project Ga0182004, IMG submission 120479) | Endophyte microbial communities from Sorghum bicolor roots, Mead, Nebraska, USA - 072115-40_1 MetaG | ecosystem: Host-associated > Plants > Roots > Unclassified | place: USA: Nebraska...
ATTATATACAATAAGTATAACCATATACTCTATGTATGTATGCATACTTAACATACATATCACTCTAGATGGTCTAGTATGATCATATACTTTGTCTATATACATTTCGTCCGGTCATATATATACTTTTAAACTAGATATATAGACATAAGAGTAACTACACGCGCGTAGAAAAAATACGTACATACAGAACACAATTATATAGGAAATAAACGGAGCATACGTACATACAGAACACAATTATGCATCTAATCATACTCATACCAGAAATATGGCTGTCAAGGCTTCCGTTGCTCATGTACTCGAAGCACTCCAGTCTTTCCCGGGTCTCGGCCAAAATAACTTTTTGAGGCGCATTACCTAATTCTTGTGCTTGTTCCTCTGTCTGAGAACAGAATCCCAGAAATCGTACGATGTTCCGGTGCTTAACCATCATCATGCTCGTAACCTCCCCATGGAACATCTTGGAATCAAGTGTATAGTGTTTGGAAAGCCTCTTCACGGCGATAGTGACCCCGTTTGGCAGGACGCCCTTTTCAAAGAATGGCATCAGGGGGTAAAGTTCTGCTGTGCTGCGATCGAGCAAACTTGAAGAATGAAGCAATGAAAGATTAATTAGTTACCTTGTAAACCACACCGGATGCACCGTGACCAATGCTTTGCTCATCACAGAATTTATTCGTGATGAGTTGCAGGAGTTGAAACTTTAGGTTAGCCGGCTTCTCGCTTCCCTTGACTGTACGGTCCAGGACTTGAAGTTGCATGTTTAGCTCATCATCAATCCTAAGTAAACAGAGGGATTTCAAAATTACAAGTGAGGAAAGTACATTTGTTCCATGAACAGAGAACGATTGCACTCATACAGTGGAAGTAAGGCATTTACAAAACTGCGAACAATGCCATCCTTATAAGGCCCGTTCGGTTAGACATTTTCAGCTTGAAATGGTCTGGAATATTTGCAGCTCAGTACAAAATATCGAATGATTCGAGGAAACGAACGGGCCCTTAATTAGACACATACGGTTGTTTTGACATACAAAATTAGACCCAGTTTCTAGAAGGCAGTATCTATATAATTTTTTTCACATTTTTCAGGTTCCAGATGCTTGATTTTTCAGTCATCTAACTTTGAGACATAATCTTGCAATTCCTAAAAATGATGGAATGGTTTTTCATTTCCCCAAATATATGAAGTATTTTTCGTTATTTCTTTCTCGCCTCTCCACCCATTCACGACACCCTCCATCTTAGCTTACCCTCTGCCGCATCTTCTCTTTTAGAGCACTGCTGAAGCTCGCAACCATTTTTAATATAAACTTAATCCGCATCCAACTTCATATGCAGAAGTTATGAGTTTTTAACAATTATTTATAGAGGCACAGATATCTCAAGACAAACTTTCTTAAGAGATGTGTCTTTGTTAATAGCTATTTTTCAGACATACTTCGAAGAGACCCACCTTTATTAATGGCCGCATCTTAAAATCCATTTACAGAGTTAGTTATTTCTTATTTTATAAAGTCTCCATAAATAGACTAACAGTGTCTGAAAATTAAAATAACAACGCATTTTTGAGATAATGGAGAAGTTTTTGGCTTGAATCCTGTTTATGGAAGAGGCATCAGTCCACAAAAAATTAACAAACCCAGAGTTTAAACGTTTACCGCAGTTACACATTGTAAATAAAAGGGAGTATCTTAAAATCGTTGTTTTAGTAGTGTTAGTTGCATTGGCCCTTAGGGTCAGCGGTAATGACAGGCTTAAAAAGGTTTAAGTCCTCAGATCTATATACTACCTCTTAAGAGCATCTCTAAGAGATTAGTTAAATCATTTTGTAAAGATAATTAAATTTAGTTATTGTTGAAGGAAAAATATTTTTAACAGACTCTGTAAACGACTCTTCAAATTTAGTAGCTCTCCATCCCACTTATTTGCTCTCTACTTTTGTATAGCCTATCACACTAGCCATCCTTTACAGAGTCTATTGAGTACTGTAATATTTTTTTATCAAATCTATTTTAGAGAATAGCTAAATCAACAAATTTGGCTAGTGCTTTTAACTAATCTCTTGAAGATGCTCTAAACTCCTCTTATTTCCCTCGAACCAAATTAGGATTGTTACTAAGAATTAATTTTTCACCTTTTTTAGATAAGAATTAATTTTTCACCTTAATTCATTTTATCAGTTAATTAACTTCATCCATCGCTAACTCCCATGTTCCTTCTCATGTCTGTTGCCAAACTCACCAAAAAACGACAGGACAATAAGTGATTCAAAGCAAACGGAGAATAAAATGGGACCTAGCTTCATGGCAAAAGCAAAATTTTCCTTGTACTTAACCAAGTTTGCATCACTACATTTGAAGTCACATTGGTTCGAACATTTCTCAAAACTAGCGTTTGCATACCTGGAAGGCAAGACTATATTGCGTGGGTTGTTCCGGTAATCTTTGCTTAACCTGCAATTTATAATATAAGAGATACTTTAATATGGCATGTTAAGTTGAATCAGGAGGGGCCAGGGCCCTTATATACATATATATAACCACATTAAATAGATAACAACATTATATTTTTACAAACTCTTTAAGAAAAAAAGAGTTAAAGAAAACGACTTAGATTGTAAAAGACTTCTATGCATAAACCAAAAAGGGAAAGATTTTTCTTCTTGGCTCCATGTAACAACACAGATCAACAATTATTTGATGAACATATGCAGATAGCTTGTCAAACTATATATGCTGAAAACCATTGAAGATCACATCGTTTCTTTCAGTCCAGATGCACCAACTTAAGAGAATAACAATGTCCATGCAGAAAGGAAGCTGGAGTTGTTCTTGACCATATCACAACGGCTTTGTAGTCTCAACAGTGATTTACTCGGTGGTATCGGTCCTAGTTATCACAACCGATTTCCATCCAACTGTGATAGACGCTGAACCTCGTCGGTTCCTCCTACCACCGGTTCCTCCTACCAGCGGTGCTGATTAGGATTTCTAGAAATAAAAAAGGACCAAAAGTAGGAAAAGATTTATTTTAATCCCAGAAAGCCTCCACTAATTCACTCATGATCGCAACATACACGATTTTTCACACGCTATGTGGTGCTGGACTTCAAACCTGAGGCTTTTCTCCTCGCACGTAGCTCCTCTAACCACTCTACTCCTAATTCACTTGTATTTACATAGCATATCCATTTCCCTAGCATTCACTTTAGGATTTTAACATGAATATTTAAGACCCTAAACAACTTCAGATGAAAAAATCATAAACTATTAACCTAATTGAGATCTAAAACTTTAATTTTAGTCGTTTTGCCATCCGAGGTCATTTCACAAATTTGAATTTGAAATCATCAAAACTTTAGCCATACATTTGGGACCCTAAATGGTTTCAAATGAAAAACTCATCAACTACAAAGTTATATATAGTTCTCATCCAGATCTACAACTTTAGTTTTGGTCAATTGTTCATCAGAGGTCGTTTGAAAAAATATTTTCAAAATTAGAACTTTATATACAAATTTGAGACTATAAAATGATTTCTAATGAAAAAGTCATGAACTATAACTTTGGTTTTGGTTGTTTTTTCATCTGAGATCATTTATACAATTTAACAAAATTGAATTTTAAAATTTGGGCGCTTCAAATAGAAGGATTGTATATGATTTCAAATAAAAAAATCATCGAGATCTACAACTTTGATATAAAGTTTGTTTTCGTCCAACTTCATTTTTTTAAAAATATGATTATTGTGCTACGGCATGGTTATCAGCATCGTATCACACAATAAGCTAGCGGTGAAAAACGTCTTCACCACTAGTTCACACGGCGAGCCGACAGAGATGAGGATCACATCATCACACCAATTGACGATGGTGCAAACTAACTATGATGAGGGACGCTACTTGTTGGTAAGGTGAAGCGATAGTGATATTTATCAACTCCAACATTCTTTAATATCAGCAATACTCTCATCGCTAACAATTTATATCACAACCAATTTATGATAACTATCACCACCAGTTTTAATAATACCAGTGGTGATAGAGACATTGGTGTAGGTCTAAATGTAGCAGTGAATACTTATTCTTTTACACAAACAACCGTATTAAATTTGTGGTTGACTCCCATTGTTTTCATACAACGCATACATGCATGATATACAGCGAGGATCCCAAATACGTTGACATATATATATAAGAGGTGAGCAGAACAAGGCAATGTATGGCCACAATATAGCAGTTTGAGGAGCAACTTCCCGGTAAGTATCAAGTCGTATGTGGTAAGTTAAATAACAATGCACGCTCTCTATATTGAAACAGGACGAATCGATAAGAATGTTAATTGCAGCTTCTGTGGATTAGTAGAAGAAAATATTCAATATATTTTCTTCAATTGTCAACTAGCTAGATTTGTCTTGTGTTGTTCATCACCTTTAACATTCAACCACCAAAAAGCATTTCCCATATGTTTGGATCTTGGATAAGGAGATTCCTCCTAGACTAAGAAATCAAATAATAGTGGGGATAGTGGCTATTGTTGGGTATTATGGTTGAATAGAAATGATGCGATGTTCTAAAATTTAGTTACTAATTCATACTTGTAGGTACTTTTTAGGGAACTTTTTGGGTCAGACAATGGTCCAAGCTATATAAAGAGGAAGAGGGATGAAATTTGAAGGATGGCTTTAGACGCTTAGAAGGCTTAGCGCTGCAACTCTTTGGAACCTGTGGGTGTAAGAGTTAGAAAAGAATAGGACTGTAGAGTCCTTTGTGAGTTTAGATTTGGTCTGAGATCAGTGGCCTTTTGTTTGATTTGGGATCAGTGAACTTGCTTAGTTATTGTGTTGCCTTTTGACGTAGGGTTTGTTATGTGTTTGAACTGTCCGGATAGCAGAAAACTGGGCTAAGTTCCCTTGTATTGTTAAGCTCTAAGCATTCACTTGTGAATGTGAAAGCTGAAATACTTTGTTTCGAAATATAAAAAAAATTTGCGTGCATGAAAATGGAGTTACTGTATATGATATATAACTGTGTGTGTGTGTTATAAAATGGCAAGAAATGAAAAGTTTTGAATCTAAAAGAGTTATCTGAGATGAGCGCTTTATATACCACCACCTCTATTAATCAATTAACAGAGACAAACATCCTTCTACGGCCGCCTCTCTTAATAGATTAACGGAGATGGACTCCTAATCACAATTACCTCCGTTAAGAATAACACAGGGCACCTGCCTTTGAAAAGCGCTATTAATGCACACGTTTAATTGGAGGCGCACACTGTACCCTACCCGCCTCCGATAACCCAATTTTACCGTTTGGGAAAACCTCCAGAGTAGTAGTGTTTCCAATATTATGTGCATATGCAATCTGTTCTTATAGTTAAGCTAAAATATACTCAGTATAGGCAGAAACACAGATTATGGGATTAAGACGTTATTAGTTACTTCTGCAGGGATACCAGATATTTCTTACTGTAAATTAATCCATGATCAACCCGTGCTACTGCATTGCACGCAATGTCAGGAGACATAAATATTAAAAAATGTGCTTAATACGTACTTACAGTTAATCAAAATTACGTATCTTTACGTGCTCCTCTTTATTTTTTTTATACAATGCCCATATAGACAATTTATAATTATCTAGTTGTGAAAAAGCTATTTAAGACCAGTACTCTAGAAATCTACTTATTCAGGGATAGAGGGAGTATCAATTACTCTATATTTTCAATCTATATTCATTGCTTCTCTCTCTCTCTCTCTCTCTCTCTCTCTCTCTCTCTCTCTCTCTCTCTCTCTCTCTTGAAATTTTGATTCAAGTTATATATAGCACTTCCACTCAACTTATCACTATGCACTTAGTTGAAATCTTAATTCAAGTTATCATGGTTCTTGTTGCAGTTTATGTTTTGTGACACCATGAATCTTTATTTGACTTTCAAATTAATTCCGATATTATTGGTTGGTACAACTATTTTCATCACCGCGTTAAGTTGAAGCTTTTAAGCTGATTATTTATACCTCTAAATCCACCTATTATTTTACTTAAATTAGGGATTTTAGTTCATAAATTGCACTTTTTAGTTACTATGATGTATAGACGGTCGTTTAAGCTTGCATATTGGTGGTGGCTTGAAGTAAAATATAGAGATGCCACCAGAAGATATTAATAGTTAAACCTAACATTAGTATTTACTTCAAAGGAATATAGAGAAATAGCGAGGTTTAGGGTGAGCGCCTCGCATCCCATGTAAGACAAAGAGCTGCCGCCGCCGTGCCTAGAGTCCCTCTCCTTTCTCTCCGGTGCATCTACCGAAGACAAGAAGGGGAGGAGACCCAACCTTTCCCCATAGTTTTTCAGTGTCTTAGAGTAAAGTCTAAATAAATTTTTGATGAAATTAGATATATTTTTTTTGTCGAGATTGCGTGTCCTACGATGACTTCAGTGATTGCCATGACAAGATCTCCATTGCAAGCGTTGTTTTTATCGGTAGACACCAATTTGTAGCCTTTAACTGCAAGGGGAACTGGGATGCTCTCGTGTGGCGCGGAGAGCTAGAGAGATTGGAGAGAGCGAGAGCCACGTGGTAGGACGCCAGGACCAAAACGCTACGGTGACCGTGGAACTCTATGTTTCGTCGCCCATGGTATTCTTGACGGATGACGAGCATCATCATTGTTTGGGGACACCGCGACGGCGAGAGCATCTCCGTTCGCCGACGGCGGCAAACATGTTGTTCGTTTGTCTAAAAAGTCATGACTGAAATTATTATTTGCTGATTTATTGGAAGAGAAAAATACTGCTGAATGGCTGGTAGATTTGGCAGATAAACTCACGCAAAGACTTGCCCCCACCGGCTGAATGAGCTTCCCATCCCTGTTCTCATCGTCTCACCATGGCAGCCGACATTGAAGACCCCGAAGCTGGAGGTGGACCACCCACGGCAGCGGTGCCACTCGAGAGTGGAGGAGCTCGTGAACGGTGGAGCAGGAAAGCGGGTATTATCCAAATATTTTCTACCCAAAGTTCGTATGGTTAATCCATACCCTACCCAAAAAGAACCAGTATGTGTTGGGCACGGGTGCAGGGCACCCAAATCTGGTAAAAGTACCAATTTAAATGAAGGGTGCCACGTACTCTCATGAAAGTTTATACACGTAAGTAAAATTGCTGACTTGACAGAGTTATTAAATGAAGGAGTTTCATCAGATGAGAGAGAAGTTTCATCCCCATGAAACTCCTATGGCTCGGTTACTTAGTTTATAGTCTTGGTAACTGTGTCATGAGACTGGCCTAAGTGACAGACTGTTTAGCATTTAAGATATCGCGGAGTAAGATAAGTCGGTAAAGTTACTTACCCGATCTGCTTTATTCTTATATCTCTCATATTCTTCTCGCGTCACTTCCTGGCTGCCTTGCTTATTTTTTGAATTTCTCCGGTCCAGAGCATCATTTATTTGCGTTTGAAGTGCTATACATATTTCCTCACCCTACAAAGAATATATATGGTTATTTTTACAGCTACTATAACAGGATTAATTGCATAGGATAAAGCTTTAAAGTATACCTGCTTTGTATCAAATTGAAAGATACGAAGAACACCGGCAACTCGCATCTTAAAGAAAACAAAGGTATTGCTGCTCCCATATTGCCTGATGTCCCGTATCTCTGCAGAATGTAGGTACTCCTTGGTAACTGGACGGAAAAAGTGAACCTGTGTGTTCATACAGAAATACAAGGTAGCATTAATTTTTTTTTTGGGAGGAAAGGTAGCATTACTTAGATGAAAGAATAATCAATTTTTTCATCACATGACGGTTAGGATATATATCAGACCCCTCGTTTGTTGATTCCCAGAATAACTCTTTCAGGTACTCTTCCAGGTTCAAATCCGATCGGATCATCATGGTGGTTCCTGACACTGAAGAAAACTGAGTTCCCATACGGAAGAGTCCTTAACATTCTGAAGAATTGCTGCTGTGCATCGTGTTTTGACAAGTGTTCCTGGACGAAGAAATGAAGTTTTCAGGTTATCAAGAGTTATCAGGTGCCATACACCTGTGTGAATACAAATTGTAAATTTATTTGCACAGCGAGCTTAGATAAATACCATTAGTTGATACCGTGAACTGACGTCTCGAGCTCCCAATCTCGCCTTGCTCTAGTAATTGCAACATGTCTAGGTAGAAATTTCTCTAGAAGAATATTCCATTCACTAGCAATAAAAAGGAAACAAAAGGAGAGGCAAATTGTTCTTACTGTTACCACCGGGACTCTAAACTGAAAGTCTCTGACATGTGAAATCGAGTAGGACATTATGAAATACTTACACAGAAGACTCTGGGCTGTTAATGTATCCAATTTCAACCATTATTTGCAGAGCAGAGAGCTGTGCAGCATCGTCCCTGCCTAGCGGGTAGTTTCCTAAAACATAATCATGTTGCAACTGCCGAATAATGATATTAGTGCTATTATGGAAACAGTACTTGCATATTATACACTATAGGAATTGCTGGACGATTTAGCTATCAGAAAACTGCAAAAACAAGTACCTGGACATATGACAGCTGAATGAACTTTGGATCAGTGACAAACTCATCCCACTCACGGAAGTGACGTTTTTTAAACAAAATTTTGCAGTGCAAAATTTCTCCATTGTTGCTACCCTTAGCTGATTTGAATTCAGATAGCAAGTCACCAATATATTTATTATCATCCAACAATGCAACATATTCCTCTGCGCAGAAAGATAAAGAAACACGTGTTACTTGAAAACCTTCCTCTAAATCCTTCAACCTTCCAAGATACGGTATCTGAACTACATAACAGAAGAAAAATGTGAAAGAGGTATACCGTTGCCAACTTTTGAAGATCTATTAAGCTGAACAACCTTTCGGCACTCAAAAAGGCTGAAACCAGAACACACTGAAAGTTTGATAATGCCAGCAAGCTCCTATCATTCGAGCATAGTTTGTTCTGTTAGCATTTTCAAAAAACATTCTCCTGTAACAGTTAAAATAAAGATAAAGCTGCACAAGATTTCAACACTGTTAAAATATGTAGTGCAACAACATATATTGTACAGATATAGTGACATAGTATATCACACCAAATTTTTGTAACGTGACGGGGATCAGCCCTCAACCCCCACCCGTCGCAAGAGAGATCTTTTCCTGGGCCCTTATTGATTTCTGCTGTTGCAAAACACTTTGGCCTCTAAGGCTCTAAGAGAGGCCTCAAGGTAAAGTACTAACCACTGTGGGCGAAGGACCAGGATGAAGGCATGGCATGAGCCTCAATTACAAAAAAAAGGTAAAAAACTCTGTGATTTCGGCCTAAGGCTTTGTGTTGAATCCCAAGCCGAATGTCCCTACTAAAGATTCAAGTTGAAGATCAAACATGGTGTCTTGATTCAAGGCATAAACAAAAGCTGGCCCAATAATTCTTGACATGCACTACCGGACTCTAATACTTTGCCGAGTGCCACACTCGGTAAAGATCACACAACAAATTTTTGGTCGGCAAAGAAGTTTTTGCCGAGTGCTATTTTTCAGACAATCGGCAAAGATTTAAACCAAAAAAAAAGCAAATTTTTTTCATCAAAGTTGCAAATCACACTCCTTCACAGTTGATGGGATTTGAACCCATGACCTTCCTCTTACACATCCAGACACCACACTATCACTTATATCTATATTGCATTTCGGTTTCTCATATATTATATCAAATCACGTGTAAATTGATTGTTTGAGACCCTAAATAATTTTAAATTAAAAATTTGTTAGATACAAAGTTTCATAATTTTTTGAGATCTATACTTTTCATCTAGAGAGTTTCTCCAACTGAGGTCTTTTATAAAATCTGAATTTTAAATTTGAGAAATTTAAACATAGTTTTTGTATGATAAGTTGATTTCAAATCAAAAAGTTATCAACTACTAAGTTTCATAACTTTTTGAGATCTAAATAGTTTATTTAGGGAGTTTTTTCATTGGAGGTCGTTTGAAAATTCAAATTTTCAAATTTCCAAATAAACACACAGTTTTGACTAACAAGGTGAACTCAAATGAAAAAGTTATCAACTATAAAACTTCATAACTTGTCAAGATCTATAGAGTTTATTTTGGTTATTTGGTCATTTCATCTGATATGGTGATTCTAATATTTTTCACAAAATTTATATCTCTCTTATTGTTTCATAAACTATAAGAGAGATGTGAAATTTGTGAACAAATTTATTTTCACTCTGTCAAATAAATAAATGATCAAAAAAAAAAGTTGTAAATCTTGAGAAGTTATACAACTTTGTAGTTGAAAACTTTTTGATTTGAGTTCATTTAAGGTTTCAAAATTTCATTTAAAATTTTCTTTTCCGAGTGTTTTTTTGACACTCAGCAAAGAAGGTCTTTGCTAAGTGTAAAAAAAAACACTCGGCAAGGAGGCTTCTTTGTCGAGTGTAAAAGAAACCAGTCATGACATAAAACACATTGAACTAGTGATATACTCACAATCTAGGTTTTATCCCAACCAAGTAATCCTCAGTTACATTATATTATCATGAATGATTTGTTGTATTTCACATGTATGTTTTTTTGGCAAGGAGTATGAACTCTGATTTTAAACCAGATATTGAAGAAAAAGGCAATGCAAGTACCTCAACGGCGTCAGCAACAGTGGTTGTCATGTCATAAGTAATTTCCTCAAAACAATCATCCAAGAAAAACACAATAGTTTTAAGCTTCTGGCTGGTTAAAAGAGCTTGTATTTCCTCCCGTGCAGGCACTGTACCCCTAGGGCCCAACTTAATTGTGCGTTTTAACATATCTAATGTGTTCAATGCTAGAACTCGAACATCTGAATCAGTTGTCTCACTGTGAGCAATATAGTGAACATACTCTGACAAGTATGCCCCAATATCTTTGCTTGGTGACATGCATGATGTACACAGATACAGAAGCTCCCAAGCTCTTATTGACCAATCCCTGTAAGTGAAAAGAAAAAAGAAAAAAAAAATGAATTCCTAAGGTGATAAGACACACATACGCTTGCCAGCCTTAGAATCTCATTACTCACCTATTAGGATTTCTACGTGTTTGTTTTGAAATCTGTGCAAAAAGTTCATCTCGAAGTATAGAATGCTTCAACGTATGCATGTAAAGCTTTCTGATAATGTTGGTTCGTTCATCCAAACTTATTACTGAGAGTGAATCAATGCCCATGTACTTTAGTACAGATTTGAACAACTCCAATGAGTGTCTTTCAAGGTCATCACTTAATTTTAATAATGAAGTTGGAATGAGATCCTAAAAGACATTAAAAAAGAAGCAGTTCATCAGTACAAAACACAATAAAATAGGAGGCATTTGATGATGGCTTACTTAATTTATGCTTTTGCATCAGAATTCGAAGGTAGAAATATAAGCTGCACCAAATGCAACAGCATAACCTCATAGTTGGTATGACATTTGACAAGATCACCTTTTGGAAGCACAACATATGTTCCAAACTGAACTCAGAACTTTTAGAAAAACCATCTCCTCCAGCTGATTTAATCTGTTTGTGCATTGCCATTTGAAACCCTTTCACCTGTCATATCATATTAGCACTGTTATCAGCCATGAAAATTAGTATTTAGAGTTTTATAGATGATATGACGGCATCACTTGTTTTTTTCAAAAAAGATAACTGTTCTTAGCGCTGTTTTTAAATGGAATTAATTGATTTTTAAAGAATTAAACAAGATTCAAATTACTATTGGGACATAATTTTTCATATACTCATGTATGACTGTTCCAAACTAAATAATCAGTAAAATAATTTTTTATTATAAATCAGCAAAACCAATGCAACTAATTCTGTGTTAAAAGTTCATAAAGTGCTAGATGCACCCCATGGTCAATTCTTCACCATCATGACAAATATGCTCCCTTTTACAAATACTTTTGACCGCTCTATTTGTTTTCCAGTACTTGCTACTTCCCATCTCAAAGAACATAATCAATCAAACACACTGGAATAAAAGTGAAAACATTGATCTATGGTGAAAAAGATCTATCACACTAGCAAAATGTTAGTATGATTTTAGTGGTTGAATAACTAAGAACTTTGGAGAAGCAAACCCTAAACTTCATGGCTGCCGTTTCTAGTTCTCAAATAAACTTGGGGTAAGCAACCCTAAACTTCAGTGATACAGTTCACTAGATCATGTTTGTTAGCCTAGACAGGTGTTTTGGCTTGGCTAGCATGCTCCTAAAAGAAACAAAGATGCTGCACCTGGGCAGTGGCGGAGTTGGGATTTTAAACTTGGGTATTCGCACTTCTATGTTATAAAAAAGTGGAATTTATAGGCTTAAAATATGATCAATAACACTGCAAATCAGCAACTTTAAATCAATATTTACTTTCTAATCTAAACTTCTAATTGAAATGCTTGTTTTTTACCAATTTTCTGCTCAGATGGGGAAAAATACTATAGATTATAGCATTATACATTCATATATATAAGTATATACACATATCTACATAAAAGTGTACTAAAATAGTTGGGTATTCCCAAGAATACTAGGGAATACCCCTAGATCCGCCCATGCAACCTGGGGGAGGGGATTAGCTAAACTAGATTTCGTTTCTCCTAGGCAAAGTTCATTACCAACCATGAGAGGTGTGTTATATTACCTCCATACCACACCTACTCCTCACTTTCTTCTTTCTGCACACACCCATCATCCATGGCCTCTTGCAACTACTGGTGGGGCACTTCTTCAGCTTCTGCCTTTCCTCCCATCTCCAAGTCTCCACTCCCCACCTCCAATGTCTCCAGCCAAACATCACTGCTCTTTTTCCGCGGCCGCGATGGACATGGACGACATTAGGGAGCTGACCATTATAAACTCCACCACATCGATCTCTATTCTCTTCATGTTCCTTTTCATCCTCCGCGGCCCGAAGAAGCAAGCACACAAAGGGCAGTAACTAGTAGCTACTCCCTCCGTCCGGGAATAGAAGGCACAACTCCTTCAGCACTAAGACCAATAAATAATTTAATTTAGGTGTGTTCTGAGGATAACATTTTGAATGTCATGCATGCGTGCATGTAGGATCACTAGTGGAAATGCTTCATTTGTACTGGCGGTTTCTTTAAGAGAACCGCTAGTGGAAATGCACCATTTGTATTGACGCAGTGAAAATGTGTTTCCACTAGTGGTTTTTGAGTCGGGCCTGCCGATTTCTTTTTACAAGTGTTTTTTAATTGAAACCGCCTGTAAAAACTATGCTCTACCACCAGCGTAGAGCTTTTCTGTACTAGTGCATTGGCCAACCCATTCACTCCTTCACGCCAATGAGAGGAACACATGAATGCTCGCGGCATAGTTGGCGAGTAGATTAGCAGACCTAGCGTTAAATGTCACATGCACGTTATTAATGGCCTTAGGACTCACACAACTTGTATACTCGGACTATAGAAAAAGTGGTTACGCCTTCTATTCACGGATGGAGGGACACTACACCACAACCTTTAATCAGCGACTGACTTGAAGTTGTTGCAAGGGGTGTACAGCAATAGACAGTCCGTTGCTAAAAGTTATAGCAACGGACCCTAGCAGATGCTGTTGAAGCCATCGTTGTAGGTATACAGCGACGGACTTCATCTTTAGCGACTGACCGTCCATCGCTCCAGAATTTAGCAACGGACAGGTTGTTTGTAGTTTTAGCAACGGATAGTCCATCGCAGTAATAACTTTTAGCAACTGCTAGTCCATTGAGATCAATTAAATAAGAAAAAAAACTCCACATACAAGCATATTTACAACTAGACCACGTTCAGAACGAATACAATACTGAATGACATACACAAATGGGCAAATCAATCATATTCTCATTCATCTATATCAAATGAGTAC
>Ga0182004_10002704_pt1 | contig 13901 bp, 17 predicted proteins | sample Sormic07211540_1_FD_120479 | JGI IMG/M metagenome (GOLD analysis project Ga0182004, IMG submission 120479) | Endophyte microbial communities from Sorghum bicolor roots, Mead, Nebraska, USA - 072115-40_1 MetaG | ecosystem: Host-associated > Plants > Roots > Unclassified | place: USA: Nebraska...
GAGCCCCATAAGCCTAATAGATGTAGGATGAAACAAAAGAAGGCAATCTTATGCTATGCCTTGGTGAGGAATCCTATACTTACTGAGTGACTTGAGAGTACTATTAGAGGAGTAAGGATGAACAATGTGCTTTCTTTAAAACATTTACCAGAAACTCTAGGTACTAAGGATATGAAAAAGGGAAGATGACTTTGCTTTGAGAACTGTTCCATTCTTCAACATCCTAAGGATATATGTTAGACAGTGCCACATAACCCACTTGTATAAGATATGTCTTGAGTAGTCTTTGTGTTTGCTTATATCTTAAAAGTATCATAATCATAGGTTATCTTTCTCTAACCTTTGCTCGAGGACGAGCAAAGACTTAAGTGTGGGGGTTCTTATTGACGGGAAATAAGACCCAGTTTTATATACTCAAAAGCCTATCAACAGTCCTCGATTGAAGGAAGATAAGCATCACATGAACATATTTATCACTAATAAAGTTCCACTTGTACTTTTAGCTTGTTCAATGTAGGGAAGAAGGAAATGAGCCCTATGGGCCCCATAACCTCGGTCGACCGACCATGGTTTGGGCCCACTAGGGGCTCCCCTCCATGGCATGAGCCATGGCATACTCCAAGGAGTCAATCCCAACCCTTGGATCCACGTGTGCTTGCCCTCAATGATTCAAACACTTAGCACATGGATCCTTGGGCCCACATGGAAGCAAGCAAGTGTACAACTAGACTCAACTTTGGACAACACTTCACATGACAAGTGGGGACACCACTAGGAGGCTAGTAGTGGGCCAGGGCCCCAAAGGTCGGTCGGCCAACCGACCAATTGGGTCATGCCACCCGGCCCAGCCTCCCATCGACCTAAGGACCATCCAGAAGGTTAGTGGGACCCACTATCATCCAGATGGTAGGTAGACCGACCTGTGATGTGGGCCCACATAAAGTCGGTTCACTCCACTGACGTCCTCATGATGAACATGTGATGGAAATCCCCAACCATTGATCATATGGCGGTTCCAAGGTCGGTTTATCCAACGTTGCATGCTGGAGGTCACATGGATTGCTAACGTGGCGCTGGAGTAGCCCCTACTCCATCTCTCCCCTATTAATACCCCCTTAGAGAGCCTAGTTAAGCATGATGTATCTTAGGAAGAGCTACTCTTAGCTAAGTGTGAGAAGAGAGGGAAGAGAGTGAGGAGTTCCCCGAGGAGGAGTCCTAGCTTGTCGGGAGTATTCTTCCAGGAGCGCCTCATTGGATGCTTGTCTTCTAGTAAGTCTTCTTCTAGTTGCCTTTCATCTGAGTACTTTCAGTATTTACTTTTTGTCATAGTTTACTTTAAGTATACAACCAGTATACTAGCACATTGCTTTGACTTGTGTGAAGTGCTCAAAACCTTAGCTTGGTCTAGAATAGTAGAATTAGCGTAGACGTCGTGTCTAGACTAAGTCTGCGCTTGTGGACTTCTTGTCGCACCTGAAGAACACCAGCAGCGAAGCGTGACAGGCCTCTACTAGACATTAGGAGTTCTCTTCAGTGTGTTGTTAGGCAAGTTGCAAATAATAGTTGGCCTGCATGGTAGCTGCCTAGGGAAGTGTTTTGCCACACCCTTTTCACCTATCGGCCACAGTAGTAAGAGAGTTAACTCTCGATATACTTAGGATAGCTTAGCCAGAAGCCAAATACTAGAAATACCTCTCCACCCAATCCTAAGCCCTTTGATCATCATCCGACGACTCAATTTGTCTAGTTAATCAACTTCTCATTCCCTGTGGAAAATACGATACCTGGAATACTCCTAGTGAAGTGCTGCATTGACCGCCGTCCGCTTGCGGTAAAACCGTTTGCCACTTCTGGTGTCACACAAGCATTTCTAGTGCTGTGCCAAGGACTGACAATCCTAGGTAGTGATGCTAAGAAGAGTCAACAGGGTGGTTGAGAGATCTACGATGTTTACTGAGATGCAAAGATCAAGGCTGAGTTTGTTTGGATTTGGTAATAGAATTTTACCAGAAGGAAAGTAATTATTAAAAGGTCATCAGTATCTGGAGTAAATTTTGGAGTATTAATGATTTCATACTCCAAAATTGGGGGGCATGTGTTGACACCATTTTTGGGTACGAGTCAAGATGATTAAGGAGAACTGATCGGCAGTAGGGAGGTTGCTGTGCCAGATCGATAGGAGAATGCCGATAGCCAATACAGGTGGTGCCGATGATAGGTGATGGTCAGTGGAAGGATTTTGCTGGCTCGGGGTTGAAAGTGATATCTGCTGGTTGTTTCCAGTAAGATTTATGGTTGTCGATGCCGATGTAGGAGGGCATGAAGACTACTGCTAGAAGGGCATGTACGTGCCGATGGGGTTGAAGCCGATGAGGATTGAGGCAGGAGCTGATGAAGATTTTATCATAACTAGGATGGACGTAGGAATAGATAGTTATTGTTTCTTTTTCTATAGTTGTTCGAATATGCCTTACATGTAAGAGTCTTGTTTATCTTAGTTGAGTCTTAGTCGTATTTGGTTGTAACTCTTTGGGCTAGGGTATAAATATAGACCCAGCAGCAATGTAATAAAAGATCAATCAATATCAAATGCAAGTTTACTCCTACTTTTACATCTACTTTTTGATGACTTCGTCAATTCACATACTTTTCTTGTTTATGAGTTCTCCATGATTCGATGGGTTACACTCGGCAGTTCTCGAGTTCCGCGTGAGTACCTCTTGGCCGTGACATCTAGGCGCATCACTGTTGTCGGGATCAAAGTATTCAAGTTATCACCTTTGTCGATTAATAGGTCAAATCGACTGGCACGCCTTGACATCGAAATTGGGTATTAGCCCTTTGTGTTTGCAGATCTATTTTTTGCATCAACACCGATGTTACTTTTTTCAAATGAATTGCTTCAACCCACTTAGTGAACTAATCGGTAGCAACAAGTATAAATTTATGCCCTTTGCTTGATGGTGGATAAATTTGACCGATTAGATCAATAGCCCTTCCTCGGAATGGACAAGGCTTAATAATAAGATTAATGGCCGATGTAGGTGCCCTTTCAACGTTACCAAACTGTTGACACCCTTGACACCCTTTGAAATATTTGAAACAATCTTCGAGAATAGTCGGCCAATAATATACATTCCTTCTAATCATCCACTTCATTTTAAAAGCCGACTAATGTGCTCCACATACTCCCTCATGAATTTCACCCATCAAACTCTTTGATTCATCATCAATAAGACATCTGAGTAAAACTCCATCCAAAGTATGATAATATTGTTCATCATCAAGGAGTACATACTTAGTGGCCTGAAATCTAATACGTCTTTCAACCTTCTTAGAGGGGTCATTCAAGTAGTTGATGATTTCTGTTCTCCAATCATCAGCACCGATTGCCATTGTGAGCACCTGTAGGATAGGCTGGTACCCTGAGGCATGTTGGGCTAGCTAATTAGCTTCCTCATTATGTAATCGGTGAATATGTTCCAGATGGAAATCCTTAAATTCCTTCAACAATTCCAAACACCTTTCATAATATGAAATTAAAATCTCACTTCAGCATTCATAAACCCCAATCAACTGATTTATAACAAGCATAGAATCACCAAAGATTTCAATGGCATCGGCACAAATTTCTCTTAGTAATTCCAACCCTTTTACCAAAGCTTGGTATTCAACATGATTGTTTGTCGCTGTGGCAACAATCGGCAATGAAAACTCATACCTTCTTCCTCGGGGAGAAAATAATACTATGCCAATACTCGCTCCTTGATCACAGGTAGATCCATCGAAGAAAGGCGTCCACGAAGCAACTTCCAAATAGCCCACTGAACTACAATGTTGAGTAACAAGATCGCCTATAACCAGCCCTTTGACTGCCTTAGCCGATTCGTAACGCAGGTTAAACTCTAATAATACCAGAATCCACTTGTCGATTCTACCACTCAAAATCGGCACCGAGAACATGTATTTGACCACGTTATCTTTGCATATGACAGTACATTCGGCCGATAACAAATAATGTCTTAGTTTAGTACAAGAAAAGTATAGACATAAACACAATTTCTCAATGGCTGAATACCTTGTCTCAACATCCACCAATTTTCTGCTTAAATAATAAATCACACGCTCCTTCCCTTCAAATTCTTGAATGAGGGCTAAACCGATAGCAGTATCATTGGTCGATAGGTATAATCTGAAAGGTTTTCCATGTTGAGGTGGAACCAGTACCGGAGGATTCATCAAATAATTCTTAATTTCATCTAGGGCCAACTGTTGTTCAATCCCCCACACAAACTCCTAATCCGCTTTCAATTTGAGCAAAGGACCGAAACCCTTGATCTTACCCGACAGATTGGATATGAACCTCCTGATGAAATTGATCTTGCTGATCAAGGACTGAAGCTCAGTTTTATCGGCAAGAGCAACTACTTTGTTGATCGCATCAATGGATCTTCTATTAATTTCAATCCATCTCTGATGAACCATGAAACCCAAGAACTGGCCTACGGATACACCAAATGCTCCTTTATTAGGATTCATTTTTAAACCATGTTTCCTCGTCCACTTGAGTATCTTCTGTAGATCAGCTAGATGCCTTATAAAATCTCCAGACTTAACCACCACATCATCAATGTAAATTTCCACCAATTTGTCGATGAACTCATGAAAAATAAAATTCATAGCCCTTTGATAAGTGGCACCGGCATTTTTCAAACCAAAAGTCATAACTATCCATTCAAAGAAACCAACATGGCTAGGACATCTAAAAGTAGTTTTGGGTATGTCTTCTTCAGCCATGAATATTTCATTGCCATCCATAGAGCTAATAATCCGATGTCCAGCTGCAGCATCAACCAATAAATCGGCAACCGGCATCGGGTAACCATCCATTAGTGTAGCTTTATTAAGATTCCTAAAGTCAATACACACGTGAAGTTTCCCATTTTTATTGTAGACAAGAATGACATTGGAAATCCATTTGGCATACCGACACTGCCGAATAAACTTAGCTTCAATTAATTAGGTTATTTCAGCCTTAATATCAGGAAGAATATTAGGGTTACATCAGCGCGTTGGTTGCTGATGTGGCTGAAATCCAGACTTGATAGGCAACTAATGTTCAACAATTGATCGGTCTAATCCAGGCATTTCGGTATAATCCCAAGTGAAACAATCTTTATATTCTTTTTGCAAATCGGTTAATTGTTGCTTACACTAGGAATCTAACTTAGCACTAATAAAAGTAGGCCTCGGCCTATCACTGCTACCTATTTCTACTTCTAATCATCGGGCGATGTAAACCTCTATCCTAATTTTCCATCATCGGTGAATCTATCCATTAAAATTCATCATCAGAACCGACTGCTTGGATCGGTGGAATCTCATAATCAGCAACTTTGAGAAAATCTTTCTCCCAGGCTTCCGCTGATATGCACCAGGTTCACTCATAAGTATCTGACTCAGTCGATGCAATGATGTAGGAAGAATCTCCAAGGATGATTTGAATTTTATCTCCAACCCATTAAACAAGGCATTGATGCATTGTAGAAGGGATACAACAATTGGCATGAATCCAATCCCTCCCCAACAGTAGGTTGTAGGCACCCTTACCATTGATGACAAAGAAAGTTGTCGGCAAGGTCTTACTGCCGATAGTCAATTCAACACAGACAACTCCTTCAGCCAGACATACATTGCCCTCAAAGTCCTTCAGCATCATATCGGTCTTGGTCAAGTCTTGATCTCCTTTGCCAAGCTTCCGATACATCATATAGGGCATAATATTAATAGCAGCCCCTACATCAATGAGAATTTTAGAGACTGGCTGCCCATCAACCCTGCCTTTAACGAACAAAGCTTTGAGATGCTGCCTTTCATCATCAGATGGTTTCACAAATACTGCCATCATCGGGTCAAGAGTCAATTGAGCTATTTGATCAGATAGATTAATTTCTTCGTCATCACTAGAAGGTGCAAGAAATTCCATCGGCAACATGAACACCATATTAACATCTGCCGATGGGCTTTTCCCCTTGTGATCCGACTACTACCGATCTTTAGACTTAGAAGAATTTTCCTCTCTGTACAAATCTTATTGACATTCCTGTTGCATCCTTCTCCTCTGTGTCCTTGTCAAACCTTCCGAACACCATTGGGGAAGCTTTGTCTTCCAAATTAGTTGGCAGCGAACTTCATTTGATTCCACACGATGAATGTAAGGATCTCTGTAGAATATGAATTCATCAGGGACCCGTGCGTTTGCCATTTCTTCGAGTTCTTCTTGATTCCTCGGAAAGTAACAGACACGTCCACCAAGTCTTTCATGCACATTAAGCCTACCCCCCAGCTGATCATGAACTGATGTTCTTCCTCTGACCGGCCCATTAAAACGTAGATTATCAAGCTGGAATCTCTGATTTGACCGATCATGCCGACGGTAACTATTACACTCAGGACAATCTTCAACAGTCGGCAATTTGATACCTCGTTCCCTATAGTGAACAAAGAACGGGCAAACCCAATGATCTTTATGCCGATTCCATTGTTCCCGACGCCTCTCTTCTTGCTGACGTCGATGCCGATCTTCACGCTGCTGCCAATTCTCCCGATGCCGTCTATGGGTAATCACAACACCAAATCGGGGAGGCCTTCCAGAGCCGCTACTTTCAGTCAACAGACCCATTCCCTTGGCATCATCGGTAGTTACCTGATGTTGGGGATCCACCGATGCATTTTTCTCAGCAATTTCTGATGTCAGAACCTTGGTTTTACCCTTGGCATCCAACATGTTTGTGGGAAAAGGGTGCTGAGCAATTTTCATCAGCTTCTGAGCTTTGGAGCTATCAAACTTGATTCTCCCAGATTCTATAGCCGATTGCAGCTACTGCCTAAACACTTTGCATTCATTTGTACTGTGCAAAGTTGCATTATGCCATTTGCAATACTTAATCTTCTTCAACTCTTCTACCGATGGAATCACATCATTTGGTGATAGCTTAATCTGACCCTCTTGAAGAAAGAAATCAAATATTCTATCGGCTTTAGTGATGTCAAAAGCAAACTTCTCTGGCTCTTTTGGCCAAATGGACAAGACATCGGCTTTTTATTTTTCACCCACTCTGCTAAGCTGATGACTGGTTCTTCATCAGAATTAGAATTTTTTTGCCTTATCAACAAATGACACCTTTTTATTCCAATTCTTTCTAGGTTCAAAAGCCCTAATGTCCTGATCAGAAATTCTCTGCACCAGATGACTCAAACTCTCAAATTCTTGAGAAGCATATTTATCCTTGAGGTGCGGCAATAAGCCTTGAAAAGCCAAATCCGCCAGCTGCTCATCATCCAAAACCAAGGTATAACACTTGTTCTTCACGTCCCGTAGCCTCTGCACAAAACTCTCTACCGATTCATTATTACGCTGTCGCAGTCTTACTAAATCGGTAAGCTTCTTCTCATGAACTCCAAAGAAGAAATATTTATGGAACTGTTTCTCTAGATCGGCCCATGTAATGTCAGAGTTTGGAGGTAATGAAATAAACTAGGTAAAGGCCGATCTAGACAAAGATGATGAGAACAGTCGAACCCTTAACTCATCTCTGTTAGCAGCCTCACCACACTGGATGATAAAGCGGTTGACATGCACCATTGTTGATGTGTCATCTTGTCCAGGGAACTTAGTAAAATCTGGCACCTTGTACTGATTTGGAAGTCGAATTAGATCATATGCAAGAGGATATGGTGTCCGATAAGAGTAAGTATTGACTTTAGGTTTCATCCCAAACTGATCTCTCGTAACCTCCGCTATCTTATCGGCCCAATAAGCATCAGCATCCTGCCGATGTGCTGGTTGAACTTCTTGCACCTATTGATATGCTTCCACATGTCTCTGGGGCACACGATCTCCAGCAAACATCATATTGGCCATTGCTTGTGGACCACCAATCTGCTGAGTAAGATTCATCGGCTGAACCGCCGGTGCCTGATATTGAAAATCGGCCTACATGTGACGTTGTTGAACCCCTACAACTTGATGATTTTGTTGTGCTGTATGTGGAAAGGGCAACTGCGCCATCCAACCATTATTGGCATTCATCGACACCAGACTTGCCAATGGCTGCTAATTAGTTGTCATTGCTGGATTGACATACCCTGCCTGAGACATAAACCTCTGTTGTGTCGGTAATGGATTTGCCGATGAGCTTGCATTAGGCACCTAGAATGTGGGCATCTAAAAATTCCCAGTAATTGGCCTCATAATAGTTGTCGTGGAATACTGAGGCACTTGAGTCATCGACAAAACTGGAGGTGCCGATGGCATGGGAGCTTTCCCCACTATGCTAGACATTTGAAACGATCTAGAATTATTTGCTAAAAATTTTGGAGGCATACCATATCCCCACCAGTTGGGAGGAACCTGACAGTTCTAAAATATAGATCCTGACATAGCCGATGCCGATAAATCTATGTTAAGCTAGACCCGTCCCCCTAAAGTCATTCGATCTGATCTCATCAGTGTAGATTGCTCATTAGCCAATCCAACCATACTTGGAGGAGACGTGACTTTTGTACCCGCAACGACTAAAGGAGCCGATGGAGCTACAACCGATGATAATTTTGGCTGATGATAGGCTGGGCCAGCATAAAGTGGTGGTGCCTGTCCCTCTTTAAAAGTTTGGACAGCATGATTAATTGCAGAATTAATCATGTCTTGCAGTTTACCAGGATTGGGATCAAAAGTGACCTGCTGAGGCAATGGCAAATCTTGCTTCTGGATGACTTCTCCACTCCTGTTTAGGCTGAAGGATTTCAAATAGAGCTACTTGTATTGCTCCATATCCTTCTCCGTAGCCTGCTTCTGTTCTTCCCTGAGATCGGCTTCTGTCACGCCGATGACATTGTCCGCATCGAGTTTAGAAGTAAGCATGTTGATCTTTGTTGATTCGTCCTACCAGGCATGCCAAAAGATGTGTTGATGCAAAAATAGATCTGCAAAAACAAAGGGCTAATACCCAAATTCAGTGTCAAGACGTGCTAGTCGATTTGACCTAATAATCGACAAGGATGAAGATCCGAACACTTTGGTTCCGACAACAGCGATGCGCCCAGATGTCACGGCCAAGAGGTGTTCACATGGAACTCAGGAATCACCGAGCATGACTCACCGAATCAATGAGAACTCGTAAAAAGAAAAGTATGCGAATTGAGGAAGTCATCGAAAAGTAGATGTAAAAGTAGGAATAAACTTGCATTTGATATTGATTGATGTCCCTATTACATTGCTGCTAGGTCTATATTTATACCCTAGATTAAAGAGTTACAGCCAAATACGACTAGGACTTTAATTAAAGCAAACAAGACTCTTACATATGAGGCATACTCGAACAACTATAGAAAAAGAAACAACATCTACCTACTCCTATGTCTTCCTAAATTATGATAAAGTCTTCATCGGATCCTACTTCATCGGCATATACATGCCCTTCCAGTAGTAGTCTTCACGTCATCAGCATCGGGAACAATAAGTCTTATTGGCATCAATCAGCAAACATTACTTTCAACCTTATACCGAACCTGAATCAGCAGAATCCTTCTACCGATCATCTCCTATCATTGGCACCATCTTCATCGGTTGATCGTCATTGGCATTTTTCTGCTGCAATACAATAACCTTTCTGTTACTGATCGGTCTTTTTTAATTAACTTGACCCGTTCCAAAAACGGTGTCAACACAACTATTCATCATTTCAACATGGGGAGAACTTAAGCATTCCTAGTCACATATGAGAGTGGAATCATTAATATTGTTACTTGGGTTGAAAACTTTATTCAAATAATGCAACAATTTTTTTTGGAATGAGTAATAAAGAAAGCGTCAGGAAAAGATACTTACCTGATTGGGGGTCCTCCCCCAAGCTTATCCGTTGCTTATGACACACTTTTTACTTTGATTTTGATGATGCAGGTTCGGCTTGTGGGACCGGTACCTTCTTTCGCCATACCATCTTGGTCTTCTTTGGTAATGTGGGAGTGGGTTTTGGGATGTTTACCTTGGGTTGCCAGGCCTTCTTCTGCATCTCTGGTGGGGCGAGTGCGACTTCGACCTTTCTGTTCATCTTTGGTGTAGCTTCAAATTTTCTTGGAACCATTTCCCGTCTTGGTGCCTTCTTTATCCTTGTCTTTTCAACCTCTTTAAGAGTTCCCTTACCCTTTTTCTATAAATGTTTCTTGTTGGTCTTCACAAATTGGGGCTGGATGTACACCTTTTGTAGTCCTTGGGGATTAGGACCGTACTTAATGTGGATCATTGAACATTGCTCTTTTCTAGGTTTAAAGGAGAATTTTTCTTCTTTTCCATGGATGTTGAAGCTGATTTCTCCTAATGCAACATCGATCTGTGATTTTGCAGTACTTAAAAAGGGTCACCCGAGGATGAGGGTTGACTCTTTTGTGACATCCATATCTAGTGCCACAAAGTCTACTGGCACATAACAATCCTGAATCTTGACATGTATGTCTTTTGCAATCTTGACTAGATATCATAGTGATGAATCTGCCAGTTGAAGCATCATGGTTGTGGGTGCTAATGGCTGCTGGGTTAATCTGTCATAGATGGATTTGGGCATGACACTCAAACTAGCTCCCAGATCACACAAGGCTTGGTCAAAGTATTGGGTTCCGATGGAGCAGGAGATTGTAGGGCATCCAGGGTCCTTATTTTTCTCAGGGTAGTCAAGTATAGCAGCGCTGCACTCTTCTATCAGTTTTACGAGTGCCGTGGATGGTAGTGGCCTTTTGTTGTTGATAATGTCCTTGATGTAATTTGCATATGAGGGAACATGTAAGACGTCCATAAGAGGGGCGCTCACATGTATCTTCCCGATCATTTCCATGAACCGGGTAAACTGCTCATCCCCACCTTGTTTGTGTGTTCTCGTGGGAAATGGTAGATAACTTGTGTCTACATAATCTTGTGGAGCCATCTCTTTTTCCTGTACCTCCTATTCATGTGCTTTTGATGGCTCTGCTTCTTTTTGCCCTTTCTCTTTTCCTGCACCTTGGTTAGGATATGATGGCTCATGAGTGGTCTTACCCCCCCTCATGGTCACTGAATTCACGTTTTCACAAGATTTTTCCAGTTGAGCAGGAATTTTACCATTATTATTAATGGGGACTATAGCAGCGATTTGAGCCAATTGCTTTTCAGGTATCTTATTAAAATTTAATTGGTTGTTTATAGAGGAAGTCAAGTTTTCTAGTTTAAAATTTATGCTCTCTATATTTTTATCATGGTGAGCAAGTTTCTTAGTGAGGTTTTCATTAATTTTGGCTTGCCCTAGCACTAGATCTTTTAATGAAGGCTGATTCGAAATGTAATTGGAATTGGAATTGTGGTTGGACTTACCTTAGTAGGGTGGACATTGCTGGTTGTTTCACCCGTTATTACCTGGTTGGCGAAAGCTGTTGTTGATGAATGCTACGTTTCTATGATGGGCTACGTTTCAGGTCGAAATCTATTGTTATTCTCGGGTTTCAGGGCAGTCATTTCCCGAGTGGCCAACGTTTCCGTAGAACTCACACGTAATGCATTGATGGTGCTTGTAATGGCTTCCTTCTCTTGGGCAGGATCATCCAACCTTTTCATCAATAGGTCTATTTTTGTGGCCAGCATATCCGTTTGTTTAACAGTATGCATCCCTTTTTGAGTTTTCCTTCCCTCCCCCCAGCTCGAGTTCATCACCATCTTAGTGATCAACGCAGTGGCTTTGTCGATGGTGAGGGAGAGGAAGGCTCCTCCAGCAGCAGTGTCAATGTGCCCCCTACACATCTGGGTTAGCCCATCATAGAAATATTGGATCACTAACCAATCGTCGATGCCATGGTGTGGGCATACTTGGATGTAGTCTTGTAGTCTTTCCCGTGCCTCTAGAATTGACTGAGTGGTGTTCTGCTGGAAGTTGGAAATTCTTCCCCTCAGGGCATTGGTTTTGCTCATGAGGAAGAACTTGGCGAGGAACACCGCGGAACATTTGGTCCATGTGTTGACAGCTTCCTTTTCCTTGTAGAACCATTGTTTCATTTTTCCCACAAGGGGAAAGGGAAACAGACAGAGCTTTATGCTTGCAGGTGTGATGTCTTTCATGACTATGGTGTTGCAGAGCTCGAGGACATGTTGGAGATGTGCATTTGCATTCTTTCTTGGCAAACCAATTCCATTGGTTTGCATACACCATCGTGATGAGGCCAGTGCGGAGCTCAAAGTTTCTGTTCCCCGTGTCGACAGCGGGACCCGTGGGCACGTTGGCAACATCGGGAATAGAGTATTTGCGGAGAGTCTTGGCCATAGCGGTAGTAGCGGATGGTGCGGGTTGGATGAGGTCGTCTGTCGGTGGAGGAGATGTGGCAGGAGATGTGGTATGTGAGGAAGTGGTTCATGTATGACTCCTCCTCGGGATTGCCTTCGAGTTGTCGATGAAGTTATCCACTAGATCAGACCTGGTCATACACTGTCCCTGTTTTCACCCACAACTGGAGAAAACAAGCAAAGTTAGCCTGCACAAACAATGGCTACCTTGCATGCATACTATTATGAACATATCATTATGAATCTTAAACATTTATGCCTTCCCCGTCAACGGCGGCAGAAATGCTTGTTGGCCTTTCTTAACATAGTCACAAAGAGTAGGCAGAGAGCCTATCCCCAACCATTGCGCTAGAAATGTCAGGTGTCGATTTTACTTAGAGACATCACTATAGTGATGTCACTAGTATTGACCTTGATAGTTCCTTGATCTCTTTTCAATATTAATCCACAAGTGCATAGAGCTATCGTTTCTAGGTGTTGACACCGTTTTTGGACACGTACCCGGGGATCAGTAAAGTATAGATCGACAGATGGAGCAACGGTGACTGGTCTATAGGGGAGTTGCCGTTGAGGGTGGTTGCCGATGAAGAGACGATTGAATATGACTAAGTCCAGAGGTCGTGACGTGTTCCTGCCGATGATCAGTATTAGTGTTTGCCGATGGCCATAACAGGAGGTCTGCCGATGACTCTGAAGGAAAGCGTGGAGATTGCCGATTGATCCATGGCGGTGTCCTGGTCCGTTACAAGGGGATAGTTTTATGTTTTCCTTAGTTATTTAAATTCGTTTTGTATATGGATTCCATTTAATTTGGAATTTGAGTCCTAGTCGTGTCTAATTGTAGCTCTTTGAGCAGGGTATAAATGTAAACCCTAGGGCCTTGTAAAAATCAATCAATCAAACACCAGTTTTTACTTATATTCCAGCATCTACTTCTTCGACGACTTCGTCATATTTTCCTTTTACTACGAGTTCTTAGGAATTCGTCGACTTAAGCTCGGCGTATTCTCGAGTTCCACGTGAACACCTCTTGGCCGTGGCATCCGGGCGCATCATTGTTGTCGGGACCAAAGTGTTCGAGTTACCACCTTCGCCGATAGTAAGGTCAAATCGGCTGGCACGCCTTAACGTTTGAATCGGGTATTAGCCCTTTGTGTTTGCAGATCAGCTTTTGCACCAACACATCTTTTGGCACGCTCAGTGGGACCAGATTCAAGATCAAGTTCAACATGGTGAATACCGAGTTTGACTTGGAAAACGTCATCCCCGTGACGGAAGCCAATCTCAGAGATGAGCAGAAGCAAGCTATTGCAAAAGCTATGGAGGACTACAAGCAGCAATGTTTGAAATCCTTCAGCATCAATAGGACTGGTGAGGTGATCCAGAAGGAAGCACTGCCGGCACCTCGGCAGGTTACTTTTGAAGCCAATCCTGGTAAACTTCAAGACATGGTTGATAATGCTATTAACTGTGCCTTGATCAATCAAGCTGGTGTGCTGTCCAATACGGTTTTCAATGCCATGGCTAGAACTTTCAAAGA
>Ga0182004_10002705_pt1 | contig 13895 bp, 10 predicted proteins | sample Sormic07211540_1_FD_120479 | JGI IMG/M metagenome (GOLD analysis project Ga0182004, IMG submission 120479) | Endophyte microbial communities from Sorghum bicolor roots, Mead, Nebraska, USA - 072115-40_1 MetaG | ecosystem: Host-associated > Plants > Roots > Unclassified | place: USA: Nebraska...
ATTCGTCTCGCGATTCTCAACTAAACTGTGTAATTAGTTTATTTTTTATCTAAATTTAATGTTACATGCATGTATCCAAAGATTCGATGGGATGGATGAAAAAATTTTGGGTGGGAAACTAAATAGGGCCTAAGGCAGTTGTCGTCAGCCGTTCGTCCGTCAGTCTGATTTTCTTTCCCATCAGTTGCTTACTTCCCATTCCAGACTCTCTTTCTCCTTTTTCGTTTCTTCTCATCCCTGTGTGCTTTATTTACTTTTCTCCCGCACATATATACCATATTAGGTCATATCTTCCTCATGTTTTTTTATTTACGTTTCTAGCAGATTTTCTCAAACACTTTTCTGCCTATAAAATCTCAGGGTTCAATTATTGTTCCCGAAGTAAACATAAAAATTTGCAAAGTGTGACATTTGTTATAGTTTTCAAAATAAAGAACTTTCTGCCTATATCAAAAGACAATGCATAAATTATATAAATCGCAAGGTCATTATTAAATCATCTCACAAAAACAACTTATAGTACTCATAAGAGTCCATTTTTAATTGTGGTTCTTGTTTAGTTTCAAAAACAACTTTGTAATTAATTTTTGTTTTTTTATATTTAATGTTTTATGTATATGTCTAAAAATTCAAGGTGATGAGTGAAAAGTTTTTAGGCGTGGTTGTTTAGTTCCAAAAAATTTTGGAAAAATAGAAACTATAGCACTTTCGTTTGTATTTGATAAATATTATTCGATCATGGACTAACTAGGCTCAAAATATTTGTCTCATAAAATTACTGATAAAATATATAATTAGTTATTTTTTATATAGATTTAATGCTCTATGTGCCGCAAGATTTGATATAATAGAGAATCTTAAAAAGTTAATAAATTTTTGAATTTTGAGTACAACTAGCCTTGTTTACTTCCAAAACTTTTTGCAAAATAGAAATAGTAGCACTTTCGTTTTTATTTGACAAATATTGTTCAATTATGGACTAACTAGGTTGAAAAGATTCGTCTCGCAAATTACGGGTAAACTGTGCAATTAGTTATTATTTTTATCTATATTTAATGCTCCATACATGTGCCGCAAGATTTGATGTGACAGGAAACATAAAACTTTTTGCAAAATTTTGTGGGAACTAAACAAGGTCGCCTTGTTCAGTTTCAAAAATTTTGGCAAAATAGGTATTGTAACACTTTTATTTATATTTGACAAATATTGTCCAATCATGGACTAACTAGACTCAAAAAATTTATCTCGCAAATTATATATAAATTATGTAATTAGTTATTTTTATCTATATTTAATGTTCTATACATGTGCCGTAAGATTCGATGTGATATAGATTTAAAAAGATTTGCAAAAAAAATTGGAAACTAGGCCTTGTCTACTTGCAAAATATTTTGCAAAATGTGAATAGTACCAATTTCGTTTGTATTTGACAAATATTGTCCAATCATGGACTAACTAGCCTCAAAAGATTCGTCTCGTCAATTCCGATCAAACTGTGTAATTAGTTTTTATTTTCATCTATATTTAATACTCCATGCATATGTCTAAAAATTCGATGTGACGGAGAATCTAAAAAATTTTACAAAATTTTTGGAGAACTAAACAATACAGAGTGGTGGGTTGAGCGGTGCAGAGGGTGGTGCCTACTGTCAACAGTACTGTGCCTAGATGTATGGAAGTGCGTAAAAACTTTTCAGATGAAATGACATAGGCACTGACAACGGGCATGGTGGTGGCCGTTTAGGCCTTGTTCAGTAAAAAAAAATTGGTTTTCTATACAGCAGTATTTTTATTTTTATTTAATAAACATTGTACAACCATAAAGTAAATAGGTTTAAAAAATTTGTCTCACATTTTAGAGACAAACTATGTAATTAGTTTTTATTTCTATGTATATTTAATACACTATAGACGTAAGATTCAATATCACAGGGAATCTTAAAAATTTTTGAAAACTAAACAAGGCCTAAGGTAATTAATTTTTAGATTCTGATACGGCAGTCATTTCGTTTGTATTTAGCAATTATTATTCAACTATAAATTATGTAGGCTTAAAAACTTTATCTTATAAATTACAGATAAATTATATAATTAATTTATATTTTCATTTATATTTAGTATTTTATATATGTGCAAATTCGATGTTACAAAAAATCTTCAAAAGTTTTCGAATTTTGGGTGATCTAAACAAGTTTTGCATTGGGTAGTGCACGTAGTGGGCAGAGATTTTGGACTACGGCTATTTTTTTTATCCGAAAAGTTTTTGGTAACATTTTTATTTTTATTTACGTCTTGTTTAGTTCACTCAAAAACCAATTTTTTTTTTCAATATCCTCTGTTACGCACATATATATAGCATTAAATATAGATAAAAATAAAAACTAATTACACAATTCATCTATAAATCACGAGACAATCTTTTAAACCTAGTTACTCAAATAAAAACGAAAATGCTATGGTGTCAAAATCTAAAAACTTTTTGAATCTAAACAAGGCCTTAGGTCTTGTTCAGTTGGCAAAATTTTTTGGTTTCAGGTACCATAACACTTTCATTTGAACTAACTAGATTTAAAAGATCAAAAAATTTTGATTTTAGGTACCATATCACTTTCATTTGAACTAACTAGGTTTAAAAGATTCATCTCACAAATTATAGTCAAACTATGTAATTAATTTTTATTTTCGGTTATATTTAATGCTTTATACATATGTCATAAGATTCGATGTAACCGAAAATCTTTAAAATTTTTAGATACTTTTTGGAACTAAACAAGACCGTAGTTATTATTGTGCAACTGTATACTTACTAAACTTAAAAAATTCATCTAAATAGATTCACTGTCTAAATAGATTAGAGCTAGCATTTATAAAAGATTTAATTCACTGCCCAAATATAGATGAACAAAATAAAGATCATGTGCCACCATAGATAACTGTAACAAGAGGTGCAAGCAGCTGCGCCTCTCATCCAGTACTGTCCCGTGGACAAAAGCTGGACGCCTACCACTAGAGCGTGTAGTGGCAGGTACAGATGCTACAGTACAGCTGAATGATAGAAAGACTACTCATACCATGCGGATCACAGAAGTGTAGGTTACGGGCAATGGATTCTAGCCTTTTACTGCAAAGTGCGATTAAGACCATGTTTAGTTTAGGCCTTGTTTAGTTCACCCAAAAACCAAAAATTTTTTCAAGATTCCTTATCACATCAAATCATTCGGCACATGCATAAAGCATTAAATATAGATAAAAATACAAACTAATTGTACAGTTTAACTATAAATCACGAGATGAATTTTTTGATTCTAGTTAGTCCATGATTGGACAATATTTGCCACAAACAAACGAAAATACTACAGTAGCGAAATCTAAAATTTTTTCACATCTAAACAAGGCCTTACCACCCGAAGATTTTTCACCGATTCTATCAAGGCCTTGTTTAGTTCACAAAAACTTTTGGTTCGGGTAGTGTAGCACTTTCGTTTTTATTTAACAAACATTGTCCAATTATGGAGTAACTAACTCAAAAGATTCATCTCGCGGTTTACAGACAAACTGTGTAATTAGTTTTTTTCATCTATATTTAATGCTCCATGCATGTGCCGCAAGATTCGATGTGATGAAAAATCTTAAAAAATTTTGGGTTTTTGGGTGAACTGAACAAGGCCCAAATCTTTTTGCACAGTTTAATTATATATTATGAGATGAATCTTTTAAGCCTAATTAGCTCATAATTAAACATCAATTACCAAATTAAACAAAAATACTACAATAGTTAACTTCATTTTTTTTCACAAACTAAACATAAAAACATGGCCTAAATAAGAACATGGGACACTTGAGGCTCCGTTCACGAAGTATACTTTTTCTACTGCCAATAGTATTTTTCTTTTACAATAAATTAGCGCACAATATTTTTAGACTTTTTAGACAAATGAATATGCTCCTCAGGATCAAATATACTTAAGGTGGCATACAGCAACATCTAATTTTTCTGCGCAAACATGACACCCAGAAAGAAGAACAAAATTTCGCATAAGACAAGGTTCCTAAAAGGCTTCGCCTTCTGAATTGATCGATCAGATTGTCTTTTTTTTCAATATTGACAAGGGCATCGAAAAATGCATCTTGCAGCTGGCAAACTGTTTTGTTGACACGTAGTAGCCGAGTCCAGCGAGTCCTACAGGTCCAAATTTTATAACAATTCCCCTGGGATTACTGAAATCACTAGCTTCTCATTACATCAGTGTACAAACTAGTTAGGAAAATGTGAGCATGGCAGGATGATAAAGTGTACAAACTAGTTAGGAAAATGTGAGCATGGCAGGATGAACAAATCTAAACGTATGTAAAGAACGAAAAAATCACACAATGAAACTAAAAGCATTATCATTCTAAATGTACCAATAAGGAATGAAAAAAGTTTATGCAGTAGAATTAAAAGCAGCATCTCATTGAACAGAAGAACTAGATGCAATTAAAAAAAAAATATAAAAAACAAAAAAAAATAAGCAAAACATATCTGGGTTATAAGAAATTTCAATCTAAAGTAAAATAAAATGGTACTAGACAAAATATATATAACAAGGTAAAATAGGAAATTAGGTGGAGTAAGCAGTAAACTGTTTTTACGAAATATAACTAATACGAAAAATACAAAAAATTGCTTTCTAATTCATGTTTAGTTAAATTTCGCAGCGACTCGTTGTTGTAAGAAATATAAACCATTGAATCCAATGAATAGTATGCATGGTCAATGGTTAAAACATACACAAACAGACAGCACACACCACCAAATATAAGACTAGGACTTGTTAAAAGAAGCACATGAGCGACTTGTTAACACATAGCCAAATAAGTACCCATTTTGGACTATGAATTGTCCATTGTAATTACCATGAATGTTAAAATTGTGGATTTGTTGTACCATTAATAAAATATGCTAGACAACTGGGTGCTATAGCAATATGTAAAGCAGCATGCCCATTGCGGCATTTATGAATGGAAAACAACAGTTAAATCATCATAGCAACATGCACATATCCTCATTTATGAATGAAAAAAATCATCATTGCTAATGTCCAATGCCTCCAAAACAACTAAAAAAGAAGGCGTACATAGCAGTGACTAATGCAGCTGCTTGCACAATTAACATTTACCTCTTGTCATGAGGATCCATCTAGCACAAACAAAAGAAATATGAAAACAAAGCTTAGGACGACATGAACTCCTCATAAACCACAGCATAACACATTGCATTCATAGGAAAATAGATCATATATCGAAAATAGCTCAGACATTAATAACCTTAAATCATTGGCATAAACAATAGCTCAGATGCTAAAAATCTTGCATCATAGGCATGGACATATAGCTCAGAAAACTGAAATCTAAAATCATAGGTATGGGCCATATCTCACAAAAGTATTCTTCACCAATCATAAGCATGGACAAAAGCTCACAAAGAATATGTAGGAAGAAAGTTGTATGTGTTTACTGAAATTTGAGAAATCTAGTTAAAGATAATAACTAGTACTTGCACAAAGCAGCTATTGCATTACCACATTGAATATTAAACAAAAAACCTACTATAAATAAAATAATTAAAATATAGTAATGAGAGCATCTCCAGGAGTTTGGTATAATTTACTTGCTAAACTAATAGATCTAGCAAGTTAATAAAAGAAATAGCAACTTTAAATTTTGTTCTTCTCCAACAGTAACCTATAATAGCTTTTTAAAATTCTAAAATTTATAGTAGGGTCCACATCTATTTGTTATTTTTTGCTTTACTAAAGCTGATCATATCTTTTACTAAGGGATAGAGAGTTCTCTCCACTTTGCAAACTTATGAGTTGAGAAGAATATTTAACAACTTTTTTATTTTTAAGTAACTATTTTATCAAAGAGAAGACTTTTTTCTCTTTTTGCTAAAAAAACAAGATAGAAAGTTGTTTTACTAAACTCATGGAGATGCTCTGAGGATGTAGATCCAAAGCATATGTTGTAGTTTATTAAATTAAAGAATCAGATCAGCATAGACTAAAAGAATCTAGCTGAAGTAAGAACTTTCGGATGCAAACCAGAATGCAGATTAGTGACAACATAATATGTATTTTACTCCAGCATTCATAAGTCTCAAGAATTTAAAACAAATACGAAAGGATACAAACTAGAACTGCACATATCTATAACTGCATATATGGGTGACTCCAAAAAATAGCAGTTCATAGTGACGACAGGATACATACTACAAGATTCAGAAACTGCAGGTCGACTGACAGAACTGCAGAAAGAAGAATTCTAATCTATTTTAGTGGAGGATAGACCAAACTAATCCTCTGTTGGATGAATTAGCTCTGAAATTACTATAGGCAGCCTGATAAAAAGAACAATAATTCAGTAATGTATGTATCGTGTCAACTAAGATAGCAAAATGAAACCTCGGTGCAGAAAACTAATAATAATAATAATAATAATAATAATCTATAGCTGCAGGGCGCCAGTGCCTCGATCAATCACATTGAAATAAAAGGATAAAACCAGGAGTATCTAAAAACTAATCAAAATAGCAGCATCCAGGGCAATCGAAAATAGTTGGTAATTAAAAAACAAGATACAGAGGATATCGAGAGAGAGAGCATTGTCGGATCTAAATTCTCAATGGTCTCTATGTCATATTCAAATACAACTTTGCTATCTTAGAACTGGGATCTAGAACTGTAACAGGATCTAGGACCGGATCTACAAGTGACTTAAAGAAGTAAAAAAAACAAATCTTAGGGCAGATGAAATAAGAAGCATATAAATGCCGATTAAGAGATAGAAAAAAAATCGCAAATTCATCTCGAGCTTGAGCTAAAAAAATAACAAATCCATCTCGAGCTTCAGCCAACAAATCGAACAAGGAAATTAAAAATTAAAAAACTATGACCCAGCTAGAAGTGCATCTATTAGTGACTCAATTTTTTTTTAAAAAAAAATCTAGGGAAGATGAAAGAGCAAAAAAAAACCAACCAGAAGAAAAAATACGATATCAGGGGAGAGAGAGAAAGGGAGAGAGCAGTGAGATGAGCGTCGAATCTGAGAGGGAGAGAGGGGCAGGGAGAGAGAGAGATCACTGTGGGATCTGAGAGAGAGATAAGTGTGAATCTGAAGGAGAGAGAGAGAGGACGAGACTGATAGAAGAGAGGGAGGCAGCAGGATAGGATTGGAATCAGCAAAGCAGTGGAGAAACAGGACAGAAAAAGGAGGCAAATGGGAATGGGGTAGTATGGGAATGGGGTAGTAAGGAAAAGAGAGGGAATCTGACATAGTTGACTGGCGCGAATCTTGAAGAAGTTCTAGCCACATGATAGTGTAGGCGGCCGCATATGGTTGTGGAAAAACCGGGTTGCTGGGCCCAGGCCTCCCAACTCCTCACAGGCTCACAGCACAGCAGGTGTGTCTCGCAGCACGCAAAGACGAAAGAAAACTACACTTTTCACAGAACGAACAGCCTTCCTGGGGAAGCGCGCGCTACGTAGGAGACAGACAGGTTGAAGAAGACTATTGTGCCCTTAGCATCACCCAACCCCAAACACATGCATTTCAAGCCGTTGGATATCATAGTGTTCATCGATGAGAAAAGGGAGAAAAAAAAAATACTAAGCCGGTTTGTTTAAGTTTATCTATTATTTAGCAGTATTTTTTTCTTATAACAAATCGCTGAACGGTATTTTCAGAATATACTTTATAGCTTGTTGAGAGATGATGTTGAAATCCATTATCACTTGTACTTCCTCTATCTCAGAATAAAATTTATTCCTACTTTTCGAAAAGTCAGTTTTTTTTTAATTTTGACCAATTATATATTAAAAGTATTAATATTCATTACGTACATAACTAGTAGAAGTTATTCTCATTTTTTAAAAAGTCAGCTCTTTTTAACTTTAACCAATTATTTGTAAAAAGGTATTAACTTTGACCAATTATAAAATACGTAATTTGGAGCTAATAAAATAGCAAAATCACGCGGCACATGGAAGGAGGTAGCACCAGTCAAAATACTACATGGATGCAGTCCCATGCAGTAAAAAAGAGAGAGGAAAAATCCCTTTTGAAGAAGAATAAGAAGAAGAACGAGAGAGAGAGAGAGAGAGACTGATTCCAGCCTGCCTGCCTGCCTGCGGGTGGGGTTCCGATCCTTGCGGTAGCTGTTGGGCTTGGGCAATCAGGATGCTCGTGGGAGCCTCTCGGAGGGCGGCGGGGTGGTCGTGCACCAGCACCACCGTCCTCTGCTGTGCATCATCACGGTCGTGGAACTTAGACTGGAATTAATTAGTGGAAGAACGTTTATAGAAGGGAAAAAAACTTAGTAGCCGCAAAGGCAAGTTGTTACTATCTGGTGAAATTCCAAACCAGATCGTAGGATTAGGAAAAAAAATGGTAGAATTACCTTATCGTTAACTGGATTAAATTAGCTGGATTGGATCGACTCACGATGAACAAAGAGGAAGGCGCTGCTCTCTCTAGTCTTGGGCTCTTGGCATGACGCCTGCACTGCAAAGCAACGGCTCATCTGCAGCTACCACTGGTACTCCTATCGTACTAGTACAGTGGACCACAAATCAAACACGTCTGATGATTTCTTTTTTGCAGGCTCCAAGGGATCTCCTCACCGTGCACAGTACTCCTCCTACCCATGAACCATGCACGCAAGGCTAGCCGGCGGTGGTGGAGATGTTCTTAGGCCACTTAGGCTGTCTCCAATAGGAGACCTATTTGGGAACTCAAACCCAAAATGGGTCTTCAACACAATACCTATAGCCTCCAACAGAGTACCCATACAGAAAACCCATTTTAGGTATCAGGAGAGGTATAAACCAAATTTGGGTATTCTCTCTCCTCGAGACCCATTTGCAGAGAGTGTTTTCTTTTAGGTCTCGTTGCTGGAGAAGACTAAAAATAGGTATGGAACCTTTTAACTGTAGCGCTACCTAAAGGATAAATGGGTTTTGTATTTTGGGTGATGATTGTTGGAGATAGTCTTATAACCCCTGATCTTTTTTTTCTGTCTCCAATAGGAGATTTAGTGGAGAACCCAACCAAAATAGACCAACACAATATCTATAGCCTCCAATAAAGTATTTATATAGAAGACCTATTTTGAGTATAGGCATGACCCACCAAGTTTAGGTATTCTCTCTCCTCAAGACCCATTTGCATGAAGTTTTTTAAGTCTTGTTGTTGAAGAAGATTAACAATAGGTATTAAACCTTTTGCTTGTAGTGTTGCCCAAAGAACAAATAGGTCTTGTATTTTACGTGATGGTTGTAATAGATAGCCTAACAAGAATAAACTAGCTAGAGTCTACAACAGACACAAATCCATCACCATTCAGACAGACCAAGCTCATTCGCTTGAGCTTATCAGTCAAATTTGTTGGCTATTCAGCGGTGTTTTTCTCTCACAGTAAATCAACAAACAATACTTTCTGCCATGCCTTATCAGCTAAACGAACACTCTTGAAGGAGGCAGGAGGGGCAGCCGCTCGCTCAGCATAGTGCCAAACATAACCTTGTTTAGTTGGGGAGTAAAAAGTTTTTGGATGTGACATGAGATGTTTCGTGGGATGTTAGGAGTGTTCAAACACTAATAAAAAAACTAATTACATAACTTGTTCGGAAAGTGCGAGTTAAACGTAATTAATCTGTCTTTAGCACATATGGGTTAATGTGGCACTTAAGACTAATTATAAATTAATTAAATTTAAGAGATTCGTCTCATGATATCTAATCAGACTGTATAATTAATTTATTTTTTTATTTATATTTAATATTTTAGTCCAAATATTTGATAGGATGGGTAAAAGTTTTTTTTGGACGGGTAACTCGGTGGCCGGTTTGTGGGCAGACCAGCCGGGCAGCCGCGGAAGGAATGGTTTTTGTTTTGCAACCGCCGTCCCGTTCCGGTCCCGTGTGTCTTTTGCCTGCCGCTCCCACCCTGCAGTGGCATTGTGGCAATCTGTATCGGGAGCGGTTCCGTCCGCGCCTGCAAACCTGCACAAGCGACAGGCTTGGCACTCTTTGCTTTTCCTGCTGGCTGCTGCGCTGCGCTGCGCATACGGGTACGCTGGACCAGACCGGCTGTCCCCTGATGCATGTTTTCCTTTTCCGATCCGAGCTACTGTACATATCCACCTCGGTCCCCTCACCATGCATATGCACAACCTTCGTTCCTTCATCAACCATGGCACCATGTGATCCAAGGCCTTGTTTAGTTCCACAAAAATTTTCAGATTTTCCGTCACATCAAAATTTTACGGCACATACATTGAGCATTAAATATAGATTAAAAAATAACTAATTATACATTGAGTATTAAATATAGATTAAAAAGTAACTAATCATTATTCCATAACTGAAAAATGTACCGATTCTAGCTAATAAGCTCATATGTAAATGCATCCAAGCATCAACCATGCCACCGTGTAACCATCAACCATGGCACCAAGCTGTTGTACCGTACGTACTGTGAGAAGGGTGTTTGCATCTCACGACTAAACGTTGGTCCCTCGGATGTTTAGATGCTAATTATAAGGATTAAATGTGATCTAATTATATAAAACTAATTTCATAAGTTGTAGTTAATTCAAGAAATGAATCTATTAAACATAATTAGCACATGTTTATTGTAGCATCACATAGGTTAATCATGAAATCCCATGCTTAGCATCACTCAGCCCCACATAATTAGCAATCCCATGCTTCTTAAGAGGAGCACCAGAGGAGAAGCCATTTATTACAAATTTACAATCACTACTGAACATATTGCATAACATCACTCAGCCCAAAATAATGAAATATGGGAGACAATCAATAAACTGTAAAACTCGACCGAAGAACCGATCAAAATGAAATTATTATTCAGCTTCAAGTTCACTCAACGTTTAGCCACACCTTGCAAAATAAACTCTCAGGACATCACGCTTACTAGATTCAGGGCCAAATTAAAGCCATGTGCCCTTCCCATTTCGGCGCTCCCTTTTATTGCTGGTAGGATCCGGGCCCATGATCTCTCTTCAAGTATAGCGTAGAAATGTTTATTGTTGTTGAGCCTATCATTGTCGATTGCATGCTACTCCCTCCATCCCAAATTGTAAGTCATTCCAAGAATTTTGAAGAGTCAAAGTATCTTAAGTTTAACCAAATTTATATAGTAAGATAATAACATTTATGATATCAACTAAGTATCATTAGGTTTTTCATTACTTATATTTTTCATAATATGTCTATTTGATGCCACAATTTTTTTTAATTTTTTCTATAATTTTGGTCAAACTTGAGATGATTTGACTCTCCAAGATTCTTAGAATAACTTATAATTTGGGATGGAGGGAGTCCAAGATTTGACATGAGGAACCGATCATTTAGATAGAGTCGCCTAATAGAGAGAAAACAAAGTCGGCCTTAGTTCTCACCCAAAAACTTTTAGCCCCATCGTATCGAATGTTTAAATACATATATAAAGCACTAAATATAGATTAAAAATAACTAATTATACAATTTGTATGTATTTTGTGAGATAAGTATTTTAAGCCTAATTAGCCTATGATTAGACAATAATCGTTGTAGTTATAAATGTGCTATGGTACCTTAAAAATTTTTCTTTTTGCAAACTAAACAAGATACCATCTTCCTTCGAAGATCCATCATTGAAATAATAAAACGTGATATATGAGCTTCGGCACTAGTCAACGTAGGGCGCAGAGGCTGCACGGTTGTTATATCAATTGATGATTAATAACATAGTGGTGTGAGAGGAAGACAATAAATTTGCACCCACTTGTGCTCCTTCCATTCTAAATTATAAGATAAATTAGATATATTATTTTTTATATATATATTTAGGCTTATAATGTATTTGTAAATGTATAGCAAAAGCTAGGAATCTAGAAAACCAAAACGTTTTATAGTTTGGAATCAAGTTCAGAAGCCGTCATGAAATTCTTTTCCAATTCTTTCATGTCGGAGTTCAGTTCATGGTTAAGTCTGTCCACATCATACTCCGGGATATAGTTTGATGAACCATCTTCAATATGATTAACGGCTTGCAAGGCATCTTCAAACAAGATATGGCTAATTGCAGCCAAACCCCTGAGAGCATAAAGAAATGAACTAATACTTGTCCTATATATCAACCTTCATCTGGCATCAGCAGTCCTAAGAAAAGTTGACACGTATGTCTGAATGGTCTATATTTTAGAGAGAAATTGATTAGTGCATCAGTTCACTATAATTAAAAAGTGATCCAACAACATAATAATTTTACCTCCTTTACGGTAAGAGGTGATAATACAATAATTTTAATTGAGACGAGCATTTTAGATTAACCAATAAGGTGGGTAAATAAAACACCTCGGACCAGAGGCCACGGTAAATCTGACATTTTCTCAGACATTTTGAATGTCCACCTTGGTTATAATAAAAATAAAAAATAAAAAAATCTAGCGAGCCCGTCGAAAAGCCTGCTGAGCCCATCGACGAGGCTCGCCAAAGCCCATCCAAGAGCTGCTGCTCATCGGATCCACCAACACCGCCGGGCTGCTGCTACTTAGGCTCGTGACCTCGCGCAGATCCGCCAATGGTCGGGTCTGAGTCGCCACTGCCGTGGCCGCTAGATCTGAGGCCAGCATTGCTGGCGAAGGGGAGAGGTGCACCGCCGCCGTAGCCGCCAAATCCAGCCACGGCCGGTGTAGGGCCTCGCCGGCGCCGCCCGCCGCACTGCGGGGCCATGAGCTCACGTGGCCATAGGAGACAGAGGGAGGGGAGGGGAGGGGAGAGGAGGGGAAAGGAGGAGGGTCGGGCACCAACGCGCCTTTGCGCAGGTCGTGAGTTGAACGGGGCAAGTCACGAGTCTAGAGTAAGAATGCGGCTGAGGAGAGAGTGAGGATGAAAACCCTAAAGCAGGTTTCTTGACGCTGGCGGTCCCGTCCAGAGTTCAATTGGCTTCTCACGATCGAGTGTTATGTAATAACGTTTTCCAATGGATCTAGTAGTTAGGGTGCTTGGCAGGGATATTGGCTTCTCGCCACTGTCCTAAACAACTTTATAACATTTGGTTACCTTCCTCTTAATAAAATACGAGTTAACCACCGATCGAGAAAAAAAAACTTTTAACTCAAACAAGGAACGAGATGCTTTGGGTTCGCAAGGCTTTCCGACTACCGATGGACTTAGTAACATTGGTCGGTTCTGATGGACCGTGGCCCGCCGGGCCTTCAGCCTAACTGAATGTCCATTTATCCCCCTTTTTTTTTCTTTTCTAAACAAAATCCTTTAATTTATATTTTATCCTTAACTTTCTTTCTGTTTGCGTGTAAATCTACTCTCAAGAGCCATCTCGGGGTGCAAGTAAATCGCCACGTTGCACGTGCTGCACGTGCTCATCTTCCTCTGCAACTTTAGACAACCATCGGAAGCTCTCCTCGCGGGAGCATGTAGAAGCATCTTTAGCGCTACATACAAAGCGCCTACTGATCTGAAGCATTTCTCTTCTCCTCAAAACCATGCCAATTGCATGCAGACTGCACGAAGATCTGCATTTTGCGGGTCAACTACTGGCATCTTCCTGCGAAACATCAAGCAGATGCAAAATGAGGCGATGTGTTCAAAATCCCAGATAAACAAACAAAGACGATCAAAAAGTGCATCCATATGGTCTGTGAGCAGTATCAGCTCTTCGATGCTTCAGTGAAGTTTCTCTTTTTATGCGAAGCAATGCCTTATTTAAGTAAGGCTAGTGCCAAGCTTTTCACTAAGACTTACCTCTACAGCTACGAAGAAGCTCAAGAACTATTACTGCTCTAGCCGAATTCAGGCCACCGGACAGCATCATCTTGTGTGTTCATCGTC
>Ga0182004_10002706_pt1 | contig 13894 bp, 11 predicted proteins | sample Sormic07211540_1_FD_120479 | JGI IMG/M metagenome (GOLD analysis project Ga0182004, IMG submission 120479) | Endophyte microbial communities from Sorghum bicolor roots, Mead, Nebraska, USA - 072115-40_1 MetaG | ecosystem: Host-associated > Plants > Roots > Unclassified | place: USA: Nebraska...
AAATATGTTTAGAGTCTCAAACATGTGTTCGAAGGTCGTTATAGATTTTAAAATTTAAGTTTTTGAATTCCTAAATGATCTTCAATATTTACATAGTTAATACCAAAGCTCTAGTGGTCCACATGATCTATATGTTTGATATTGACAAATTTTTTATTTAAAAATCACCTAGAGTCTCAAATATGTGTTTGAAATTCACATGTTTTAAGGCTCAATTTTTTGATTTTTTTTTAAACTATCTCTGATGGTGATACATCATATACCAAAGTTGTAGTACTCGACAAGATTTAAAACTTTATAGTTAAAATTTTTTTCATTTGAGTTTATTTAGTAGCCAAAATATCCAATGTAAGGTTACGAAACATTAATATAAAAAATAGCGTATTATATATATACACAAATAATTGTGTGGTGTAGTGGTAGAGGGATGATACTGTTAAGTGAGAGGTCCTAGGTCCAACTTTTTAGAGTTGCAAGTTTTTAGTTTTGTTTTGTTTTTTCGCAAACTTAACCGCAAGTTTTTAGTTTTTTTGGTTTTTTCACGAACATTAATCGCGATGGGCATCGATGTTTACCATTTGCTTAATTATACAAGCCTACTAGTTCTCGTACAAATACATGCATGTGTTTCCACACTGAACCATGGACTGGCAAGTGGCAAGCAAGAAGTAAGCACAAGAGGAACCCCATCGGGATAGATCGATGAGGATACTGATCAAACAATCTTACCCTTAGCCCTCCCCTTGGATTAATGTACATACCAGCAGTGTCACTCCTCAGCCCTCTCTCTCTTCATACCATGCATTACAAGTTACAACAAACCCGGTCCGAATCTATGCCCTCCAGATCGATTAACAACACACACATCACACAAACTGATCCAGAAAGGAATTAACATCGACGACCGCGCTTCAATGTTTGCCTTCCAGTCCCCATCAGCTCGCTAGCGATGGATCACATTTTACATGACCTGGATATATATCATCGACTAAGAGAGGGTCTGGATGATGGTGTTGTGCCATGGGTCAGACAGGTGCTGCAGCAGGTTGTCGAAGGGCCCCTTGCCGGTGACGTTGTGCTGGATCAGGAAGCCCAGGAACGCCAGCATCGCCAGCCTCCCTGCACGCAGAATTAACAATTAATAACCGGATGCATATGATTAGTCGTCGTCAGAGGGAAGGATCATCGGAAGTGGCCGGCGACCGTGCGGAGGTATCGATGGTAGTGGTGCTCACCGTTGGCGAGCTCCTTCTCCTTGGCCTCGAGCGTGGGCGCGAAGTTGAGCGGGTTGAAGACGCTGCCGGGGTAGCCGCACTCGTGCGGCGGCAGGCTGTAGCTCTTGAAGATGGGGTCCTGGTTGACGCTGCCGGGGTTCTTGATGTCCTGCCACCGCCGGATCTCCACGTAGTGGAACAGGATGAACTCGATCACGAACAGCGTCGACGACGACGCGAAGTACTCCGACTTGCCGGCGTCGTACCACTGCGGCGCGTTGATGAGCCCGGCCTTGGTCAGCACCTCCGGGATCAGCATCCCGGCCACGCCGAGCATCGCCCACCGCCCGTTCACCAGCTCCGCCTGCACGAACCACCGCAGGTTCTCGGGGTCCTCCGCCAGGCCCAACGGGTCGAAGCCATTGTCACCCGGCAGGCTGCGCGCGCGCGGTGGCCATGTCAGTCAGGCCAGTCAGTCAGGCTGCCGGCCGGCCAAGCGGCGGCCATGGCCACAGTTATTATTAGAGAAAAAGAAACACTGACCTGCCGTCGAGGTAGGCGGGGGAGGGAAGGCCGGGGAGCCACTCGCCCTTGGCCTCCGCCTTGAGGCTGCGCCTGGTCGTCGGCGACGCGGTGCGGCCGAGGCGGCTAGAGTGGCCAAGGAAGGCCGAGGACGACGACGACGACTTGAGCGACGACGCCGACGACGGGCGCAGGGCCGCGACCGGGGCGCGGGCGGTGACGGACGCCATGCTTCGTAGCGTAGCTTCCCGGCGGGGGACTGAGGAGAGATCGATGGGGGGAGTGGTGGCGGAGGGGGAGATCGTCGATCGAGCACGTTGGTTTTTGCCGCCAGAAGCAGCCTGGTTTGTACTGTATTAAACTGTCGCCTGCCGGTCCCGGGCGGCGGGTGTGGCCAGGAGGCGCCGGCGGGGGCCGACGGCGGAGATACGCCGCGCGGTGGGATCGGACGGACGGGGTACCGCATGGGACGGGTGTGGCCAATGAGAAGCCCCGTCTCTTATCCAGCGTTATCCGGATGCTGGGATACGGGGGAATCAAACGGGGTGTTGCCATTGGATGGCGGTGGCAGCCATGGCTAGTGCTGGCTGCCACGTCGGACAGGCAGGGGTGACAAGTGTCTGGTTCAGATCTTTCGTGTTGTCTAGATTATTTCATCTTGTTACTCGCCAGTCCTTTCTGCGCTACGGTGGCCTAGGCAAAAAAAAATCTCGACGGCACTAACCGAGTGACCGACCGACAAGAGGAGTATCTTCCTGCACAATCAAAAGTTTTGGATTGACAGTTGACTTGGAAGCCAAGGCCTTGTTTACTTTAAAAAAAATTATAAGATAAGAATAGTACCACTTTCGTTTGTATTTTGATAAATAGTATCCAATCATGAACTAACTAGGGTCAAAAGATTCGTCTCGTAAATTACAGGTAAAGTGTGTAATTAGTTATTTCTTTTATGTATATTTAGTGCTTCATGTATGTGTCGTAAGATTTGATGTGATGGGGAATGTAAAAAATTATGTAAAATATTTTGGGAACTAAACAAGGCCCAATAGTAGCTATTGATAACCTAAGGATTTTGTTGGATTGGGTTTTGTTGATGTGAGAATAATGAATACATGTTTGATGTGAGCATCAGCTACAGAAACGACTATTTAATCGATAATTTCTGCAGCTGATGTTGATTTGTTCTTAAGAGAAAAACATTGTTCCGAACCATGGAACAGTGTTTTTCTCTCAAGAACAAGCTTATAAGCCGCTACCACGAAATAACGTTTTTCTCTCAAGAACAAATTAGCATCACTATTAGCCGCAAGCATTTGTTGTGAGCTTCCGAGGAGAAAGTATCTGGGTCATAAGAGTATATTTAAATAAAAAAGGAAGAGTGGGTCTAAGTTTTGGAGGAGCCTGTTACACTGTTACAGCGATGAGGTGTTTAGGGGTTTGGAGAACTACGGAAAATTCACTACCAGATCTTTGTATATGCATCTTTCCTTTGGAGGAGTAAAGGATGCAAGAATGTGTGAGACTTGGGGTGCAGGGCCTCCCTAAAAGTACATTTTTTTTCTTTGGATGGCTTACCATGATAGAATTCAATGTGTGGAGTACAATTGGAGAAGAGAAAATGGTCTGGTTCAGCTAACTGTAATCTGTGAGCTTGTGGAGACTACTGATCATATTTTGTTCCAATATTCCATAGCATCGTATTTGTGAGCGTTTAACAAGCCTGGATGTACTGTTTGTAGAAGTGTTGGGTTGGGTCATATGTCGAATGGGTTATTTGGTTTGGGGTTAGAAACGGGTTAGCTTTAGATGGGGTGTAACAGGTTTGCTTAAACAACAGGTTGGATTGGGTTGGGTTTGCTACCACGTGGGTTGGAACAGGCTTTGCAATGCATGAGACAAAATCCATGAACGCGGACACGAGGGACTGTGCGAGGGAGTTAGTGGCGCAGAGCAGCAGGCAGAGATTTGTTGCGTGCTGCTGATGCTCTAGCAGTGCTGTGCAAGTGGGTGGAGAACCCGATGGTGTAACCAGTTAGGGCTCGTTCGGTTAGGGGTGATTTTGGATTGGAATCGTTCCTGGTGATGCTAGCTATTAGAAATTAAAGAAGGAATTCCGGTTGGAATGCTTCCGGGCCTTTAAAACCTGGTAACCGAACGTAGCCTTAATGGGTTGGGTTGGGTTCATGTGCGTTATCATTGGGTTAGAGTGGTTTAGAAAGTTTACAATAATTAGTACGGGGTGGGGTGGATATGGGCTGGATTTTTCCCTGTTAACAGGGCGACATATGATAGGCGAGTTGAGAAACAAACTTTATTTTGTGCGTAGGTGCTCTATAGAGATTATGGAAGACAAGGAATGATATGGCCTTCAACGACAAGATCATGGCTTCCCCATCGGTGGTCATACACAAAGACAATTATGCTGCTCAAGACGTGGAGACCCCTACTCAAGCCAAGGTCCAAGGCTGTGGTTGTGGCAGAGACAATTTTTGAGAAGCTGCATCAAGGTCTCACCGAGGCATGAAGTATGTCTAGTGAAGGTTTTTTCTTGATGTGTAATGGTCACTTTGCTCATGGATGGTAGATAGTTCTTGCTATCTTAGCCCCTGATTGGTGATCTTCTTTTGAACAACTTGGTGTCGGCCTAGTTTTTCTTTATGCTCTTCTCTTGTAAGCTGGTAACCCCAGTTAAGGATCAGAGTTTCATTTAGGCTCCCTAATGAAGCTAGGCTGGGCCTTTGATTAAAAAAAGGCTAAAATAACCTCTTTAAATTTCAGTACAAACTGTAAAAGATAAGTCACATTAAAAAATGTTACAAGGGCTGCCAGGTACATACCCTTTGAACTAGATAAAGCACATTTCCATACAAATTGTGTCAAAATTAAAGTTTGAATTGCAATCTGCACCGGAATGATTCAGCAGTACACATAGGAGATCGGAAAGCAACCAACTCGGTAACAATTCCAATCTTGATCTCAGCGCTCTACCATAGCACTTCTTGCTACAAAAGGCACGGCCTGGCCAAAAAAAAAAAAGCAGAACAAGCGCATTTTTTTACAAGAAAAATCTGCATAAGAAATCACCGAGGCATCAAAACAACTCGACATTGAGATCAAAACCAACAATATACCATGCAGGCTAATATGTTAACACTATTTTTGACAGTTTTACAGACAGCCAGCGCTGAGGTATTCTTGCGAAGGGTGCTCGCAAGTTACAAGAGCTACATCAAAGAGCTACAATGCACTTCCAAAATTTTGAAGATGGCATTTGCGGACCACAATTGTTGCAGGTACTGTGCTGTGATTGCTCTCTGACAATACTGAACCAAAACCACTTATTTCGGGAAGTACATTGGTTGGCCAGCTGGTGGTGCATGCGGCGGAGCACCAGGGGGCATGCCATACTGTGGCATCTGCTGTGAAACCTGAAACGATACTGGCGGGGCACCGGAACTCGATCCAATAGCAGGATAGTGAGGCATGGAGTTGGTCATTAATGGTTGGTTGGGGTACGCAGTCGATGCAGATGCAAAACCCCCTGCCTGCATGTTAGGATTCCAAGCTGGCACTTGTCCAACAGGAGTTGAAGCCGCTGTGCTTGCATAAAAAGGAGCAGCTGGTGCTGATGCAGTGTTCTGCCATGCCACTCCCGGAGAGCTTAGAACTGGCGCTTGTGCAGCAGCTTGCAGCTGCGCGTTAGGGTCTGAAAGAGTGTAGTCCCTGCTTCTCTCATCATGCGCCTGAATGCAAATAAATAGGCAACTGATTAGAATAAGGCAAAAGCAGGCAACACTAAGAACCAAGGACAAAAGATGTTAAGAAAGCGTACTTTGTCAGATTGCATGAACAATAGGTATTCTTTTTTATACTAATTGAGCAAAATTCATTATTCATTAGTCCAGAAGGAGATAATATATATATACTTAAATTATTTGCTAATTACACAGCCTGAAACTACTATTTATACCTTTACATTGAGATCAGTATGACGAGAGTATGACAGATGAAGCTTACAGTAACCACCATCATATATGCAGTGTCCCTCCAAAGCTTGTTTAGCAACGGCTGCGGTTGTTATATCTAAAAAAAGATTCCATCAGTCATACGAATCTATTGTCCATCAAATATTAATGCTACAGTGCCATGGCAAAGGGAAAACAGAATTAGCAATTCCACTTGCCCATAGAATAAATTGAGATACTCCATATTCCAGGGACATAATGTTAAAAGTGTGGGTGGAAGGGTATTGAGCTTCTTGTTTCATCAAAGCAGTTCAATTATGACTACAAAACTAACCAGTACAAACAGTATTTAGCACCAATAAGATGAGTGCCATTTGAATTGTCACACTTTTCGAAGACATTTATCATTTTATCTCAAGAAGCTAGAGAATGCCCACAGATAGATACAAAGACATTTTTCCCCAACAGCAGAAGCGATAATAAGACATGTTGATTATACAGGTCCTGACTACTACTCTAATCCCCAACGCTTTAAGCAGGTATAAAAATACCTAAATCAGGACCCAGCAAATGTCACAAGGAAAGCACAGTGATGACAGAATGAAAGTTTGAAGAAAGCCCCTAGTAAGAAAGACAGTATGCTTACAGCAAAAGGTAAAAAATGATCAAGAAATTACTAAAGGCAACTTTATAGCTGCGGAAAGTTGCAGATGTCCATTTTAAGCCTTCACGAACTCCGACACCTCTCTGCTGAAGTTTCCCAACTTAGAAACTTATGATGCAAAAAGGGAGAGAATAACAGTGTGACTGGTTTACTCATAAATGTTATGAGGGGGGAGGGAGGGAGGGAGAGAGTGAGGGAAGGATATAAATCAGGATCAATAGTACATTCCAATCTAAGTCTGGAAAAACAAAACTACAGGCCTCAATACTTCCAAACAAGCAAGATATATAAAGTGCCCTCAACTATGTAAGCAAGTTACAGAGACATGCCAATGCAATAAATTGCAAATGTATGAATGTATCACGGTGCACCAAGGTCAAGAGCATATCCTGTTGGGTGCATTGGTGAGCACATACCTGGATATTGGATTAGAGCCTGCATTCCACCATTCTTCTCAAACATTGCAATTTTTTGAACACTACCAAAAGCAGAGAACACCTGAAATTATCACATTATAACGTAATTATAGTATTACACAGCTTGCTTGTCAGTTCTTTATTTTAAATCAACAAAAGGTACTGGATTATTCTCGTTCTTACAGTGTGCAGAACATCCACCGTCACAGCATATTGCATGTTCTCAATTGATGCTAAAAGTACATTGCTCTCAGGCTCCTTTACCTTCCCATCAGGGCCTACTGTGGGCTGCAAATTTTTCATTCAGTGAGCACGCACAAATAAAAAGAGGGAGGGGGAGGTGCGAAACATCATGAACTCATGAGATTGAACACATGAAGCATACCTGCACAATCCCCTCAATTGCTGTTTGATTCACAGGAAGATAAGGATTGGTGTAATCCCTGTTAAATCAACAAAATAGTATCAAAAGGGGTAGATGGTTAATAAATAGCATAACTCTTAAGAAGATAATAATATCTTTTAAGCATTATCAACAGGAAGCCGCAACGCTTCAAGTTTATGCTACTTTCTTGTACCTGCTGCGATGCGACTGAAATTTGATGTTCAAATCCTTATGCGCAGAAAAGGTGATGCGCATGTGGCAGGCACTGATATGTTCTGGAAGTAAATATCTGAAAGAGAGGTGTCACATAAGTAACTTTGTATTGGGGGCCTGATAATCAACAATAGCAATTAGCAAAACTGTAAAATGCATTACTTTGGGATGCTTCTTCCATCCAATGAGTTTTTAGCTTCAAGAGCAGTTGGGGCATCAGTATACTGGATAAGCGCCTGTGTAAAGTCCGATCGTTAAGCTCAATGTAGAATAGAATAATATGTAGGCAAATAGGCAGAAGAAACACATTACCTGGAAACCAGCCGCTTTCTCAAATGTAGCTATCTTGTGAACAAACCCAAATGCTGAAAATACCTGAATTAGGCACAACCAATTGTCAGACAGTTTAGGATTAGCCTATTCGCAACCAAATGGCAGAGTAGCGAGCGCAAGGTTATGCGAAGAACAGATGGAGCACATCGGTGAATTGTGCTGGAGGCATGAATTCACAATGTAGCTACTATATATCAGAAAATATGTAATACAGAGAAAAGTTCCATGCTAAAGAAGCAGAATTCAACAAATAACAAACTTGATTAAAATACGTTTCAGAATCTTTTTGTTAATTTGGTGTTCTCAGTGAAGTACTTGCCTTGTGCCCATCTGTACTATTATTCAGGGAAGAATCCAATGCCAACTTTTTAAACTTCCTAACAATCTTATATTTCTTGCCAAGAACCAGGATATACGTGCTAAATTAACAGAGTGCAATCAACAATAGTGTTGCACGTTTTAAGACAAAATTTACCGAGTTTTTCAACAGATAGAAAGATATGGGTCATGTACAATCATTAAGTCATAATAACCACAGGCGTGCTTCGAAAAGATGTATAGCAACAGAAAAAAGATATCGTAGTAAAAATGTTGTTATCATCACCGCAAATGTTCAATGAGAAACAATAAATAAATAAATAAATAAATAAGTTTGTACAGACCAAGCAATCCAGGAAGCTGCTCTGCCATTTAAGTGAATCCATTCATAAATACATATAGATACTAACACTTACCAAATGAATGACTTCTATGGTAACATCATTAGGCTGAACACCTTCAAAAGTGACAAGTAGGACATTGCCAGAAGAATCACCAGTGCCTTTATTGTTGGTAATTTCTTGCCTGTTTGAATATTGGATATATACAGTTTTACCACGAACTTGAGCAGGTTCTGAAGATGAAGCATAATAGGACACCATTGAAATTGCCTGGTTTTGATCTGCCTGAAAATGAGCATGTTGAAGGGAAAACAGTAAGGAACACATTGACTAAGCTGGAAATTTGAATCATATACAACTAAAAGCTCTGCAAGTTCAGCACACAGTCCACAACTTAAATTTTCTTTTAAATAAATATTGACAAACAATTTTCTTCTACCAAAAAGAATTTCCTCTTTTGCAAAGAATAAAATATCTTTATATAGCTGATAGGATCCTTGATCCTACCCAGGCTGCATAGTGCGTAGGGATGGAAGACGGGTGGTTGGGGCTTGATCTCATGGCGGCGGCAAGGAGCCGCTGCGGCGTGAGGGTGGTCAGGAGGGTCATGTGATGGCCCTTGAGGCCAGGCAAATACTATTGCCTTGCTTAATTAATTCCCAAAGAGTCAAGGGGTATTTATCCCCTCAAACTTACAAGCAAATCAATCACAAATCCTATACTTATGGAAACAGCAAAAATAACTATAGATAGCTGATCCACGGGCGCCTCGGCCCCTTGCTGCCGGTGTGGCCTAGCCACCGGGCCTGGGCCAGCACTGATAAGAGATGCCCGTCATAACATCATGATCTCAGCAAGGGCCTTGGTGATGGCGTCGGGAGCGGAAGGCGGCGCCCCCTATGGTGCTGGCGGTACAACCCGCTGAACTAGCGGCACGGTGGTTTTGGCATCCACCACCGCGGTAGCATCGGAACCTGACATCGCCAATACCAGATTGATAGGATCCTTGATCCTACCCGGGCTGCGTAGTGCGTAGGCATGGAAGACGGGTGGTTGGGGCTTGATCTCACGGTGGTGGCGAGAGGCGTGGCGGCGTGAGGACAGCAGCGTGAGGCAGCTCTGCTGCTGCTTGCCCTAGGCGTGCGTGAGAGAGAGCAGGGAGGCAGGAGGGTCACATGATGGCCCTTGAGGCCAGGCAAATACTATTGTCATGCTTAATTAATTCCCATAGAGTAAAGGGGTATTTATCCCCTCAAACTTACAAGCAAATCAATCATAAATCCTATAATTATGGAAATAGCAAAAGTAACTCTAGATAGCTGATCCACAGGCACCTGGGCCCCTTGGGGCCGGTGTGGCCTAGCCACTGGGCCTGAGCCGGCGCTGATAAGTGATGCCCGTCATAACTCATAACATAAGCTGCCATCCCTGAGGCCCCTCATGCAAGTCAACAGATTTCATAAGTTACAAGAAGCCAGCTCACACTAAACCCTCTGGAAACGAAGTTTCTATTGCTAGTAGATAACATAATATTGATGCTGCAAAATATATATCAACTAGACAGGCATTTCATCCCTGATTCCATTTAGCCATACCCACATACTATAGAATGATGATAAAAAAATCTCTTAGTAATCAACAATCCACTCCACTCCACCCCATACATAATGCTGTCAGACAAGTTAACAATGTTCAAAAAGGCGAAATTCGCGGTCGCCTAGGCATGAAGCGGAGGGGGACCACGTCGACTAGGGGCTAGGCAGGCTCCTAGGCGGACTAGGTGGTGTTGAAGGAGTCAGAGCGGCGCGGGCAGTCCAATTTTTGGCAGGCAAACACGCAGACGGGAAGCGCGGGATTGGAAGGCAGACGCGCACAGGGGGAGGGGGGAGGGAAAGCGCTGGATTTGGTAGGCATGCGCGCAGAAAAAGAAGGAAGCATTCGCGTGCAGGGGAAAAGAAGCAGGCGGATGTGGAAAAAGAAGAAAGCAAGCTCGCAGGAAGGATAAAGAGCAGGCCCGCGAGCTGCTTGACTGCTTCCTCCCTTCTCAGCTCTCCTCTGCTCCCTGTCTGGCTGTCTCCCTGTCTCCTCTGCTCCTTGTCTGGCTGTCTCTTTGTCTCCTCTGCTCATGTCTCCTCTGCAATTCCGCATTGCCTAGGAAACGCCTAGGCTTGCCTAGGCGCGCCTAAGCTCTAGGCGGGAGCTTACCACCTAGATACCGTGTAACGCCTTTCTTAACTTTGCAAGTTAACATTGGATAAAAAGGAGCATTAAACGATGATGAAGATGTCATATTCCTCCAGGTTTTATCCTCTTAAACTTCACCTCATTCATCATCACACAATAAAATACAAATGTGCAATAGTTGACTATGGACAGCAAACATAAGAAAAAAGGGCAGACCCAGTGCTGGAGGCTCCCACATGAGTGGGGTCTGGGGAAGGGAAAAACCGAGGCAAGCCTTCCCCTGCAAAATCTGCGGAGAGGCTGCTTCGAACCCACGACCTGGTGACTCAGTGAGACAGCTCTCACCACTGCATCAGGCCTGCCCTTCTTATAGACGGCAAACATGTTGAGACAAATATGTTTTCCTCTGAATGTACACAACCAATTAAGTAAACAAACAAAATCAGTTCTTCCTCTACACAATATCAGCATATCATGTGTTCCATGAGACAAATCAAGTGATAGGACATGTGGCCACTTACGATGAGAACAATCTCATCAAAATTCCAGCTTACATTAGATTTGACACGGCATAGGAGTACTGAAAAAACATGTGACATAATAATCATACTAAACCACACCAAAAGAAAACAATGCACATTAACACTTTAGAATATCTAGGTAGAATAGTGCACTCCTAATGCATGCCATAAAGTTAATGCATCTCATCTAATAGTGGCACTGTTGTTGTTAGTTGGCACCTGAGCTGAAACGGTATTGTGCAACTGTAAAAACAGCAGTCCACACTAAAAGTTTGATCAAATAATACAAACCATCCCCCAACTAGCACCCTGACATTCGCAAACAAGAAACATCTAAACAGATGAGATCAAATACCATGAATGACCTAAATCATGATCATACAGAAAAACCTAGTAGCTGACATGTCATTGCTTATAGTTTACCACACTGAACACCATGCAAATCACTAGATGCAATCTCGTAACACCCAAATCGCAGTGACAATCGCGAATTCCTCGTAATCTCAATCATTCCTACAGCAGCCACCGGTACGGTACCACAATCGATCCGAGGAGGGAGTGGAGCAGGGGGCTTACAAACTCGACGAAGGCCTGGTTGCGGTTGGCGCCGACGTTGCACATGGTGTTTACGACCCTGCCGAAGGGTTTGCAGAGCTCGACGAGCTCCTCCTCGGTGCATTCCCACGGCATGTTCCGCAGGTGCAGCACCTTGGACGGCGTCTGCGTGTACCGGAATTGCGTGGCCGACCCGGACGGCATCCTTGCTGGCTCGGCTTCCTCTCCGGGGGGGGCCGGGAGCCGGGGACGCGGGCGGTGGTGGCACTGCTGCTAGGGTTAGGGTTTGGTGGGTTTTCTTATCGCGGCGCGGGGGTGGAGCCGATTCGAGGGAGGAGGAAGCGAGCACGGTCGCTGAGGAGAGAGACGGGGTTGGCCTGTTGAGGATTGGGAATTGGGATTTGGGGTGGCTCGGCTGGGTTGGGTGGTTCCAGAGTCCAGAAGGTGACGATGCTGAGGCGCATGCGCATCCGGCGAAGCGGGCGCGCGTGTGGCCCCACGTGCAAGCGACAAATAGCGCGGCTGTGGTGCAACCGGCGCCGATGACCTTTGTAGCAATACCTCTCCTTTATCTCGATTCTTGAAAAAACAAATGACAATTAAAAAATATAGAAGTCAATTCATATAATCCTTCAATCCAAATTATAAGCCGCTTTGACTTGTTTAGTACAATCGATTTTGCTATGTTTTTCAGATATAATAAAAGTATCTAGGGTCCCGCATGATGGTCCATGATGCTGCAAAATTGTATTCAACAATATTGTGTTTTGCTTTTATTCGTTTAATTCATTAGGCATAATATAATATAGTACTAAGTTCATAATTCTCTTATACATTTTATGAAGAAACATAAAAGTATGCATTTAATTTAGATGTGATTGCTAATTCAAATCCTAGAGTTTAGAAATACATGGAATACCTCTAATTTGATTAGATTAAAAATCTAAACTTAAATAATTATTGAGGTTCACTCCAACATGATTAGCATACCACCTCTCCATGCACATTGCACAGCAGCCCATCATGAAAAAAATATAAATAATGTAACGAGATAGAATCAACTAACTCTTTTCTTGTGGGATCCTTTTTGCTTTGTTTTCTAGCCAATAAAGTGTGTGTATATATAGAACTAATATATTTACATATAACTAGGTCGATGCATTGATAATAAATAACTAAAGAGAGGAAAAAAAAAAAGAAACTTCAGCTTTTCCAAGAACACATGAGCCATCTACGAGCTTGAGGACCGTGGTGGCCTTCTGCCGTCTTCATGCTCCCGATGATGAGCGATTGGAGCACACCAGTCGACCTTATGCTTGATCGGTGTCCTGGCCTCCGATGGGAGGAGTGGCGTCTACAATGGATAGGAGACGAGAGGATGATTGACAACGCCGATAGGAAAGAGAGACGGATATGGGAGGAGAGACTAGAGAAAGGGACACGCAGGAGGGATTGTGTGTATGCGTAATTTTTTTGGTGCAGAGAGAGAGAGAGAGAGAGGTGTAGAATAAGCAGACATGTATGTTTTGTAATTTGCATCATCCTTCATGGCTGGTCCACTTTACAATCAACCTCACGTGTTAGATGAAAAATAGAAACCACATGTGATGGTGATGGTTAAAAATGGGTAGGATAGATTAAGGTGAGAAGTATATTTTCAATTCCTCAACTCTTTAATAGTAATAGATGGACTAGAAATATATATATCTTAGAATTAGACTTCATACCATCGCTAAACACGAGTCGTTTTAGCTCGTATGAGCATAAGCCACAAATCCAAGATACAAAGGATATGATGACAGTTTATAAAGTAAAGAAATGAGATGAAAGGAATGCTTAGGTAGGATAATTCAATAATAGATAGATATAGATTGATGAAGAATTTGAGCGCATGAACAAATCCCTCATCGATAAGAGCCTCATTCCACGAAAGCATCGAATTTGCTACGTCTAAAAGATAGATTGTCTGTTCACCTGATCGTATAATAACATACAACAGTACAAAATAGAGCAGCAGGAGATTGTGTGCTTTTTTAAATAACAAAAAGGCAGACCTTGTTTATCGAATAAATATTTCCGTTTGTTCATAAATACAACAAGGCCTATTAGCTCAGTTGGTTAGAGCGTCGTGCTAATAACGCGAAGCCATCTAACACACTTCAGTGCTGAGCAAAGTCAAAGTTTTTTTTGGTTGCGAAAAAACTTATTTCCAACTTTTCTATAATTTATTTGCCATCCTGTGCGTTCGTTTTTTTGTTAGACG
>Ga0182004_10002707_pt1 | contig 13894 bp, 14 predicted proteins | sample Sormic07211540_1_FD_120479 | JGI IMG/M metagenome (GOLD analysis project Ga0182004, IMG submission 120479) | Endophyte microbial communities from Sorghum bicolor roots, Mead, Nebraska, USA - 072115-40_1 MetaG | ecosystem: Host-associated > Plants > Roots > Unclassified | place: USA: Nebraska...
GAAAAAAGTAGCTTATTGCAGCTTCTCCCTCATTTCTCTCTCAACTATGCATGAAGTAGTTGGTGAAGCTATTTTGCCAAACACTTTCTCCAAAACAGCTCAGCTTCATCTAGAAAGTCACTCGTGAAGCTATTTTCTAAAAAAACAGCTTTACTAGTGAAGTTGAGCCGTGCCAAACAAGCCCTTAATCTATCAGCATATAATGGGGACTATACCACTATCAAGCTCTATACGAATATAAACTAAAGTTACATATACAGTACTGATCCGATCTAGCAGCTTACTGGGCTATATATTTAATTGGAATATTGCCGGACGAGAATTGAAAGGCCTCCATTTGAAATCATGCTCTATTTTTAATTGGAACAATCAATGAATAAAGACCTATTAACTTATTGTGTTTTCTCAAACGAAGCAGCAGCTTTACCAGCACTGTGATTAGATCTAGACGAAGTAAAGCCGATGACACTGCAGAAAGGAAAAAAAAACAGTATAAATCCTTCAGTAGAGATGAGATAACTTTATAATAAAACAAAAATTATCACAATATATATCACAATAAAACGTCTTCAAATCAAAAGGCTAAAATACATGTCTATCAACTTTTGATTTAAGAAAGGAAAAGTGAAATAGTTGCACAACCAAGAATAAAAAGGATGGTTTCAAAAAAAAAAGCAGGTCTTGTTTAGTTCGAAATTTTTTTAGTTTTAGGTACTGTAGCATTTTTGTTTTTACTTGACAAATATTGTCCAATCATAGACTAATTAGGCTCAAAAGATTTATCTCACGATTTACAAATAAACTGTGCAAGGATAGGATTTTTTTGTGTCAATTGATTATTAGAGTGGTAAATGGAAACAATATTTTATTCTCTTGTAGACTTAATGAAATATGAAGAGGAGTGGTGATATTGCCTCTCTTTTTTTTTCAAAATCTCAGCATCTGAGAATATTTTCTGAAATGAAATAAGTTGAAAATTAAGATGGGTGGTACGTGGCCGCATGCCAAGATTGCTTCATCGCATGGCGACGAGGACTCCAGTTTGCTCATCACCTTGCAAGGCTGACCACCCTACTCGTTGACAACGACGGCCAGTCAATCAATTATTTGCCAGCTAATATTAGCTATATGTCATTAGCTAGCTAACTACTATCAGCTGACCTTAAATTCTTTGCAATCGTGATGTTTTGCTTTTATGATACGTGTTAAAAATCAGTTTGCAAATAGTTTGGCAGCCTTGACTTGCGCTATGATGAGAAAAAATATATTATTTAAAAATAGTTTGGCTTGTTATTATTTTTTTTTCATTTTTTATTTAGTCTTGGGTATTTTTTTTGCGACAAGTATTTAGTCTTGGGTACCAGCAAGATCAGAAAATATTGTCGTCAGAATAGGAGGTTGTTAAATATAAGAAAGTAGTGAGATTTTCAAATTTGTGATTTTCAAAATTTAAAATTATTGCAAATAATTTAAATACCAATTAAATTGGTGTGGTGAAGAACGGTCAACACCAATCAGTTTGGCCAAAACACTCTGCAGGGAATGACACATAGGAAAACTGAACTTTATCTCAATTCTCTAGCCTGAGGGCATTTAAGTCTTTTCGCAACTCCGTTAGCCACCAAAATGGACGGAATGGCATGGATGGTAAATAAGTTTAGAGCAGTGACACCTGTGACCACTCGAACTTTTTAATAGCTTATAGATAATTACAATCTTCATAATGGCACATAGGTAAAAGTCTCTCTTTTTTAGCAGACCTATAGCACATCTCTTATTTTATTTTATTTTATATATAAATAAATATGCATTCAATACTCCTATGTAATGATGAAAATAAACTATGTTTTTGCGAGAAAAAAACTGAATCACGCGCTGGACATGTTGAATCAGTCCAAATTCAGTGGAATGTAGATAATAATATTCAGAAACTTGGTTGGTTTGAGCAGGGTCTTACTGATACATTAGTCACAACAATTCTATTTTTAGGGAAATTTTGCTTATGAACTAATCACACACAGTACATTCGTAGATACAAATGATAGGATACAAGGAATCTATTCAGAGTATAGAGAATATGACAAGGTTTATCAAAAAGCAAGTAAGGAGAAATGGTTTAATCATCATTCAGAAAAAAGAATAATAGCATCTCCTTGAGCTCCTTGAGCAAGGAGGATAATAGCCTCTCTTAGAAGGAAACAACACCAGACCTGATTTTTTTTTTTTGAAATTTCAGACCTGAATAATAAGATACCATCACTACACTACTATCATAATCCTGCTCATTTGATATCTGGACTCTGCCAACTTTTCTCTTGACATCAATTTCTTGTAAGTAAATTAATGACGTGGGCACATTGCCACTTCAGCTTTGCTGCTTAGGCGATGGTGGCTCCGCGTCTTCACATTCCTCTTCTTTACAGGCCTTTAGATAATAGAGTTGCCGCCTTAGATGCAATATCTGTCAGCACATAAATAGTCACTGGTTACTCTACCTGCTACAACACAAGCTCCACGCTTTCACATTTATCAGAAGGAAATGAAAACATGACACCTAAATTATTTCTCTCCAGCGAGACAAGACAATAAGCCTACAGAATGGTGGATAAGGCAAAAGAGATGTAGAAAGATTATTTTACAAAAATAACACTTCAGTGTGGAGGGAGATAGTGCTTCTAAAGGTTTTCGACGTGAATACAACTCATGGGATCAGTATCATATGGAACTGTGTTTCAAGTGTAATATGGTGTGAAGAGAATGTCGAGCTTTAGAAGAAACATACTGTATCTATATGTATCACAATTCAACTAGCCACAAAGTTTCAACATCACAAATCTGCCAAATTCTGCAGGGTGCACCTAAAAATAACTTCATGAATATAAGCATGTTTGATTGTTATCTTTCTATGTTACAGTTTACCTTTGTGTCTATGTTATTTTGTTTGATGGAAGGAATTGGTTTGGGATTAGCTTTCATAACCAAAAGCATATGTGATCCACTTGGCACAAAACTTGGTAGAGATTTAGATCTTGCTCCATACCAACAGGGGCAGTCCCAACTCCCAATGCAGCAATTATCTGCCTTACACCTAAAAATTGTAAACTAAAACCTGCTCCCATCTCCCAAAGCATCATTGACTAATCAATCCCAACCGTCCACCCTCCTGAGTCCTGACCCCACCCCTACTAGGCTACGGTGGATGAGGGTGAATCAAAAACAGCCCTGCCCCATCTATAGACCTCTAAAGCTTGACATGACTTCCATGAGAGAAAATAGCTGTGCACCATATTTTCATGAAAATACTATGCATGGGAGAAAAGGTAGACAAATAGGCATGCTTTGATTTTAACAACAGACCTCTCGTTTCAGATCATCAGGTAGACTGTCAGTTGAAATAAGAGTCTGAAATTCAGCTTTCAGCTTCTCATCTTTGATGCCCAACCACGTGTTGGGATGTAAAGCCAGCAGAAGAACAGTTAGAACATCCACGGTTGATGGATATTTGATGACATTGTTCCTCAAGTTTGAATTGCATGAACTGGCACTAGGTGAAGACATTGGTAAAAGCATATCAACACCTTGCTCACTGCCTTCAGATACCACAGAGCCTGAGATAACGGTCTTGAGCCCATCACCATTCGCTTGGACACATTTCAAACATGTTTCTTTGCAGCAGAAGGCATCTCTTGGCACAAGGTTTCCTGATAGCATTGCAGCTCCCTGACAGCACACAACGGCTGCAATCCTAGTAAGGGAATCTTCTTCGCTCAGTGATGAGCAATTACAACATGGTTTATTAGCATTCTGTTGATCATGGACTATGGCAAATAGCCTGGTATCACGAACTTGCTGCAGTACATTTTCCTGCAAGTTAACACAAACAGTCAGCAGTGTAAGTGTATTACATAAGGGAGGAAAAGCCTAACCAAGCATCCGATGAAACAGAAATCAGGAAATGTCACCTTCAAGAAAAGCCTTTCTTTCTCCTCTTTGCTTAAGCTTGGTCCACCTTCCTCTTTTCTCCTAACTTCTACAACCCATTTGATCAAAGATTCAGCATCAGCTGGAAGAGACTCAATTAAACGGGACAAAAGTGCTGCAACGTTGTCTAGATTCTCTGCCTTCAAAAGATTTGGTAAATCTTCAACACAATACTTCGCCATGCTTTTCCAGTTTTCATCTCTGCAACTCTGCAGAAATGAAATTGCTGAGCAAAGAAAACTACATCAAATGCCTTATTTACGCTTAATTGACTGAGTATTGGTATTTACCACTGTGTACAGCGATGAAGGAGCTGCAGTCTGTCTTGATATAAGCATGAACCTATCAAACACAAGGATTCCAGCATCTTAAAATGGCATGATTAAAAGTCAAGACAGACTACTGACTAATTTGATCAAACTGAAGAAAACCGAGACATCACTGAAATTTTCTGAATGCAATGGGAACTGTATATAAACAATATGGCATTAAGGTACACTATGTATTATGCACAACACAGTTTCTATACTTGCTGTTGGGTAGAAAGGTACGCTTATCTTAATGTTGGCCTGTCCCAAGAGAAAATGATCAAGAGTGAGTGAGAGGAAGATAGGCAAGAGTAGACACCCTCTGATAAGTCCAGTTGAGTCATCAGTGGTATTCATGGCTTCCCAAAGAAGTTGCAATGGAACCCAATGTGGAGGATATTTGAAACGGGCGACATCCAAGATGAGCGCCATATCCTGTCCGGCATGGTAGCCACCGATTGGGGAGAAATGCCCAGTTCCAGTCTGCATCATCGCAAAAGGTGTACATCAGTCTACACACAGACAGTAGTTATAAAGTTATGTGCAATGGAGGATTGAGGAACTCATCAATCCAATCTAACCAATGGGTACATGAAGATAGTAGTTATATGCAATGGAGGATGACGTACTCACCAATCCAATCTAACCGAATGCCTACATGAAGATTAGTTGGTGGTAGTACTGTAGTGCAAGGGATCCGGAGAGCGTGACTAGGGGAATTCGCCAAGGGAATGTGATATTTAGGGGGGCCGTAACCTGTTTGAAAGCCTTCCTGTGGTAGGAAGCAATAAGATGGCAGTCCTGGGAGGAGACGCATCGGATGAGATGCCGCCGTAGGTCGTCGATGGTGACCCGGTTGGCGCGGAAGGATTGGACGTCGGCGCCGGAGCAGTGCGCGAGGCAGGCGACCTTGCCGAAGGTGATGCCCTGGTCCTTGACCTTGTCGAGGGGCTCGCAGCAGTCGAGCATGGACTCGTCGAACCAGCGCCAGGGCCCCTTCCAGCGGCGGCCCGGGTCGATGGCGAGCGCGTTGAGGACGACGGCGAGGGAGGCGAGGCCGCAGAAGGCCGGCTCCGACTGCGTCTGGAAGACGGAGACCAGGGGGAAGAAGCCCTCCATGGTGCCCGCCGCCAGGGCCTCGGCGAAGAGGCGCTTGCCCTCCGGCGAAGCGAAGTCCACCGCCGGCGGCGACGGGAGGACCCGCCTGTACAGCGACGCCACGGCCGCCGCCATCCTGGTCCCCTAGAGGCCTGGACTGCTCGCTGCCTCGTCTGCGCTGGTGGATTTCGCGGTGCTGATCTGATTCCTCCGCGTGAACACAGCGGCGATCGAGCCAGCCAAGGGGGCCGCCTTCTTCCCTCTGCGATGCTCTCTCACTTTCGTTTCGAATCTCTGCAGACGACGACGGCCACGAACACGTTTCTCCAAAAAAGACGACTACGGCCACGATGGACGAAGCCCAAAGTCCACTGCTGCTGAGCCCGGAGTCAAACAATGCGAACCCCACACATTTTTCTTTTTTTTTAAAAAAAAAGCGCTGCTGAACTTACAGATAAATAGATAATCCATCTGTTTTGCATTATTTTTTTAAAAAAAAGGTCTACATGAGTTTTATCAAAACTTAAACGAAGATTTGTAATTCTGTATTACTATTGACCATGATCTTGGAGTGGATCTGAATTTTGACAGCATTGAATCAGTCTTTTTTTTACCACTTCTCCTATATTTCAGATCCCTGACTTTTATTGTTGTTTAGATAACATGTAATTTTACCATTGTTTGGCTATAAAAAATAATAAATTGTTTCTTGTAAGTTTTTTTAAAAAATGTACTAACTGGTTATACAAGATTGTTGCCTGAAAATTCAGGAATATAGCAACTCCCTTTGTTTACACCCATGGATGCTCAGAAAGCTTTGCACACTGACGATAAGTGAGTGGCAACCGGAAACGCCAGCTATTTGTTTTATTTCTATACAGTCACACGAGTTTGGAATTACAGGTATTTATACAAGTCACTGTATTTCCCCTCCTTGGTAAAGATCAGCATGTACATGAGTTACATCGATCACATTTTTCACAACACTTCTCTGCATCAACCATGACCACTTACGGTCAGTAGAAATGTTGGTAGCACCAACAGCAGGAGCCTCCTATACAATATGTGATCTTGTTAGAGAGGGGCGTTGGAACATGTTGGTACAGTATCAGTATATACAGCGTTCTCCACTAAGTTGACTTCACCGACAGCAACTCCAGCTCCGCCCACCAGAGCGGCGTCAGCCGCGGCGCTGCTGCCTCTGGCGAGATGCCGAGAGGTGGTTGCAGTTTGCCCACGACATCTCTCATTGATGGCCGCTGCATTGGGTCGGCGTCGATGCACTCTTGGATCACCTCGCAGACGGCCTCCAGCTCGCTATCCTTGTGCTCCTTCAGCGACGCGTCCACCAGCTTGCTGTAGTTCTTGTCTTTCAGATACTCAGAAGCCTGTGGTGACGAGAAAGAACTTTACAAGTGCAACCCTGAATAATTTGAAGAAGTGAGATTGGAAAATTCATACCCAGCTGCATATGGGTTTATGATCATCTGGATCAGGAACCCTCCCAGATATGATCTCGATCATAAGTGCGCCCAAGCAGTAGACGTTGCTTGGGAGATCCGGAGGAGCTTCAGAACGGCTGCTGCCGTCCTCCTTTCCAGCCTTTGCTTTGGCAGCAAGTTCGTTCCATACACCAACATCTGCAATCTGCACCAGCAGAACACATTACACTATATTAGCTCAAGAAAATAGCCATCCACAGATTAATTGAGCAAAAAATCGCCAGTTCCTTCACTGGAATTTATATTTGTTACTGAAAGTAGCATCGCTAGCTGAAGCTTGTACCTTGGCAGCATAATCATCTGAAATGAAGGTTGTGTCAGACCGCACATCGTGTATCGCGACAGGTGGACTGAGCTCATGGTGCATGTATTGAAGGCAGTATGCGATGCCCATGATGACTCTCATCCTCGCAGGCCAGTCCAGATGCTCAAATTCTTTGACTGCAAAAAACAGTGCATTCAAGTTGCCGGGAACACATATGCGTATGAATTAGGAGGTTATGCACAAGTAAAATCACTTACCGTGAAGATGCTGTGAGAGACTGCCATGTGGAGCGAACTCAAACACCATCATTCTTGTGAAAGGCTCATTTTCTAGGCAATAGCCGAGGAGATTGATAAAGTTCTTGTGGTTGACCCTTGACAGTGTATCTATCTACATGGAGGGGAGGATTATCGACGAAGAATTAGTACTGAAAGATATTCTATTCTCAGGTAGTTTGTGTAGAGAACAAGATGTTGCTAGTCATAAACCTTTTTCTTGAAGCATGTTTCCGCACTCCTGGACCAGTCTTTGCTCGATGATATGACAGTGGAGATTACACCAATCTCAACTCCGCTTGATAATATGCCCTTGAATACAGTACAGGTAGGAAAAGTATTGGTGATGTTGCTAAAATCCTCACAAGCAGCTTCAAGCTCAAGTCTGTTCAGTTTTTGGGCACCTGAATACGAGAAACAGAAATGCATTGAAGCACCTGGATGCTCAGATGTAATTATGAGGGGTAAAGAACTATGGATATAAAAGTATAACTAGAAGCACAAATAGAACTCCTGAATTGGCCATATCTTAACCCACCAAGAAAACCTGGGAGTCTCAACGACCAAAGCCTCACAAAAGTTGCACAGGCTAGTGATCTTTGTATAATTGCCAATGCAGAATGTCACTCTTTTCAAACTTTGCATGCATTCCCTTCCCAAGTGTAAAATTAAATAGAACAATAACAATGTTTCACCTGTTACGAGGGCCTTCTGAATAGGGCCACTTAGCCCTGTTTTCCAAGGGGCTACTGATGCACGCCCTCGCTTCCGCAAAACCAAAATTATCAAAACTATCAGACCAATGAGCAATATTACAGCTGGAATTGTGATAATATATGCCCACTTGCTATTCTTTGTACCAGTTGTCTCTACATCAGTGGACTGGGCCACTTCTGTAGACAACTGCTGAACTGCGGTAGCATCAATATCTTCGGGAAGCAAAGGTGTTAGAGCATCGCCATATATGCCCGGAAATGCAGAGAATGAGCCACTTCCTAGAGAAATCACATCAACAGGTCTCTGAATTTCTTTTGGATTTTGTGGATCAGAAGATTTAGCATCATTTCCCAAAAGAGCAGGCAGGTTGTCAGTTTCACTAAGAAGCCTGCGGCGCATGGCACTTGCAAATGACTGCAAGTTCTTCATGACGTGTGCCTCACTGAAATCTGAAAGATGTACAAGGATACAAATGTTAAATGCAGTGTATATAGCATAAAAGCACAAGGGCTGATTTTGCTGCATGAAAAAATGCAAAATTACTTGGTACATTGGTGTTATATTTCTCTCGGAGACCATTGAGAGATATCCAATCCTTAAAGTCCGACTTGTACAGCAAAGACCTTTAAAAAGGTGAAACATTTAGAAACAAAGACTAGAAATGTTGGAAGCTAATATGGAGCACAGACAGAAGTAGCACCAAGTATATCCCCTTACCAGCACCCTAGTTTTCTGCTCAAGCATCCTTCCTGATCATCAGCTATGGCTTGAACGCCTTCTTGGAACTGATTATCATGAAGGGATCTGAAACATAAGAGTCCTTCATTATACAAAGGAATGAACAGAACGGAGAACAGAGGACAGAAGAAGCCTTACAGTTGTTTCAGCAGTGGCATAGCCCCTATTTCTTCTGGAATTGTTCCATCCAACTTGTTGCTGCTCAAATCTAGCACTTCTAGAGCAAACAACCCTCCAAATTCTCTGGGGATTCTCCCGCGGAAGTTATTCTTTGGAAGTAAACTAGACAAAAGGAGTAAGAAAATATCATCCACATAAGGATTTGTGGTACATAATACATTGCACTAGAGTTAAGAAGTGACTTGACTGTGGAGATGAGTGTAGAAACCAACTCACAGGAATTTCAGACCTTGAAGGCTCCCAATCTCAGGTGCGAGAGTTCCAACCAATTCTCGGCCTGTTAAGTTCCTGTATGACAGAGAAAATAAGAATCCAGTGTACATGATTTGTGTAAAAATTCAAGACACATATAAAACAATAGCAGCAAATCGAATCGGCACAGAAGCTTTGTGAAAAAATCATGATAATTACAAGAAAGAAACAATATAATTAGTTCTTTCCTAAATACGATATCCTCTTAATAGACAGTTGTAGCAAACTATTAAAAATGGAACTTCAAAAATCATCAATAGGTTGTAGCAAACTATTAAAATCGAACTTCAAGAAACGGTTGTTCATGGCATCAATTTGTATGGAAATAAAGGAAAACCACACTTACAGAATCTCTACTTTACCGTCAAAGCATCGCACGCCGGACCAGCTGCATGGGCTGCTGTCCATGGGATCCCAATCCTGGAAGACACCATGGGGATCAGCATCCACCCTCACCTTCAGTTCCAGCAACGCCAGTCCTAACGCACAAACAGGACTCAACAGTCACAAACCACCAAACCGAATTCACAGAACGCGCACGCGATCGCCACCAATGTCATGTCCCAGAACAAAACTGCCATCTGCATTAAGTAATTGTTACCTTCACCGTTGATCGAAGCCACGCCACGGCTGGCCTGTGCCTGGAGCAGCACCACGAGGAAGAAAAACAGCAGCTGGAATCCAGAGCCGTGGCGAAGCCACCGCCGCCCACCCATGGCAACGGGAGCGCCTCCTCCCGGAGAATAGCAACCCGGAAACCAGGCGCCAGTTCGCTACCCACCGTCGCTGGCCGAGCCTCTCAGGTTCCCAATACGGGTTCCTGATACGGAGAACGAAAGAACAAGAGCGAGCGAGGCCACCGCAGCGTTCAACGGCCGGGCACGGAAATGTTGGCTCAGCTTGGGGATCGGTTATCTATCCCTGCTGCGTCGCCATTACGCCGGGGAGAACAGACGCCGCCTCGGTTTTCCCGGCGAGCTCGAGGTGCTCGAGCTATTCGCCGGAGCCCATTGGTCCCGCCGCACCGGAATGGGGTCCTGGCCTTTTCCCCCCGGCGTATCTCGCGCCGAGAAAATTGGGTTCCTGGCGCAGCAGCCGGATAGAACCCTTGTCGCCGGGATGGGTGGTGGTCGGCGGCGGCGGCGCGAAGGGGAGGGGGAGTTTTCGCGCGCGAAGGTGGCGGGCGGCGGTTAGATTCGGTTCAGAGGTGGCCAGGGACAGGGAAGCGAGGGAGCGTGCCCGTCGCCGCCGCGCGCGCCAAGCCACTGCCTCGGTGGGCCCTCGTGGGGAAAGGCAAAGGCATGGCCACCCCCCGTCATCTATGCACGCACGATACCCATCACAGCCGTCCATCCCTCTCTTCGGCATTCATCCATCCCTCATTCTTTCCGCTATGAATTTCGAGGTAGATTACTGAAATGATTCAGTTCGTCTGAAGAAAAGGATTCAGACATTTGGGGGAAAAACTCTGCATGTGATGGTGATAATTTAGCTATTTTAATTTATGACAACTTCCATGAATTACAGAGTTGGTTCTGTGATGATCAGGCGAATGATTAAAAAAAGAAGCTTAATAAAAATGTAAAGATGAGACAAACAGGGACAAAATTGTAGCACACCATCTCAGACAATACCAGGTTTACCTCTTGTAATCTCTTTACCATGACGAGGTCCCAAACTTTACTCATGGCGTGATGCTGTTATTTGCTACTCTTATTGGAGGGAAATCAGTGATTTCCCAGTGCGAAAAAGATCAGAGTTGGCGAACCATGGCAATCTAAGGTCCAAGTATGTCTTTGACTTCAAAAATAAGTACCAGCATACATGTCTGCAAAGAGCTTTCCAAAGAAAGAAAAAGGCTTTTCAGAAAATACATATCTGCAAAGAGGACAGACAAGAGAAGCAAGAATCTGCTGATGCCTTGATGGAGATCGGAAATTCCAATTAATGTGGAGTAAGCAATGCTGGCATAAATTAATAGTGTGATTGTGTCAGAATCTTGATTAGTACTAGTACTAGTACTAGTATTGACAGCCAGTATGATGGTTTAAATCATCCTTCGTTCAATCGTTCTGTCATGCATCACTAGCATCCTATGCAGCTAAATGGTAGACATGATGATGCGATTGATAGTTTAGTGATGACAATAGCATGCCACTGGATCTGAATTGGCGTGTTTATAAAGTCATGCCCAAGTTTCTTACCTACTTTCTGAAGCATGAGCTACCAAAGCTTTATTGAAGAAGCAAAGTAAAAAACTGAAACGTGGATGAATTAAGATCTTTTCCGTGTTTTACAATTTGTTCGCCAGCAACTTTCTTCTTGCTGGCTGATCATTCAACTTCGCGCTGGCACCTCTATATGCTCCTTTTGAACAAGAATCATCAGAGCGGTCGAAAAGCACAGTGTAGTTCTTGCTGCTCACATCCCTGAAGTAGCATCCATCAGTTCCCACATACTTATACACCTGATGGGTCTTCCCCAATCCACTGACCACCAAATTCTTCTTCACCTTCATAGTGCCTTGTGCCGATTGTGCATTGCGCAGGGAGCTGTACAAGAAGCCCAGATTCCCACCAGAGGTCTTCTTCGCATTGATACCAAATTTGACAATTGAATCCAATGAGTACTCATCACCCACTTGATCTGAGGTTCCGGTATAAAGATACAGAGGGAAAATCTCATGGAATTCCTTGGTGAGCAGCACAGCAGAAGCATCCTTGGCAAAAATGCCAGACTTTGCATCGATTGTTTGGTTCACAATTTGCACAGTGGCATTCTTTCTAAACACATTGCTGTTTTCATAGCTGAATCTCTGGTAGAAGGTTGTGGTGACCTCACCGAATGACGATTTCACCCATCCAGTGGCAGAGACATGACGACTTGCGCTTGTCACAAATTGCCCATCTAACCCAGTGAATTCTGAGCTCACATTAAGGTCCAATCCAGATGCATCATAGCTGAGCAAGCTCCCAGTGGTCTTCTCACTCTTGTGATCCAACCACAGATGCAAATTGGCATCAATGTACCACACATCAAGAGCATTTGTCACACCAAACCCAAAATCATGCTCCTTGCCATCCAGGAGCTTGCCCAAGAATGGTGTGATGTCAATGTCATATGTCGGGAGATTGAATGAGCCGATTCCGGTGATTGGTCGCCATAGAAGCGGGTTCACACCACCAGTGTAGATCACAGTGAATGGCCAAACAGCGCCGACGACTTCACCATCCACCCTAGCTACGACTTCCCTGAATGCACCATTGCCAGGGACACTGGACAAGTTATTCGCCTGAATGTAATCGTCGGGTGGATTGGTATACCAGAACTCGTCGTTGGAGTGGAAGGAAACGAACACCTCAAGAACCGCCCTGTAGGTGTTCGACGGAATGGCGAGCTTCTTTGACTGCACATCGGTAGCGTTCTGGATGGCGAACCACTGCCCATCGTTCAAGGGTAAGCTCCTTGAGATGGGCACAATCAGATCGGCCTGCTGCTGCTGCTGCTGCTGCTGCTGCGGCTCGGCGTGGAAGTAGAGGTGGAGCGTGAGGTTGGCGTGGTAGACGCCGGTGTATGTTTTGTCAATGAGGTTGCCGAGGTACACCGCGACCTCACCGGGCTCCGCAAGGAGGGCGGCGTACCTGGTGACGTCGCGGGACACGGACCAGAGGATGCCGTTGGGGCGCGGCTCGGCGGTGCAGCTGCGAAGGAGCTCGGCGCCGGAGAGCCATACGCCGAAGATGCGGTCGAACTGGCGGCCGCGGCAGTCGGCGGCCCACTCGAGCACGGCGAGCGCGAGGGTGCCGCCCGCGGCGCCGAGGCAGGCCGGCGGCACGTAGTCTGCCGTGACGGGGGGCCGGCCGTAGGTGGCGCCGAAGGTGGCCGAGAGGAGCAGCGTGGAGCAGGGCCCCGCGCTGCCGCGCGGCGGGCGGATCGGGCGGTCCACCTCGAAGAAGGTGGTCGGCGGCTCCGACGCGTTGGGGGAGGCGACCTGCTGCAAGGACGCGCCGAGGCGGTGCCTGCTCTGCGGCGCCGCTGCCGCCGGCGACACGGCGGGGGAGAGGAGGAGGGCGAGGAGCACGAGGAGGGTGCTCGAGGCCGAGGCGGCGGCGGATGGCGCCATGGTCGGAGCGGTGGGCACGAGGGGAGGGTGGACTGGGCGGAAGCGGAAGTGGACAAGCTAAGTAGCTAACTGCCGGGGGTTTAAACGATGTGATCTAGGTGATGATGTGTGATAATAGTATATGGCAGGTGGACAGGTGGTGGTTGTGATTTGTTTTTTTTTTTTTTTTGGTGCGCAAGGTTCTCGCAGCTGGTGATTGACAGGTGGGCCTGGCTATGGGTTTGGTGATGGTTTTTAGGATTTCTAGCGAAGCGTAGTGATTGACAGGTGGGCCTGGCTATGAGTCACAAGATTCCATGCGCATTTGGATTCTTTCTTTAAGTGCTTGCCGATTAGAGCACCCGCAATGGGAGGGTAGAAGGGGGTAGGAAGCATTTAATGCCCTCTTAGTACCGGGTGGATACATTGTGGAAACGGGGAGTAGTAAATGCCAGGGAGTAGTACTACTCCTGGTA
>Ga0182004_10002708_pt1 | contig 13893 bp, 7 predicted proteins | sample Sormic07211540_1_FD_120479 | JGI IMG/M metagenome (GOLD analysis project Ga0182004, IMG submission 120479) | Endophyte microbial communities from Sorghum bicolor roots, Mead, Nebraska, USA - 072115-40_1 MetaG | ecosystem: Host-associated > Plants > Roots > Unclassified | place: USA: Nebraska...
ACTTTTCAGAACTAAACAAGGCCTTAAACTCCTTCATTCTAAATTGATCAATCAACTGTTTAAAGATAGAAAAAAAAATTCGTGCAAACTGTATCCACTGCGTCTCGTTGCATATGTCCAGTCTTTTCCCTAATGACACAACAGAGACTTATCATTCATAAAACAGAAAATTTAAACTCCTACATTCTAAATTGATCAATCAGCCGTCTAAAGACAGGGGATTGCTGAAACCATCATTCAGAAACTCTGACGCCTCAGCGACATGCTGTAATGGAGCTGCGCCAGTCATGACTGACCTCTGTTCAGTCCATGCAAAACACTATTTTGCATGGACTGAACAGAGGTCAGTCATGAGTGGCGAAGCTCCTTTACAGCGTGTCGCTGAAGCGTCAGAGTCCTGATGAACTCCGAGTTTGAAGTAGGTAGCCAGGGGGCAGTTCTGTACCCTGGTCCCTGGAGAGAAATTCCAGAGCAAATAAAAGCAAGAAATTAATCCCCAAACACAGCACGGCTTTCTTATTCATTTCCTGTCCAAGGGTCTTTCAACTCTTCACCAATAATTTGTCAAAAAAAAAACTCTTCACCAATCACCACCAGCACCAGGCTCTTTCGCTGTCGCCTTATATAATATAAAACCAATAATTACACGACCGGGAACGGCCACCGAACTCCGTCCGTCCGACACACCACACACCACAGACGCCGGTAAATTTCATCTGCCCAGTTACTCCCAGCGGCAGTGCACTTTGTGCTGCCTGCGTTCTTCCCCTGGGAGCACGCCGAAAGATCCAAGCGCAAGGCCACCAAACAAGGCCGCCTCCCAATCTCCGAGCAATTTCATATTCTTTTTCCTCCCGTTTCTTGTGTTATTCCCTCTCGTTTATCCTTGATCCGTCTCCCATAAGGCGAGGGGAGGAACCAGGAGATTGTTGCCGTCCCTGTCACCCCATACCGCGCTGTCGTGGTGTCCTATGCGACTCGTTTGTCCCCATCGTCTGGTTGTTGGTTAATCCAAGGCCATGGATGTCCATGAGGACGCCTGAGAAGTCAGGTGAGCTCGGAAGTTCTTGTGCACCTGCTTGCTGGTTGCTGCTATAAAGCTATTCTCCTGTCCCCCCACTTCTTCCTCATGCAACATGAGCAGCTCGATCTTAATAGCATAGGCGGTTGATTGCGGCCCGGAGATTCTTCGGGCGTTTTCTCTTTTGGCTGATCTTTTTCCTGCACTTTCGGTCTGATATTTATCAGCTTCTTACTCCTGCAGAGTTGCTTGCTTGCTGAAAAGCCTCAATTGCTCGTTTTAAAGGGGATTTTTACTGCTAGTCTCTGAGCCGCCAATTTTTTCACCACTCAGCTGGTGGTACTCGTACTCCCCACATCCACCAGGCAAGAACAACAACATCAGTTGGCAGCAGAAGAAAAAGGTTCTCCCTTTGTACTGAAAGCACAAAAAATCTCTCTATCCCTGACTCTTTCCCCTCACTCCATCACTCCGAGGAGGTAGAGTGAGCTAGCGATACAGGTGGCTCTGCCTGTTGAGTCCAGTGTGTGCCACTTCTCTCACAAACACTGCGGCGAGCTTGTTTCTATCCTGCAAGAAACACCAATCTTCGCTAGTTTATGCGTCGATCCAAACACCAATCTTGGATTTCTGCTGCAAGGGCTGTGCTTCTTGTAGCAAAAGGCCCAAACATTTGATCCCAAGCCAGCTCGGAATCGGATCCCTGCGAGGACCAGGCGGCCGGCCATGGCGTCACGCTCCTACTCCAACCTCCTCGACCTGGCCACCGGAGCAGCCGACCAGGCGCCGGCGGCCGCCGCGATTAGCGCGCTCCGGCGGAGGCTCCCGCGCGTGGTCACCAACCCCGGGTTCATCGACGACTCCCCGGCGTCGCCGTCCACGCCGGCGCGGCCGCGCACCATCATCGTGGCCAACCAGCTCCCCATTCGGTCCCGCCGCCCGGCGTCGCCGGAGGAGCCCTGGACCTTCGAGTGGGACGAGGACTCCCTCCTCCGCCACCTCCACCACTCGTCCTCCCCCCTGATGGAGTTCATCTACATCGGCTGCCTGCGCGACGACATCCCGCAGGCCGACCAGGACGCCGTCGCGCAGGCGCTCCTCGAGACCCACAACTGTGTGCCGGCCTTCCTGCCCACGGACATCGCCGAGCGCTACTACCACGGCTTCTGCAAGCAGCACCTGTGGCCGCTCTTCCACTACATGCTGCCGCTGTCCCCCGACCTCGGCGGCCGCTTCGACCGCGCGCTCTGGCAGGCCTACGTCTCCGCGAACAAGATCTTCGCCGACAAGGTGCTGGAGGTGATCAACCCGGACGACGACTTCGTGTGGGTGCACGACTACCACCTCATGGTGCTCCCCACCTTCCTGCGCAAGCGCTTCAACCGCATCAAGCTCGGCTTCTTCCTGCACTCACCGTTCCCCTCGTCGGAGATCTACAAGACGCTCCCCGTGCGCGAGGAGCTCCTGCGCGCCCTGCTCAACTCCGACCTCATCGGCTTCCACACCTTCGACTACGCGCGCCACTTCCTCTCCTGCTGCGGCCGCATGCTCGGGCTCTCGTACGAATCCAAGAGGGGGCACATTTGCCTCGAGTACTACGGCCGTACGGTGAGCATCAAAATCCTGCCCGTGGGGGTGCATATGGAGCAGCTCAAGACGGTGCTCGGGTTGCCGGAAACCGAGGCCAAGGTGGCTGAGCTGATGGAGATGTACTCGGGAAAGGGGAGAGTGGTCATGCTGGGCGTCGACGACATGGACATCTTCAAGGGGATCAGCCTTAAGCTGCTTGCCATGGAGGAGCTGCTGCGGCAGCACCCTGAGTGGCGGGGGAAGCTGGTGCTGGTGCAGGTCGCCAACCCGGCGCGAGGAAGGGGGAAGGACGTCGCCGAGGTGCAGACCGAGACGTACGCCATGGTGGGGCGCATCAACGAGGTGTATGGTGAGCCGGGGTACGAGCCGGTGGTCCTGATTGATGAGCCTTTGCAGTTCTACGAGCGCGTGGCCTACTATGTCATCGCCGAGGTGTGCCTGGTGACCGCGGTCAGGGACGGCATGAACCTGATTCCCTATGAATACATCGTCTCACGGCAAGGCAACGAGAAGCTGGACGGGATGCTGCGGCAGGGGAAGCCAGAGGAGAAAAAGAGTATGCTTGTGGTGTCCGAGTTCATCGGATGCTCGCCGTCTCTGAGCGGCGCCATCCGGGTGAACCCGTGGAACATCGAGGCCGTGGCTGACGCCATGGAGACTGCCCTTGTGTTGCCTGAGAATGAGAAGAGGTTGCGTCACGATAAGCACTTCCGCTACGTGAGCACCCACGATGTCGGGTATTGGGCTAACAGCTTCCTCGAGGACCTTAAGAGGACCTGCAGTGATCATTCTCAGAGAAGGTGCTGGGGCATTGGCTTTGGGCTGCGGTTCAGAGTGGTCTCGCTCGACCTTCACTTCAGGAAGCTTTCCTTGGAGAGCATTCTTATGGCATACCGGAGAGCCAAGACACGGGCAATTCTGCTTGACTACGATGGCACGCTGATGCCACAGGCGATTAACAAGAGCCCCTCCACTGAATCTGTTCGGATCCTCAATAGCTTGTGCGGAGACAAGAAAAATGTGGTGTACCTATGCAGCGGGTATGACCGGCGCACTCTTCATGAGTGGTTCCCTTGTGAGAACCTTGGCATAGCTGCGGAGCATGGCTACTTCCTGAGGTATGTGGTTATATGTCCTACTTCCTGAAGATCAGCTTTTCGTTTGTCCATATCATCATCTGAACTTACTAATTCGATGTCATAACACTGGCCAACTAAAAACTTGATGGATCATGTGCTAATTCATCTTACAATGCTAAGTGCCGTTCTGTTGTGAAGAAATGTTTCATTTGTTGAAACTTGTACAATTGGTTCAACAGAAACACATAGTGGTATTGGAATGGAACATTGGATAGAGCATTAACATGGCTGCCAGTTGAATTTGTTAGCTGAGATATGCACGTCACTAGAAATAGAAACTGTCTAGGTCAGGGGATTTCTGACTCTTGAAATGTTGTATTACTGAATAAAGGTGTAAGAGGGACGCAGAATGGAAGACCTGTGTCACTGCTACCGACTGCAGCTGGAAGCAGATCGCCGAGCCGGTGATGTGCCTGTACAGGGAGACGACGGATGGCTCAACCATCGAGGACAGGGAGACGGTGCTCGTCTGGAACTACGAAGATGCGGACCCTGACTTCGGCTCATGCCAGGCCAAGGAGCTCGTCGACCACCTTGAGAGCGTGCTTGCAAATGAGCCTGTATCAGTGAAGACCACGCCTCACTCTGTTGAAGTGAAACCGCAGGTGACGCCTCAATCTCCTCTATCATCTCAATCTCCCATCTACTTTGCATTGGGCAAAATAAACCAGGATCAGGAACTCACTGGGGACGATATTGTTTTCCTTTTGCAGGGCGTGAGCAAGGGCTTGGTGGCTCGGCGCATGCTGGTGTCGATGAAGGACCGCGGCCAGTGCCCGGACTTCGTCCTGTGCATCGGTGACGACAAGTCCGACGAGGACATGTTCCAGCTGATTGCCAGTGCTGCCTGCGGGGACTCGCTAGGGTCCAAGGCGGAGGTGTTCGCGTGTACCGTCGGCCGCAAGCCCAGCAAGGCCAAGTACTACCTCGACGACGCGGCAGAGGTGGTGAGGCTGATGCAGGGGCTTTCCTACGTCTCCGAGGAGCTGGCCCTGGCGAACCACCGGGATGAAGACGACGACTCTTCTCTGGACGTGTGGGAGTAGTAGCATTCCCGTCGTCGTGCTAGCTCCTGCGGTGGCTGGGATTTGCATGAGCCGGGCGTAAAATGTTTGTTTGTGTTGGCTCGGTTGGAGCTATCACCGAAACGCCGAGGCCGAATATTTGAGTAGTTAGGTGTGTAAATGAGGTATGCATGCTTTATCAGGGTAATGTATTGTCAGTGATTTAGTCTAAGGAGCTGCTGAGCTGTCTTGAATCTAGTGATGCAGTAGTTACTACCATTGATCACAGTACTTGTTTCTAGTGATGATCTGGTAGTTTAGTTTGTGGTGTTATTTACCTGATCAGTGGAAAGCAGTATGAGCTATGCACGATGCAGACCTGAAATTTCATTCATCTAAAGATCATAGCTTTTCTCGGAGGCGTGTGTATACATATTTGGAAAGAACTATCTGTCTGATTTGTTTGTAAGACCTCAAGGAGTTCATTTTTATGTGATGATCAGTTTACTTGGATCTAGCCCGAACAAAGGCTGCAAGTTGCAGGCTTTGAGAAGGTCTTTGAGCAGTGTGGAGCTTATACAAAGACGAACCTCAGCGTCCCTGCCTACCTGATTATTGATTAACAGATCCAATCCCGGCGTTTAGGAGAAAATCGTGCCAATTGCGACAGCAGAAATCTCATACTTCTCCAGCGGATGCCCATGGTTTTAAAAAATTGTTACAGATATTTAGTCTGTTCTCTGAAGAATCAAGAATGAGCTGGGTTTTCTAAATTCCAAGCCGGTTTTCTCACAATTTTACTTCACATGATGCTCAATCGCTCTGGTAATACTTTTCAAAAAAAAAAAATCGCTCTGGTAATTGCTTCTGCCATGAAACAATCAAACTAGAACTTCAGCCGGTGAAACAAAAAGTTTTGAACGTGTGAACTGCTGGACGCGTAGCAGTAAAGAAAAAAAGGACGTAGCTAAAGATTATTTTATATATATTTATTTTTTTATGTATCATTCGATCCACATGCTCCTCCCTTAGATTCTTGAACTATATAGAATAGATAGACTATTTGCTCGTCGCTAGTAACTACTCTCTCCTCCACGTCAGAATAACTAGTCAAATAGCTAGTTGTTGGAGATGTCCTGATGAATCAATCCCTGTCTTCTGGGGGCAAAATAAATAAAACGCAAAAGGAGAGTGATAGACTGATAGCTGTGGATTTACCTTCGCAATCTGCAGCCCCGGGCATTGGCTATCAACCAGAGAAGTTCAATCTTGGACATCAGGACATGGTCACTAGATACTACTATTTCAGCCAAAATCCAAGCTTTCGCTCGTGAAACTCGCGTCTCACCGGCATAGCTATCACGCAAATACATCAACCAATCACTTCCTTCTTGCGAAAAAAAACCCAATCACTTCCTTGCAAGCATTGTTTTACGTATAAGAAATGCTAGGTCAATGCTTCTACGTACTTTCCTAAAAAATGCTTGCACGTAGGAGCAATGAAGAAAAACGGTGCCATTTAGGAGCTACTATATGTATAAACAAACCATTGGCTTCCGTTTTCAAACCCGGTCGTACGTTGGCACGCACGCGAGTGTTTGTGGAGGAAATGGGGAGCAGCGCGGCGCAGCGGCGTAGGCGACAATGGACGCTGGCTCTGGTGACCGCGGCGGCGCTGCTGGAGCGTGCGGACGAGGCGCTGCTCCCCGCGGTGTACAAGGAGGTAGGCGAGGCGCTGCGGGTGACGCCCACGGCGCTGGGCTCTCTAACGCTGTGCCGCGCGCTCGTGCAGGCCGTGTGCTACCCGCTCGCGACGTGCGCCGCGGCGCGCTACGACCGCGCGCGCGTCGTCGCCGCCGGCGCATTCCTCTGGGCCGTGGCCACGCTGCTCGTCGGCGCCTCGGGCACATTTCTCCAGGTCAGTGACTGCCACGAGTTGTTTTGCGTCGTTTCCCCACCCACTGGTCACTGGCATTCCAAACATGGTTTTTGCCTTTGGCTTTAGCGATTCCTGCACTACGTGCGCGCGCTACCTGAACGCTATGTTGACGAGCTCTCTTGCAGATGGCGTTGGCCAGGGGCTTCAACGGCGTCGGGCTGGCGCTCGTTGTGCCGGCGATCTACTCCCTGGTGGCGGACTACAGCGACGACGGCACGCGTGGCACGGCGTTCGGGTGGGTGGTGATGGCGCAAAGCATGGGCCATGTCGCGGGGAACACCCTCGGCGTGCTGCTAGCGGCTACGAGCTTCCTCGGCGTCCCAGGCTGGCGGCTGGCGTTCTACGCCCTCGCCTTGGTCAGCGCCTCGATCGCGGCCGTAACGTGGCTGCTCGGCGCCGACCCCCGCCCCGTCAGCGTGAAGGCCACGGCTGCGGCCACGCTGGCCCAGCTCGCCCGAGAAGCCAAGGACGTGGTGAAGGTGCCGACGTTCCAGATCATCGTGGCGCAGGGCGTGGCTGGGTCGGTGCCGTGGTCGGCGCTCAGCTTCGCCGCCATGTGGCTGGAACTCGTCGGGTTCACGCACTGGCAGACCACCCTGATCACCAACCTGAACAACCTCGCCAACGCGCTCGGCGCGCTGTTCGCGGGGTTCGTCGGGGACCCAGTGGCGCTGCGGTACCCCAACACGGGCAGGATCGCGCTTGCGCAGGTGTGCACCGCGTCGAGCGTCCCGTTCGCCGCCGTCCTGCTGCTCGCGCTCCCCGACAACCCCTCCGCGGGGGCCGCGTACGCCGCCACGTTCTTCATCCTGGGCTTCGTCATGCCCTGGTGCCCCGTCTGCACAAACAAGTGAGAAAGCGGCACAACCGGCAGCCCTGCCCACGGGTAAAAGGGCTTTTGCTCCATCTGGCAAGTCGCTCACCCCGCAGTCCTTTTGCAGCCCAATTTTCGCGGAGATCGTGCCGGAGAAGGCGAGGACGACGGTGTACGCGTTGGACAGGTGCTTCGAGACGGTGTTCGCCTCGTTCGCGCCGCCGCTCGTGGGCATCCTGGCGGAGCGTGTCTTCGGGTACCAACCGGCCGCGTCCGGCACGAGCGTGGACGCTGACAGGGAGAACGCCGCCGCTCTCGGCAAGGCGGTCTTCGCAGAGATCGCCGTGCCGGTTGCCGTCTGTTGCCTCACCTACACCGGGCTGTACTGGACTTACCCGGCGGACAGACAGCACGCGCAGACGGCCGCTCTGCAAGCGGCGGGGGATCAGGACTGCGACTGCGAAGCTAGTTTAGTTGCCCATGCTGCAGGAGACGAGGGCTTGAACCAGGCGCTACTTGCTGGAACCACAATGGAGTAGCAAATTCTGAAGAATACATACTTGCCTGGCTAACCAATGGACAGATTCGATACCAAATACCAAAGATTGCATTGTACTGTAAAAACATGCTGTTGAATTGCTTTAATGCAAATACAATCATACATGCACATATTTCTAGAATTTGGTATTTCAGTTACGGCTCATGTTTCATCGTAATGCGATCGGTGTCTATCTGTTCAACCTTCAAACAGGTGTGAACTGGGGAAAAAAAACCTTCAAACAGGAGTAACTGACATAGCTGAAACATGAACCGTTTCCTGCCTAATGCAGTAGAGATAATATGGTTGTGGATAAATCGTCTAGGCTGAATTACGACACTCATAAAAATCGGCTATAATCGGCAATTACAGGAAAATAGAAGAAAGGAAAAGGAGCCATATGACAAGGGACTGATTAAATTTTACGTCCTTTAAACTGAACAAACTTCTATAAAGCAAGATTCCACATGCTGTCACAAAGATTATTCCCTTTATAAACCAATTACAGAAGAAAAAAAGGAAGAAAGGAAAATATGAGCAACCATTCATCAAACCACTAAATTTGTTTCCAGTGCTCAATGATCAACCCTGCATCAAGCCAAATAATTTTGTTAGAAGTTGAGGCAGAACTCAAAAGGATAAGCATGTTTGGCAATATTGCATCAAGTTGAAAAGGGGGGCAGAAGTCAATGTGGAATTTCATATCAGGTGGTTCACGGTAGAAAAGGGGAAATGAATAACTTTTCAAAAATCACCAAGAATGATAAATAGGATCTTTGCAAACACAAAGTTAGAACAACGGTAACATTTAATAAAGACAGCATAAATATAGAAAAATAACTTAAGCCTGCATAACTTAATCAAGTTCATCCTAGTAAAAAAACAGTAACATTAACAATTGGACAATGTTGATACTGCTTGAACTAGAAAATACTGTCACAAGGATTTGCTGAAGTTAAAGCACAAAGAATGAATTAATAAGAATATTAATAGAAGCAGTAACATCTGGTAAAAAGATTCGGAAAGTGTGCTCACCTACTTACAAATTCAAGAAAGTTTCACATCTGTCCACTAAATCCGAATATGTCGGGGTTCACTATGTCTCCACTGTTTCCAATGCTGTGGCTCAAGTTGTTAGTTGGAGATTCAACCTCATCCACTGCAAAGCGGCTTGGAATGCAAGTGCCTTTCCCGACAAACCCATGATTCCTCCCTCGTCCTTGGTCAGGTAGCTTGCCAAGGGCAGAACTCTGGAAGTTAGATGAAGTGGAACCAGGGTGGCCTTGCCCAAGAGAATTTCCAAAACTATCAAAATCTTGTGAAGGCGACCAGCTGCCGCTAACATCATTTTGACTCTGCAGTAAACCATACTGTGCATTTTTGGACTGAGAAGACAGCAAGACAGAGTCCACACTGGTACTACCACCAATATAGCCATAACTACGACTCAGCGAGTCAGTGCTCTCAGTCTTTAGAACACCTGGTGGTCTTGAGCTAACTCCCATAGCATTCTGATTAACCAGATAAGGTATGTTCCCACTTTGAAAATTATTAATTCCTGGTGAAGGCATTGCATTTGTGCTGCGGTTTATGAGACCAGGAAGATTTGCTCCATGGCTACTAATCAGAGGCTGACTTGTTGAAGCTTGATTAACCATATCAAGCCCACCCAACAGACTAGTTGACGGTGAAGGTGATCCAAGAAGAGGTTCATGTTTCATGGATGGAGGAATTGATGCCAGAAAACTTGAGGATTGAGATGGTAGAATCAAGGGATTTTGATTAGGTGAGATACCCTCACTAGCCGGGAATGCATTTAACGACTGAGATGGCATAACTACACCAGAAGGTTTGACATCAATATTGTGAAGGGTTCCTGACAGCAATGTGTCTGGCTGTTGCTGCAATTCATGCAATAGCATATTATTATTTTGAGAACTGCCCACATTTCCCAATGTGCTTGGTGAATCAGTCATACCAAGTTTGTTATTGGGCCAAGCTGCAAAAGATGGCAATCCTCCAACTGATGGGCTGCTTTGAGGGAATGCGCCATATGCGTTATTCTGACACTTGTATATGGGTTGACCAAATGCTATTTCTCTCTCTCCATGGGACTTGTTTCCTTTGATTGCAGCCAGTCGCAAAGATGACTGGTCCCTTCCAGGCAACGCCAAACTGCTTGTAGGTCGACCAAGGAGTTCATCCTGCAAAGCAGCCAGAGCTTGAGGAGGGATCTGACCAGAAGCAGCCAAAGCTTGGAATTCCAGTCCTCCTAAAGGAGCAACTTTAGCACTAGAAGCAGGCGCAACAAATGGATGAGGTATTCCTGCATGATGCTGAGCAATTCTCTTCAGGTATAGTCTGAATTTCTGCACATAGAAAAAATGCATCTTATCACCTTGATGTCTTAAGCTATGAGGTTATTAAATATTGGTTGGCCTTGGAGCTCAACAACAGCCAATAGAAACTAGTAAACTTAATGGTATTACATAGGGTGATGGGGTACATTCAAAGTGCTTAATAAAATGAGGATAGACAAACCTCGTCTAATCAGTTTCTGAGCAATGTCTACAGTTAAATATTTCTGAAAATAGCGTCAAAAGCTGTTTGTTTTTGTGATATGTACCATGGAGAACTGGGGGTAACATGTTTTCACAATGTTTTCAGTCAAACAATGAATAGTATGATGGTTTGGTGTTCTACAATGAAAGAATAGATAAGTGCTGTACCAATAAAAGCACAAGGCGCTCAAATCTGAGTTCACTCTGGCAGGAAACCATCTATTTATATCACTAACAAATCCAGATTAAATTTTCAAAAAAAATATCCAGATTAAATTTAGGTAGAATAATGAGGTCTAAAATGTACAGGTCCATAAGCGGCAACATCATGTGCAATAAAAAGATATAAAGGTACTAAACAGGTAATGTGATCAGAAAGCTGGAAACCAAACCTGCAAATGGCTGGCAACATTTTCCCTGGTTAAGCCAGGGACATTCATCAATTCCAAAATTTTCTTTGGAACAGCTTCTGCAGAAAATATAAAACATATATAAGCATGATGAAGAAGAGATGACTTCGTTCTAATGTTCAGGTTTTTGACAGTAATCAGCAATACTCAAAATCAATCAAGAAGGCACATAACTGGCAATATGAATTTACAGCAAATTCATGTCAATAAAAGTAAGAACTACAAATACAAGTAGCAAAATCTTACTGTCTATCCCGAGGTGATTGACTGCATTCACAAATTGTTGATGAAGCTCAACTGACCAAACAACTCTTGGTTTCTTTGATGTAGAAGAAGGATCGCCATTTTCCAGGTCAGTTTCATCATCTTCTTTCTCTCTTTTCTTTTTCTGAGATTTCCAGCTGCCATCACCTCCATCATTCGCAGAGGAAGCATATTCATTATCATTATTGGTTGGTCTGTTACGATCGGTATCATCTAGGCTACCAGAATGCTCATGATCCTTGTTTTCATTAAATTTTTTCCTAACAACATGTTGCCAGATGTTTTTCAACTCCTCCATTCTGACAGGTTTTATTAAATAGTCACACGCTCCATGTTTAATTCCCTTCATTACAATATCCGTTCTTGAATCAGCAGACATCACTGCAAGTTTCATCAACAATTATTAGTGATGTGTTCCAACACCACATGTTAACATACTAAACAGAAAAACATGAAGAAATATATACTCACTGATAACTGGAAGGTCCATCTCAAGGCCTACAAGTTCAAGTAGCCTGAATCCATCCATATCAGGCATGTGGACATCACTTATTATAACATCAAAACCACGCCTATTCTCTCGCAGCATAGTTAGTGCTCTTGTAGCCTGAGGACATGTTGTCACTATAAAACAAAAGAAGAAAAGGTCAACAAGCTTTAAACTTTAAAGAACATAACAAGGAAAATTAAACAACAGAAATCAGGCAAAATTGGAGACTGACACATCCGTATTATTCAAGAACAAGCTAACCTAGATAGATTCTGTCCCTGTGAAATAGAAAAAAGTTCCTGAAATGTGGATCTAAAAGAAAACAAATAAAACCATAGCATGTAATATAGTTTTATGGAGCAACGAGAATAAAAAAATACAGATTCAAAACCACGATAGCTACAACAAGTATTGGATTCTATATTTGAACTGCAACTTAATGGAAAAAAAAACATATTGCATCCTGATGCTTGTTGTGGCTTAGTCATGCATATCCAGCTGACAGGTATCAATACGAGCAACAATGGCTAAGAAAAGCTTGCTCAGTAATTTCTCATGCTTTGCATTTGACTAACATTTACGGTCCTATCCCTATGCATAGTATTTTTTTCCCTTTTAGATCTTCTACCAAACTAGCAGTAGCATCGAAATAATGCGTTCAATAGTTTTAGTTAGCTTCTAAGGCAAGCTGCACAAGGATATGTCCAGAAGAAGACAAACACATCAGGAAATGAAAATAGAAAGATAAGATATCACCAATCCCTGCAAAACGAAGTTAAACCTGGTTCCCGCCCACTCATTTCCCGTACACGCATGTGGTGCTAGCGCCCACAACAGAATCACAAGAAACAAACATTTCAAGGATTTGTGGGTTTCATATACATGGATATTCCCATACTAAATGCAACATGGCATGTCTGCAGCCAAAGAGTATTCTCATTTAAACATAGGCCTAATATATGATCATCAGGGCGTGCGAGGTAGTGACAGGTGCATCACCGATACTACACTACATATACAATAGTGGTGGAATCCGAATTTAGCTGCGGCAAATCCTCAAAATCTAATCTTGATACTTTGGTAAATGCATAAGCACTCCGACTAGCAAGCAGCAGCAGTAGCTATGCACGTACACAGATTTCCCATATATAACGCATCCACTCAGATCTCTCTATGCAAATATATACCATCGATCAAACTACGCCCAAATACAGACGCGTTAAAATTTACTTAAAACACCCGTTATAGAATTCTGAGGTTTCTTAGATTGACAACGGGACATCTCAGAATTCCCCAGAATTTACGGGAGGAGCGCGTGAATCGCATAAAACAGTGCCTTCCCGGGCTACAAACAGATAAAACCATAGCAAGGCATGAAACAGAAGCAAAGATATCATTCTTGACCGATAAGGAACACGAAGCAATCAATCGCCTCGCGCCCAGCAAACGCCGAGGCACGCCAAAGCAACCGAACCGAGGGGAGAAGGAGAGGAGCGGGGCAGTTGCTCACCGTCGTATCTGCAGTCAAGGAGCATCCTCTTGAGCACGAGGAGGCACGTCGGGTCGTCGTCCACGACCAGCACCTTCATCCCCACGGGGAACTCCCCTCCCCGCGCCTCTGCCGCCGCCATCTCCTATACCGAGAAAACCGAGACCTCACCTCGCTCCCTCCCGTCCAAATCACACCTCCATCACCGCCGTAGATCCGGCGCCTAGCCGCTCGCCAGCCCGCGCCTCGGGAGCCGCCGCTGATTCAGAGACAGAAGCCGCAGGCACGGGCGGGGAAAGGGAACAGCGAGGCAGGCAAGGAGGGAGGGAGGGAGGAGGAGAGGTGGGGGCGAGGAGGAGGAGACTAAATCGCTAAGCGTGATTAGTAAAGCCAGTAAATCACGCGATTGGCCGGGGGTCAGGCAGCGATTACGAGTTACTGCTAATGACGCCGCTGGCGAGGGGCTGCTGCTGCGGCCTGCGGCCTGCGGTTGCGGCTGGCTGCGGCTGAGCTGCGCGTTCACCACTTCTCTCTCCTCCCTGTCTCTCTACTTGCTTTCCACTTGCGGCGGGGCGGGCCGGTCCGCGCCGCGGCGCGGCGCCCTTTTCTCTCTCTCTCTCTCTCTCTCTCTCTC
>Ga0182004_10002709_pt1 | contig 13889 bp, 8 predicted proteins | sample Sormic07211540_1_FD_120479 | JGI IMG/M metagenome (GOLD analysis project Ga0182004, IMG submission 120479) | Endophyte microbial communities from Sorghum bicolor roots, Mead, Nebraska, USA - 072115-40_1 MetaG | ecosystem: Host-associated > Plants > Roots > Unclassified | place: USA: Nebraska...
ATAGAGTTTACAATGATTTTTTATTCTATCTATTTATTTTTTGCTTTTGTTTATGGCTAAATATAAACAATAGCATGAGGTGCCGGTGAAATGGTGGGTTGGAAATATATTTTAATGGGTCTAACACATAAGTGGTTTGGTTTGGTGTGGATGATTGAAGTCATGGTCTAATTTAGTTTGGATTTGACTTTCATATATATATGTTTTGGATTGGTGTGGGTTTGGTTTGGATCTCAAACCACTGTCAGGTTTAAGCATGGCCCAAGCCTCCAGCGACGGGTCTTCACTTCTCCCCATCAGAAGTCAACTTTTATAATGTACAACTAAATTTGGAATATTTTAACAGCTGTATGATGAATGGATTGGTAGTAAACAAACACACCTTATGAGTTGTGATTGCCGCATCTCCACAACCACTTGCGTACCAACCTTCAAAGCCATACTGATCGCAGGAGTAAAAATGCACATATCACACAACATGACACATATAATTTTATAAATATACACAATATACATCTATCCCAACCACCCTGCTGTATGATATCTGTGTTGTGTTTGTTTACTACTAATCCCTCCATTACCCCTCCTAATGATAGCTGTTCTCATCCGCTAATGGCGCCGCGTGCCAATGATGGAAGCTGGGATGGGTTGTTGTGCTAGCTTGATTTGACGGCAGAGCAAGTGAGCGAGTGTGGGGACGTGTAAAATAAGAGGGACACACGCCATGAAAGAGGCGATGCACTCGAGAGCTCCCAACAATGGATGGATAGCCCTGGGCCCTGGCCTAGCCCCTACCCGTCCACTCACAAAGATTCCTAAAACTCGAGCTGTGGATACTTCTTGCATGCGAGGTCGCTTTTTTCAATCACACGGTTACAACATACATGCTCGCAACACGTAGGTATATTCATCACATATATGTAAACCCTACTGAACTAGTATATTTTAACATGAAGTTACTATATACGTCACGCTGTCAAAGGACGTCAGTACCGTGTTAAGTCGAGAACTTAAATCTGTGCGGACAAAATCTAACTGATTTATCATCAGTATGATCAGTTTCGCGCAGGGTTGCTTTGCTCCGCAGTCTGCACGCTAGCCATTGCTTGTGTGATGCTTTGCATTGCCATGCTGTTTGGGGCCTAGCAAAAATTTGTAGGCAAATTTTGTAAAAGCAAATCGATTTTAGAGAACTCTTCACGAAACTCGTTTACACGGGTCGCTATATATTTTAGTGGTTTCTAACCTTTGACATTGGGAGTCTTAGAATTTTCTTTGTTCTAATTGCTGAATAAAAGTAAGACAGAGTCTAATAATTTCAAGATGTATTGGAATGTATAAATTAAGTAAATTTTTTGAGATGCAAATTGTCTAGATGATTGCTTAACAAGTTGTAGGCTACAATTGCAACGCACCTGATGGTACAAAGCTTGATTCTAAAACATTTCCAGTGGTAAAGTCAGATTCTAAAACATATAAGAACTGATGACATGACTGCCGAATAAATCTCCAAGCCAGAAATCGTCCATATAACTGCATAATAAATTGTATGCTACGTTGCAAAAACACATTTACTAGAGATAGTATTAAAATCATACACATAGTCAATAGGGTGGTGTTTGATTTTTTTTCCATACAAACTGCAAGAGAGGGGTAACATGTTGGCGACGAACCTTCAACATGGCCTAGAATTACAACGAAACTGCTTCAGAAACGAGATATGATGTGTCTCCGTGGACCATGGGATGTTAGGCATGACCACCGAACTTCAAAGGAAAATGTGACGAAACTTCATACCTCTGGTGTCTATAAAAAACAAAGACCTAGATTACTAGTATGAAAAGCATTTTAGATATAGATACTTTTTATTTACAAAACGAGCGCACTGACCAACCTCTATCAAATTGTCTCTGTTAATGAGTCATTTGCAGAGACGGACATCCCCAACTAATATCATGTAGTGCAGTAGTGGTCATAGAGAAGTATATATAATGGTATTTCTAGATTCTTTTTTGCGTGATTGTAATGATGGATAATTTATCAGCAAGTAGAGATGTACTTTAATTTTATTCTGATTAGCATGGTAACTTTTAGGCCTTGAGAATTTACATGGAGTCTTCTTTTATTGGCCAAATACTGTGATAATATATCCCGAGCACAATACTATTCAATAAGCAAAGCAATAAAAACCAATATTGTATGGACACAGTAACATAAGTTAATATGTTTAACAAAATAAATGGACAAATTACTATGAAAAAAAAAACACATTCATAGAACAATCCTCCAACCCCCATCTTCATTACTCAACTGCTGTTCTTGTCGGCATCTTCGACTTTCCAATGAGGAATTTAGGCCGTCTAGAATGCGCATCGACTTCTCGTTGCAATATCCTAATCAGAATCCCCTTCTCACCACAATTCTTAAGAACAAGCTCCATAAGGTTCGGCAGGTATGTCACTCCAGACAAGCCATGCTCATTGTTGTGCAGTAATGGGCACCTTTTCAACCACAGTTGTTCCAGCTGAGGCATTGCCTGTTGGTGGATTGTCACTTTTTCAGTCTTCCCTAGCCCACCAATGTCAAGGAACTTGAGTTTTAAGAATGTATCAGCAATGAATTCCAATGAGTCACCTGCATATGAGTTCTCCCACAGACCTAGCAAAGCCAGGTTACGCAAGTTTTGAAGGTGCAGAATGTCTTGCTGTTTCAGCTGTGTCCCCAGCAGCTTCACCTTCGCTAAATTGTTGAGTGAACCGATCCATTCAGGCAGCTTGGTGAGGCTACCACACAGCCTCAATGAAGTTAGATGTGTTGGTATTGCTGATTCATGCATTCTGACAAGAAAATCAAGTGAATCAGAGCGCAGCTCGAGGCTTTGCAGTCGATCGAGCTCTCCTATCGACGTGCACAGCTCATCTCCTTCTTTCTCGGTAAGCCCTGTGACCCTGGCCCCTAACCTTCGCAAATTCATCAAGTTTGTCAGCTTCGTAAGCCTCCTTGACACACCATTTCCCTTACCAACATTGACCACCCCTAGCACGTGCAAGTTCTTCAGCTTCTCGATCCCTTTGGGGGCTCTCACGCTAAACTGGTCCACATTGAAAAACTTGCAGCATCCTCTTCTGAAAATGCAGCCGTTATGATTGTCCATCCCTGACTCCGCCATCTTCTCATGCAACTTTTTGAAGTTGACGCCAGCTAGAAGATATCGCATCTTTTCCAGTTTGGCAATTCCTCTGGGGAGTTGTGTCACTTGTGTGTCTTGGATGTCTAATGTCTCCAGGTATCGAAGCTTCTGCAAGGAAGATGGAAGTTTCGAAATATTTGTTCGTCGCAGGGACAGATACCTCAGGTGTTGTAGCTCCCCTATGTGCTTGAGGTCACCATTCTTCAAATTGTCTGTGTCCTCCAGGTCCAGCACTCGCAATAGCTGCATCTTGGGAGAAATGAGAGACGCAGGGCACTCACCAAAGATTGTCAACGATCGGATATATGAAAAGTTTATGTTTTCCAATTTCTCGTCCCTCGTCTTCCATCTGGACACCACCAGGTGACGTATCTTACTCTGTGGAACCTCAATACTGGAGTGCTTCTCAACGAAGAATAGTTGGTTCTCCTCAATAGACTTGGGCAGGATGATCTGCAGCAGCATGCTGTGAACCCGGCAGCGAGTAGCTTTTATTGATCCATGGCTAACCTTGCAAGGTTGGATCATGCTTCTATTAATGAGCTCGCTGAAGAAACGCTCTCCTACATCCTCTGTGGGCATGTCACGGTTCCTTGCTATGTGACCTTCTGCCATCCACCGTCTCAACAAGCGGGTGCGTCTCATCTCATGATTCACAGGGAATATACTGAGGTACAAGAAAATAGATTTCAGGTGATACGGCAAGCCATTATAACTTGATTCTATCGCATTTGAGATTTTGCGGAGGTCAGAACCCAGCTCTGCCCTAAGGTGTTCGTGCATATTCCTCCATTCTATGCTTGTGTTAGGCCTGTTGGCTAGGAGACCTCCTATTGTAGATATGGCAAGGGGAAGCCCATGGCATACAGTTAAAATTTGGTTGGCTTGCTCCACCATGTCCTCTGGTAATGTGTACTCAGCAGATTTGTAGACCTACAAATGATTGAAATGAAATAGATAAATAAGTGTCCTGCAAAAATAGAAGGCGTTTTCAAGTGCCAAAAAATAGAGGAGGCAGTGGCAAGGTGATTGTGAAATTCTTTGTGATTAGGGCCTGTTTGGATTAATCCATTTCACCGATTTCAGTTCCACCCAAAAAATTCCAACTTGGATTGTGCCATGATGAAGTTAGAATAACGAATGGAGATATTTGGCTTATTTGAGGCCAGCTCTAGGTTCATGAACAGGAGGTTTTGTGGCAATGGTCTATTGTACCCTTAGGCTTTTGTATGAATGCTATTTTGAATGTAACTAAAGCTTTTGTGAGTGATTAGTTAACTACATGCACAAAAGAGAAACTGGATAGTTTTTTTATTTTGTTAATGACAAATGGAATAACAAGAACACAAACTAGTGCTTGTCATTTTTGGAACACCAAGAAGGCAACTAGTGCCAAACAATTTTTAGTGTGTCCAATATAATGTACAAAATAACTTATAAAGAAAGTTTTGCTAAAAAGATAAACTAGAAAATAACACAAATCAGCCGATCTTCTAACTCCACGAGGATATGAGAAAAGTGGGTTTCTTAACTCCACCAAATTCATAGATTTATCTTCTAGATTTGTGATTGTATAGATCAGAAATTGGATGGATCGATGTGTTATCTAATAGCATCTCCAAGAGACTTTGTATATTTTTCCTAAATGCTAGGAATAGCAATTTTGGTGAAAAACTACCCTCCAACAGGTTCTCTAAATGGTCATCCAAATATAGTCATTGTCTATTCCGGGGTTTTCGCTAGCCAAATATAGAAGACGAGAATGACTCTATAAAGTGCACATGCGATTTAGCAAAACTGTTAGAAAGTAAAAAAATATAGAAAGCGATTTTTATGCAAATGACTCTCCAAATGATAATTTAGAGAGTGAGATTTAGAAAAGCTCTTGGAGATGCTCTGACTCCTACATAGAGCTGAATTTTGTAGAGCGAAGTAACTAAACTAGCTAGATCCTTGTGTCCCTAGAGGAAAGAGAACTATAAATTGTGACTAAAAGAATGGGGCTAGTATGGGTAAACCAGGAAATGAACTAATTTCCACCTTAATTTCCCCTACCCCCTTCAGTCCACATAGGTAGTGAGTGTATCCAAACAAAAACAGAGAGAATGAAGCACTTGAAACTAGGCCAAGGAATGACTTCCTGAGTGTTTTCGACAACGAGAGGTGAAAGTTTTGTTATGGAAGTTGCAGATACTTTTCAAAGCATACGACAAAAGAAAATGGACCTTTTTCATTTAAGAAAGGGGAAAAGCTAAATCTCACTGAAGTATCTCCCAACCCATGTTTTTTTAGTTGTGTCAAGATTTGTGCTTTGTAACAGATGTACATATGGCAAGGAAAATTTATATGTTTTAAGCCCCCCCCCCCACACACACAAACACATGAATATTTGTTTATATATTAGTTATAGCTAATTTACTTTAAAATTTAACATTATTTTAAATTGGTTAATGTCGTTACCTTAGGTATAACATTAAAGTAAAGATGGTGTAATACAAATTAGGTGCTACAACCTACCATAATACCAATTTTAGCATGCAAATACATACATGCACACACATAAAATCGAGTAAAGCTTCCCATTTCCTCTGAATATATATTTCTACTTTCTCTACTTGTGTGGAGAAATACTTGGCAGAAAAAGATATGTAATCAAAATCATTATTTAACAATAATTTCAAAGGTATTTGGTTTGGAAAGTTCCACAATCAACCCACTTAATTCTATTGCCCAAGTATAGACATAAAATGTCAAATAATGGTTCACTCGATACTTCAAACTTTCTTGGCTTAGTTTTCTTTTGTTAACTTCACTTTCCGCTCCTTATATTAACAAATCCTAAGCTAGTTTTTCCCAACATGAAGCCTTTAATGTTAGGTACTACTAACGATGCAAACCCACCAACTTTTAGAACTTTGACAAAATAATCATGGTAAAAAGCTTACTTGTTGTCACAAAGTTTTCTATTATGCTCATAGCAACATGACTAAGGTGGTTTTGCAATTGAGTCAATTTATGTGTGTGTCTGTCTCTGTGTGGGTGGGTGGATGGGTGGGGGATTTTAGAATTTGCAACAAAACATCTTGTGAATCAAAATTTGAGTGATATATGAGCGTTTGTTTTCTCTATTGTTTTGATGATTCAAACTAAATTATCTCCATATAGCTGCCGCCATTTGAAAATCCTTTTTAAGATTTCTTTCCTCATAACTAATTCTACAATACATTATACTTATTACTTATTTTCTAATAACATGGTTCTAAAAAATATTTCAACTATTCAAATAAATATTTGGACATATTTTTTCAAACAGAATGTTGAATCTAACTTCACAAATTCTTAGCTTATGTATTAAAACTGTTGAATTACTTTTTCAGAAATTGTTGAATCTAGTTCCACAAATTGTTAGAATAGTTTCCAAAATGGGTAATCTCATTTTTCACTATCTTGAGTTATATTTCTTGATTATGCCTTTCCAATTCATGAAATATGTTTCTAAATCTAAGTCTTTTGAATTATTGAATACATGCGAAACACACCGAAAATATAAAGTTATCCAATGGATTATAGAATGGTGAAAAACACACCAAAAATCTAGTCTGTTTTCTAAATCTAGCTTGACTTAATTAGGAGACTTATGCATGTAGATGGAGGGATTAGCCTAGATGAGAGGTTTTCAATCTATGGCATGTTTCGACAAGAGACATATTATAAGGATCAAGATTATGTGGCAATGGATTACAGAATCAAGATAATGAAAAATCAATCTAGAAATTGTTTGGATCATTGGATTATGTAAGTGGTTCATGTATTAGTTATTCATAACATCCTTGCTTTGTGATATAAGTTGGGTCATTGGATTATATAGGTGGTTGTAAAGTAAGACCTTTAATTTTTATCTAAATTAACCACTTCAACCATGATAAAAAAAATAAAGTAAAATATCTCTTAAATCATCGTATAAATACTAATATAAGCTATTATGAAAATAATTCAATAACCACATACTAAAAATATATACTACTGTAAAATTAAAAGTAAGCATAATGATATGTGCCACCATGTAGGTTAGGTAAGCATGTATATATTAAGATAAATATTTATTTGAATAATTTAGAGCGTGGAAAAGTTGTTTCCTTAGCAAACCACATATCAATAATGTTAACAATTCATTTTAAATTATATTAATACTCCTATTTGCACATTTTGACTAAAACGTTATGTCATATTACTACTAATAGTTTAATTGTAAGCACTATATGTTTTATAAAACAACAATACTACTACATACTCTCTCCGTCCCTAAATAATTGTCGCTATATATAGTATTTGTGCCGGTCAAACTTTCTTAAGTTTGACTAGGTTTATAGATAATATTAACAACATTTTTCTCTCCAAATAAATTTATTATTAAAAATAGATTCAATGATCTATCTAACGATACTAATTATGTACTACAAATATTAATATTTTCTTGTATATATATTTGGTCAAATTTGGAAGAGTTTGACTTTTGGGAAGCGAGAATAACAATTATTTAGAGATAGAGGGAGTATATAATTCTTTGATATAACTTCAACATCTTGAGTGTTATATGGTGTAGGGTAAACTGATTGTTTATATCATTGTAGTAACTAAGAGCGTAGCCTATAAGACTTAAAAAGAGTTCAACTTGACTTTAGTATAGAAAATATATAGCAATTAATGACATCAAATTCTAGATTAATGGCGTCACGAGGTATAGGTTGCAACAAAGACCTACTATATTTAATCTAAGGTTTCAACTAAGTGCATATTGAATGTTCAAAAGTGACATGCAAAGAGAAAAGGCTATGAGCATGGACGAAAAATATATAAATTAGTAATTAATTGGATAAGATTACATAGTACTCCCTTTGTTCTGAATCATAAGTTATTCTAATTTTTTCTACATATATTACTTTTGTTATGCATCTAAACACGCATTTATGTCTAGTTATGTATTAAAAGCAATATATTTAGAATAGTCAAACCAACTTACAGTTTGGAATGGATGGAGTAGTTACATAGATATTGTGTTAGACAAATAAACAAAAAAAATCAATATAGGTACTTTTTATTTTTTTTTTCATGACCGGTTGTGTGCCTGTTTTTCATTAAGAGGAAAATAGGTACTTTTTATTAATTATAGGATAACACTAATAATGTTTAATAAGATTTTAGCAGAACATAGGTTGATGAACTAGTACTATTATTAATTTGATAGCAAGAAATAACTACGAATTCCATAAAAGGATAACACTGTAATGTACTGTAATCAGTTAAAGCAAAAATTACACACTAGCATAAGAAGAGAAGGGTGACAAGACATAGGGTACCTTCCGACAGAGGAGATCCATGGATTCCGCGTCCCCTAGTTGCTCCAGCTTGTAGACATACCCATGGCCGTCCGCGGCATTCGCCGCGCAGTGCCGAGCGACGTCCTCCCGGCGCGTCGTCACGATGATAAGGCTTCCCTCCTTGTTGCCGGTTTGAAAAAAAACCTTCCATACGTGCTCCCACTCCTCCTGGCTAAGCAGGTCGTCTACTATGACCCGGTACCGTTTCGCCCGGAGGTACTCCCCCAGCTCCGCTACCACGCCGAGCTCCCTCTTGAGCCGCTGCGCGAACACGTCGGGGTTGTCGAGCGGGTGCGGCACGGTGACCCACGCGCCGCAGTCGAACTCGTCGAGGAGTTCGGGGTCGTTGTGCACCATGCGCACCAGCGACGACTTCCCCATGCCGCCCATCCCCCACACCGACACCACTCTCAGCCCTGATCTCCCTCTCAGCTCGGCGTTTCCGGCGCCAGAGATCTGCTGGATCAGCGCCTTCTTCTCTTCCTCGCGGCCGATGATCTCCGACACTTGGAACGCGAGCTCGTCCGAGCTCATGTCGTAGTCGGGGAGCACGGGCTGATGCTCCTCGACGCGGGCCGCCGGCGGGTTGTCGTCGAAGACGACGATGTCGATGTGGTATCGCTGGTTGCGCTGGTTCAGCTCCTCGACACTGGCCTTGAGGTCCCGTATCCGCTGCGCGATTCGGTGTCGCTCGGCGATGGCGCCGGGGAGCCAGGTGCCGGCCCGCGACGCCGCGTAGAGCGCGAAGTCGAGGAGGCAGTCCTCGACGTCGTACGCGAGGTCGCGCACCTGCTTCACCCAGGTCTTCACGATGTCGTTGCCCGCGGTGGCCTCGGGATGGGCCGACGCCACCTTGAGGAAGGCCTGCATCATCTCCAGCTCGTTGCGGATGAAGTCTACCTCCTTGGGGACCCCGATGAGGCGCGCGACCTCATCGGCGATCGCAGAACCGGCGCTGCTTATGACGCCGTCCAGAACGGACCTCGCCAAGCTCAGGGCGGTGGCCTCCATCTCGTGTATGGCCGAGTTAGTTATTGATGAGGGCTCAAGCAGAGGGGCCATGGATTGTTGCTTTTATAACTTCAGCGCGCGGGCATATATATGAACGGTCACTGTAACAAGTAATCAATAGTGACACGTACGCTCAATGGTGACGCCGTGATCGACCTTGACACGCATGCAAAAGTTGACCTTGGTGATGGATCGAAGATACTCTCTCAATCTACGCGTATTTCAGGGTCAGTCAACTTTTAAAAAAATAACTAGATTTATAAAACACTGTATAATAAATAGAGTTGTCATAAAAATATATGACGTGGTTAATTTAATAATTTATTCATGAAAAATCATGGATATGGCGTCACCCCATCGGGTGCTGATGCAACTACGGAGGATGAGGGAGGGCTATCCGGTTTTGACCAAGCCCACGGCGGACGCTGGCTTGCTCTGCCACAGAAAGACAATCTGGTCATGGTCAGCGACACCTCTACCGCTCAAGAACACCAAGCGAGAGTGTGGCAGAAGGTTGATTGCCCGCTAATTCGTCAGCCTCCCAAGCAACCGTCGGCTGCTAAATCGGTGCTACCTCTATTGAGCAAAGTGTATGGCGGCGGCTCAGAGCCTCTCTTAAGTGCCTACTTCCAAGCGAGGTGCGATCCTAATCATGTAGCATATGGGTCTATCAACGCGCTGGGCTGGGGTCTATCAACACCCAAGTGCGTTGGGAAGATAGACTACGAGGAGCTCATCAAAGCTGGGTCAAACGCTTCCAATGTTGAAGCACTCTACGCGTTCTTTTCGGATGAAAACTGGTCGCATATAGGCAACATCGGAGACACAAGGCCACTTCTTAGGCTGCATCGCTGGCCATAACTTGGTTATCTACATTATGTGCAATACCGAAACTTGAATCTATGTACTAAGATGGCCTTGCCTCGGTTGTAATCATGTGACCTCCTAAGGTGCTAGCCACAAGCGTGTTGTTTGTATGATTAAACTCTTCTACCTTAATTACAATGATGCATAAAATAATCTTTTGTATATTTGAGCAAAAAATGTATCAGCCCTTTGTTGCCTGTAGTGAAGGGCAATATACTAGGTAAAAGCTGATAGGATTTTCCTCTTCGTTCATCACTTTTAACTCTGCAGTATATAATATTTGGAAACGACCTTATCAACTTGCCCGTTTCATTTCGAAATCACCCACATCTAAATCCGCTACAACCCGTTACAAAGCTAACTCATATGATATTTTATTAAGTACAAAAAAAAAAGAGAATGATAAGCTAGCTCTTCATAATAAAGAGGTAAGTTCATGATCCGCTATAACCCGTTACAGAGTAACTTTTTATGATATATATGCCTATGTTACATGACTTTTCTATACTAACATGTTTAATTAATTTAATTTTATCTGTTTTAAGTTCATGTGAGCTAGCAAGTTGACTTTTATTGTCGAGGCTGCTCTTAGTGAGCGTCATTAACGACAATGGCATTTTACCTCCTCCCCATCTGCACAGATCCTCAAAGATATATAATGTCGTGTTGTTCTCCTCCACAAGTTATGGGCGTTCTCAACAACGACTTGGGTGGTAGCTACTTGTTGGTTATTTTGGTTATGCAAAAATACTTGGTGTTTTGAAAGAAATATGCTCATTCTCTCTCTTTGTAGTAGGTGGTACATTCACTTATCTATATTGGCTTCACATATGGATTGTCCTCCAAAAGCTTATTTCACAGGCCTTAGTTGTAGTGTCACTGCAACAATTAGTGCAAACACAATGTTTTTCTTCTAGACACATAGTTAGCGATTAGTATTAGAATTTATAATTATTTGAGTGTCAGATTCTCTCTTTTTCTATTTAGGTTGTCTGCTTTTTGCAGAGGTCAGAAATGAATATTAAATTTTTATCAATTTGATGTAATGATTGTGATATAGTAAAATTCTTCTTTTATAAAAAAGAAAAGTGGCGTGTCCAAAGTGACAAACAAAATGTCCATCAACTTTGAGCTTTAAAGCCAATCACTATTTAATTGTTTTTGATGGGTATGTTACATGTATGTCACCGAACCAATCAAGTTGACCGAGCCACTTGTCTTGGAAAATTGAGCTTGTAATGTGCTCAATTTAGACTTTTGCTCCGCGTTTTGGAGAGAAGACTTTGAAGTTTCTACAATCATTGCATTCCTATTTTGTGAGAAAGGATCCAAAACTCTTAACTGATACGGTTTACTCCGTTGAACAAGTGGAAGATTGCATGCACGTTACCGCAATCATATTGCTTTTGCTTCTTCTTCAAATACGTGCAGTGCACATTCTTGAAAGAAAAATATTGCTTTTGCTTACACAATATTGCCAAGTTACATTATTCCCAATCTTCATGATTGTTAATTATTGGAGTTGATCTTGTCTGATCAAGAAATTGACCTGGTCATTAGAAAACGTGACCCGTCCTCTCTGTGCAGAACCCTAGCTACAGCAGGAGCCAGCCTAAAATTCGCTCCCACGAGAGACCTAAAGGTGCCGCCAGAAAGCTTAAACAGATTGAGCTAGAGTCCTTTGACCTGGTCATTGTAGATGGCTGCACGAGAGACCTAAGGTGCCACCAGAAAGCTCAAACAGATTGAGCTAGAGTCCTTTGACCTGGTCATTATAGAAGGCTTAACAGCCAGAACACACCTATAACTATGCAAAGGGTGTAGCCCCAAGCCGCTATAAGATGGAGTTACCACTTCTCTCAGTGGATAATATGAATTAGCTTTTTATCCTAAACCTACCGATCAAGCTCAGCTAATCAGAAGCGGCGCCGAAGACCAGAAACTAGCTAGCCGTCGGCACCTTGGATGGTCTTGCTCCTACACCGATGATCTTTGCAGAAACCTGACAATCCCCGTCTCCCCGAGATCCACAAGTCATCATAATTCATAACAGGTATAACCGGCCAGGTGAAGTAGTGGGAGGCATGACTACCGAAGAAAACTAAGGAGAAATTCCGTAGGTCCATTGGAACTCTAAAAAAATCCGTACGCGCTCTTTTGACAGGTGTGAGAGAAGTAAAATGCACTCTTATATATATTAGAAGAAACAAAGCAATGGATGTGGTGATATATTAATCTTCACGCTAAGTACAAAGCATGTCAGTTTATTTTTCTCTGAAGAGGCACAAGCGTCCAGGTCACTAAAATAGCAAGTAGTAGCAATTTAAGAGAAACTCTTCTGCACCAATTGACCTGGAATTTATATGTAGATTGCTATTTGTCCTGGACGTAATTTGGTGTCACCATTAACTGCAATTTACATGAAATTTCGTGCCCTTCAAAAAAAATTGAGAGCAGAAACAGGAAACGGAATTCAAGATATATATATATACTGGAGGCTCCTTCCATGTAATTAATGTGGGAGTAGTTACTCCTAGGGAGTAGGAAATAATTTCCCTATATATATTATAAGCACTTCCACGACCCTGCTCCATATGTTCTAGCTGATGCTAAAAAGATGATGCCTTCATTAGACGGTGGTTACTACAATAAACTTTTGTGTATACCATATACCACGACATGCTCCACGTATGATACTAAAAACTACTCCCAACTTTGTTTATACATAGTTTTTATTATACACCGAGATATACAGTCGTTCTTGATTCATAGAAAAAGCTATGTAATTAGAAAAGCTAAAACGATTTATAACTGTATAACTTTGAACGGGTGGAGTATACACCAAGGTCAGCTATTACAAGGCGTAGGCGATCAAGGCCACAATTTTGTTAGCGGTGAACCTTCTCATGGCGCTACTGGTGTCACCACCTGAAATTGCAGCAAAATTATCGCTTCAAAAAAAAATGTGATAGGCGTTCAAGAAGACACATGTTCATCAATTTTCATAAGAATATCGTTTTTATAATGTGTAACTGAATTTGGAATATATTCAACAGCGCACAGCCAGTACCTACAAGAACATGTTCTCTTATCTATGTCAACGTTATACCTCTTGTCCCATTCTTTCACCTCAAAGCCATCCTTTCCATTCCAAATGGTAGTGTTAAGAAAATACGTCACATTTTCATAAGAGAAACACCAATATGACATAACCTCATTGATGCGATTCTGCTTCTTTATAGTGGCCAAAAACATAAATCCTCATCTGAGAATTGAGATACTTTTGGTACTACAGCCATCAAAAGTTTCACATGCAGAACTCACAAGTGTCTAACCAATCAAGAGAACTATACACAAGAAGGATATACCCAGTCAACCCGAAGTTTATAGCCGCCAACCTCGTAGCCATTGAGCTCAACAATGGCCCTCTCTCCATCCTTACG
>Ga0182004_10002710_pt1 | contig 13887 bp, 13 predicted proteins | sample Sormic07211540_1_FD_120479 | JGI IMG/M metagenome (GOLD analysis project Ga0182004, IMG submission 120479) | Endophyte microbial communities from Sorghum bicolor roots, Mead, Nebraska, USA - 072115-40_1 MetaG | ecosystem: Host-associated > Plants > Roots > Unclassified | place: USA: Nebraska...
CCTAGCTTGGACGTCGATGTGGGGCATCTCCGCTGTTCGACCAGCCATGCAAAGAGCTAGCTAGGCGTCGACCAGACCTCTGAACCTGTGTGCGAGTCGTAGCTTTCATGTAACAAGAACTCAAGTTCCCTTTGCTCTGCACGAGTGATTGGAAGAGCAGCTCTTGGGCGGCTAGAGTGGAGAATCGGTTAAGCGATGCTTTGAGATTAATTCCAAGAAGCTGCTGTATTAACTTCTGGAAGAGGATCAGCAAGGGTTGCTGTTTGATTGATGTTGCTGTTGCTGGAGCCTACAGAGTACACTGAGTCACTGTAACCCTTGTTACGCGTGGAATGATGGTAGGCGCCTGTGTCTCCATCAGATATTCAGATGGCGCAGCCACCACGATGTTTCTTCTTTCCTTTCATTCGTTCAGAATTCAGAGGTAGCTATCACAAAGCCTTCCCGGGCCAAATCCGGATTCCCAGTATAACAGTAAAGCCTGATCGGGATGCCTGATGATGACAATGACTCGTCATTTTCGGCAAAATTGGCAGCCACTGGCGACCCGTCTTGTTCGTTTGGCTAATAAGCTACAACAGAAAATATCGTTGGCTAGTTTGTTGTAAGAGAAAAATACTACTGAATTGTTATCAGATTCGGCTGATAATTAAGCTCAAGCAAATAGGCCGATTAATTCCAATCTACGTACCAGCGTAGCAAGCTCATAGTCTGTCCAAATCGGTGAAGTATTACCAGCTCCTGTAACTCTCACCAGTCAGCATCCTACTCGGTCCTCCGCCCCCCACTTCAATTAGTTCACTCTCATGGAGCGATCCTGAATCCTACTGACCTGATCAGTGCATGAACAGTTAGTTGCACACCTTTCATGGCTCCACCTAACGTGCGTGCCGCGGAACAATTGTGTAGTAGAGTTTTATGACGACAACGTACGTGTCGGTATGCACCTGGACCTGGTGATTCTTTGCTTAAATCTTTATGTGCTCGCTGGCGCGACTACGCGTGTGCTGCAGAGGGACTAGACATGGAGAAGAGGCAAGATCGAGTCGTCAGCACTCTCGAGCAGGGCATTGGCTGCTAGTCAACTGGTGCAGGAGCACGCCAATTATTGTTATCTTAATCTTAATTCAGACGCCATTGCTTGTTTGGCGCAGTCTATAGTGAATTGAACAGGTGTGCAAAAGACCAAAAGTCCAGATGGTTAGGCCCAGGTGAGACGCCCGAGGACGCACAGGAGGGTCAGGAGCACGGCATGTCCGGTGATCATCTGGTGCAGGAGCATACGATTAAATGATTAATTTACCCCACGCACGCGTAATGTTTCAAGCTAAGCGACACGATCTGTTTACTGATTTAAAGAAGAGAGCAGGTGTGCTGGCCTGGTACCTTGTTTCCAAATTTTTTTTGAAAAACAGAGCAGCTTTACCTCTACCTGTACGTACGTCCAAATTGTTAGGCTCAGGTGAGGGCGTGAGGCTTTAGCGGCCGCTGCTGTCAAGGAACAGGGCAAGCAACAGCAGCCGAGTCGAAAAGCACTCGAGATTTTCCCCCGAGACGGGGTGACTCATGGCACATTGGCACTGGTGGCCGGCGCGGGCAAGGCAAGCGTCCGCGTGCGTGCGGCCAAGGCGTCGCCGTCGCCGCACGGAAGCGCCCAGGAAAGCAGCGAGTCACGGCGGTTTGCTTCCACGGGTGGGCAGGGGCGGCGACGACGCGTGCCGGCCACCTCCGATTTGATTACTGCGAATTTCCTTTGTTAGTGTCAGTGTCAGTGTTAGTGTCACTCTCCTGCTGATGAAAGCATCGCACAGATTTGCAAAGTTGCTCCCAGTGTGTATAGAGTATTAGTGTCTGAAATCGTCTGACTTTTGCAGGTAACGAGCATAGTAAATGATGAATGCATGAAGCATGCATGCACGCGGCTCTGTTTCGGACAAGAGGGAAGTGATGAGTAATGCAGTCTACAGACTTCAGGAAGACGGACAGGTCGGTACGTAGCCAGCATTATTAGCTTTCTCGTCGTAAAAAAAGAGAAGAAAACGCCGAGTTTCATGTGAGATGAGATGAGATGATACGATCACGATCACAGGGATGTCAGGTCTAGTTTCTACATTGTTCTTCAGAGGCTCCTCAGATTTCCAGAAATCTGTTTGCCTTGGCTCGCACGAACGGCGAGTAGCAAACACACACGTCGCCTAAGGCCTTATGGGTCTAGTCATGGATTGTAGCACTTTGAAAGTCAAGAAATGATGTATACTATTAGTAACGTATTTTGTTGATGAAAATGAAGGAGATCGGGCTCTTTCTCAGGTAGGTGAGCGCTGAGGATGGACCGGACGGTGCAGTCTGCATGCATGCCCACGCCACGTGACTCACCTGAGGTGTCAAGGGGTAGTTCATTTGAGCGGCCAGTACTAGCTTGGGTCGGTCACTGGCTCTCAAGCCGTTGTTATAGATGGCCATCATGCCGGTGTCGTACTTGCACCGTGTCGTGTTGTCGTTGTGCTGGCCGTGCAGTGCCAGGTGCGTGCCTCGTGGCAGAGGTACGGCCCAAGACACGGCCCACGAGCTATTTTTCCGTGCCGTACCACCTGGTGGGCATGGCAATTCTGACCAGGCCATGTCAGTCCTTAGCCTATTAAGTATGAAACAACTCTTTTTTTCACATGACAATGCTAAATTTACATAGTCACACAAATACTATCAAATCACAGCAATACAACGTCAATCATCATCATCTCAAAGCAAAGAATGACATAACAATGTTTAGAACGACGACTGTGTCGTCATCACGCATGTCATCGTCGTCGTCCTCGATTTCCATCTTGTCGTCCGAGTGCAGCGCTAGGTCCTCGCCGTCGACCGGGGCTAGATGCTCATCCGCCACCCACGTTGCGAGCCCAGCACTAGCACCGGACAGGCGAGCAAGCCCCCAACCGTGACCTCTAGCTCCAGCACTGCCCCCCCAACGGGCGCTTGGCCGGCGGCCTGGCCATGTCTACTCCAGAGAAGGAAGACGTGGCGCCAGGCACCAACCTACAAAGCAAAACGAAAACAGAGAAGTGATTAGAACTACGGCGATGGGAGAAAGATGGTGAGCGAACAACAAACCAGATCTAGGGTTAGGGGTACTTGCCTGCTCCGGAGCCCGGTGCCGGAGAATAAGAGGCCAGAGAGCCAACGACGGTGAGACAACAGACAGAGCAGAGATTAGAAACCACGGCGAGCGACGGCGGAGCGAGTTACATGAACAAGTACTCACATGGTTCACCGGAGGAGGAGAGGGGAGGAGGGGAAAGTAGGGAGGAAAGGGACAGAGGGAGAGGATTGGCGAACTCAGGCGTCGGCGTTGAAGCGGAGGAGTGACGGACAGCCGCAGATTGAGATCGACAGCGACCAGCGAGAGCCAAGGCGAAAGTGAGAGGACGACGAGACAAGAGCGAGCGAGTGATTGTGGCGTGGGGCGGGAATGCTTAGGGTTAGGGTTAGAGGGCACCCGCATCCGTCGGCTTATATATGCCGAGGAGCGGAGGGGTTGGGCCGCCGAGTGACCGTTGCAGCCACTGGGCCGCTCGCCGTGCCGACCTTTTGGCCGGGCTAGACCCGTGTCGTGCCATGGGCCAAGGTGCTGGCCCAGGCATGGCCTGGTGCTTCGGGCTGGCACGAACACGACGCCACCAGGCCATGCCGTTCTTCGGGCTGGGCCAAAACACCGAGCCATGGGTCAGGCCGGTGGGCCATGGGCTACATGGCTAACTATAGTCGTTGTGTCTCAGGCTACCACTGACATTTATAACAATTCAGGCATATGGTGGATTTTACATGGCCCAATAATTAGGTCTATCTTATTGGTCTGATTGCCTAAAGGTCTGTGTGCTACAGCTCTACTTTTGTGTAAAGTAGTTTTTTTTTTCTAACTTTACCTAGCGGAAACCTGACAAAAAGGTGCTCCTGCTGACAGTGAAAGAGATCCTTATTATTATTATTTTTTTATTTTCTTTTCTTTTTCCTATACCTTATCGGTTGCTCGCGGTATCCTCTTGGACCTGACGACGCGCGCATCCCGCCGACAGCTCGCGCTAGGCCGCGTCCGGGAGGAATGCGCTCGGCCACGGGCCGCCGCCGACGCCGCGCCCTCCCCCAACGCCAATTCCCTCCGCGCGCCCCTCCGTCCAGCACCTCCCGGTATGTTATGTCATTAATTTTGGTTACCTACTAGGCTACTAGGCGTGGCAAGATGATGTTCAAAGATAAGCACGGATGGAGTTTAAAAGCCAAACATGTATGGATAAATTCAGGCCTTGTTTAGTTCACCTCAAAACTCAAAAAGTTTTCAAAATTTCTCATCACATCGAATTTTTTGTCAAATGCATGAAGCATTAAATATAGATAAAAATAAAAAGTAATTGCAAGTTTACCTGTAAATCACGAGACGAATCTTTTAATCCTAGTTAGTCCATGATTAGACAATATTTGCCACAAACAAACGAAAGTGCTACAGTAGTAAAATCCAAAACCTTTTCGTATCTAAACAAGGCCTCAGAACAGGTCTTGAACCATGTATATCATCAAAATGCCCTAGTTAGCTCGCTCGATAGTGAGATGTTATCTGAAGCTGACAGCTCGCCATCTCAGTATTACTGCACCTTCCCACAAAAGCTATTACCGTAGTACCATGAGTCCATTCTCAGCAGGTTAACGAACTCGTTCGTCAAGGCGTGAGGCAAAAGGTAATCACTAGTGATGACTCACACAAACAGTATATAACCTCGAGCAATTTTAGACTGAGACAAAGTTTGCGGCCTCAGATACAGTATACATAGCTAAATAAAGATAGCTATCAAACTGCCAAAAGCCAGCACAGCATACAACTGTCATCGGTATAAATAGAGCATCTAAATGCAAGTCAAAAGGCATCTCTCAATGTTTTGCTGAGTTTGAGCAACGTGCTTGCAAACATAAATTATTAAATGACATGGCCATATCCATTCTCAAACTATAGAACCAAAATTGGGCATAGCTGGCCAGTCTTTAGTTGTCAGCCACTTCAATCAGGGTTTGCTCGTAGTCAGCAGGGGCCACAAATCCATGGAGGTTCATCACAGTCGCCGCGACGTTGGCGAGCCCAGGGGTTTCAATGTCCTTCCGGAATTTCACTCCGGAGTGAAGACCAGGGCCTCCAATGGCAACCGGGACCTGCAAGTTTTACAGAGGCATTAACATCAACATCAAGCAATCAACATGGGTACGCTTTTACTTGGAGACAACCAAAGACATGGGGTTCAAATGGTATTGCACTCACTGGCTGAAGGGTATGCGAGGTTAGAATCTGGATACCACCATTCTTGTCGAGCAATGGCTTGCCAGCTTTGTTCCTTTTCACCATATCCTCTGCATTGCCATGATCGGCAGTAACAAGGTAAATACCACCAACTTGCTCGACAGCATCCAAAATAATCTGTTCAGAAGAGCATTTGGTTAAAATAGGCAAAGGCCTATAAAGTCTGCTACTGTAAGCAAACTTTTATTGATGTATAAGCAAACTTTCAATGCAGATTATGAAGACAACACACAACATGTAAGCAAACTTTTATTGATGCTCTCACCTTAACAGCTTCATCAGCTGCCTTGCAAGCAACAACGGTGGCCTCAATATCACCAGTGTGACCAACCATGTCACCATTTGGCAGGTTGACACGTACCTATAACAACAATATGCTTAGCAACAGGGAAACCGAAACTCATCTAATAGAAATTTCAGAACTATTTCCCTCCTCAAACTAATTTCAGAAAGACTCATCTAATAGAAATTTCAGAACTATTTACCTGGTCAAACTTTCCACTTAGGAGAGCATCCCTGGCTTTCTCAGCAATTTCAAGCGCCTTCATCTTGGGTGCAACATTGAATGTAATACCACTGTCACTAGGAACTTCTACATACTCTTCCTTAGTTTCATCAAAGTATCCTGAACGGTTGCCGTTCCAGAAAAATGTGACATGGCCGAATTTCACTGTCTCACTGCCACACAAACCAATGTTGCCGCATAATAAGTAAAAAAAAGGATAGGCAAATGTCTTGCAAGCACAAGGATGATACAGAAATGAATCAATCCAAAAACAACATTATGCAGCCCTAATATACAGTATTAAGGAACAAATCATGGACAGAACAATGGAACCAAATATCAGCCTAAGTTAGCACAATGTCAGCATAGTCCTCTGCAGCAAGAACCCTAGAAAAAACTTGTTTCTACAAATATGAAATATACTAGTACGGATGCAGTATATGGTAATGGATATAACTCGCGACAATATCTTTCCAGAAGGCAAGTGCCCCTCACAGGTATGTACAAGATTGTAAAAACTACACTAGATAATGTTGATTCAAAATAAATGAACCATGCGAACTTAGATGACTCAGAAAAACTAAGTGGTTTACAATATTGAAGTAAACAAAAAAAAAGTATCAAGAGAAAGGCTGAAAGAACTTGCCTGCAAGCAAAGGTGCGGACGCCATTCTTCACCAAGTACTCCCCAGATGTTCTATCTATCTCTGGTGGGGAAACAAGGTAACGGCTTGGAAGCTTCAACTCACCATCATACTGAAGCATCCCAGCATATCGGATTTTGGGGACACGAACACGGTCAAATTTGTCAAAATCTGCGTATTCTAGTGCTTTGGCAAGCATAACCATGCGATCAGCTCGGAAGTTGAGAGTGACAACTGCATCACCATCTAATACAGGCCCAACAGCTTTGCCACTGTCGTCAACAATCACAAATGGGGGCAAGTACTGATCATTAGCATTGGGCTGTGCTCTCAGTGTTTTCACAGCCTCAAGTGCACTTTTGAATTTGTAGGGTGCTTCTCCAAGCACCTGGGCATCCCAGCCACGTTTAACCACATCCCAGTCATTCTGGAAGGTATTAAACAAAACAAAACTGTAAGCCAAGGTGTTAGACAATGAACACGGATGCTTGAATATGGCAAAGGTGTTAGACAATGAACACTGATGCTTGAATATGACAAAAAAACGTTCACCTCATAACGGTCCATGGTAACATACATCCTTCCACCACCAGATGCAATTTGTGCATCAATACCCTTCCCTCGAAGCTCCGAAAGATCATTCTCTAGGGTCTCCACGAAACCAACACTGCTGCCATCCAAAACATCACGCCCATCGGTAAGGATGTGCACACGGATTTTTTTTGCTCCCCTCTCACTGGCACCTTTCAGAAGTAACTGGATAGAGCCAAAAAAAAGTAAATCTTGTGGTAAACTTGTAACTTAACTAAACAAATTGAAAACAGATTATTAGCAAACCTGCAGTTGGTCAAGACGAGAGTGGACACCACCATCACTCAACAACCCAATAAGGTGAAGAGTACCACTTTCAAAAGATTCTTTGATGTAGTTGAACCCATCTCCACTATAAATCTTTCCAGAGGCAAGAGCACTATCGACAAGCTTAGCACTATAGGCAGAAAGAATGCAGCTCTCAGATCATAGAACATCTATTATGAACTCTTAAGGACTAAAGGTTTTATTTAAGACTAACATGACAGACAAAATAGCACACTAAGATCAAGTTCTTTATTGCATATGAATTCAAATGTTGAGCCAAAAAGTACACTGCAGTAGTGAGAAACAAATCAGCGCATGCAAGAGAGGTGTCCTAGTTCAGCAATTACTCAAAGCAAGAAAATTAATAAAATCAATGATGTGTCAATGAAACTAGTAACTGATGACAATAAGAATACTAAGTTACAGGCTCCATTCTCTTTATGAAGCAAATACTTTGTACTGTACCAAGCTTCAAAGATTTTGAATCTTATATGGACAAAATTATTTGTTAGCAACTACATGCCTATCTCACGGGGAGGTTTGGCCTGTATAGGAAAAACATAGTTGCAAGCATTCATGTTCAAATGTAATATTGAAGCCACAGCGCATTAGTTATTACAACAACAACAAAATATTTCCATAAATAAATAAATATCTAACGTACCCTTGGGCAAAAATCCGACCAGCACCAAGTGCATTGTGGCCAACTTCACTGTTGCCCATGTCATCATCAGATGGGAGACCCACAGCTGTTCCATGAGCCTTCACTAGTGTCCATTTCTCAGGAGCACCCTAATGTATATATTTCACAAAAAGGTGAGTAAAAGCATGAAGACAGTATACCTGCAAATCAAATAATGCCGACAGAACAATCTTTCATCCAAGAGAAAAAAGCAGAAGCAGAGGTTATGTGCAACACCATGTTATTTTTCATTAACACTAAGTATGAGACAATGGACAAACAAGCAACTGAATGGATACACTTTCAAAACATCGGTAACCTCAGGGCATAACCATTTTCAGACAATCCGGCCTTGTTTAGTTCCATTTTTTTTTGCAAAACGGACACTGTAGTACTTTCGTTTGTATTTAACAAATACTGTCTAATCATATACTAACTAGGCTCAAAAGATTCGTCTCGCAAATTACATGCAAACTGTGCAATTAGTTTTTTTTATCTATATTTAATGTTCCATACATGTGCCACAAGATTCGATGTGACGGGATTCTGAAAATTTTTGCAAAATTTTTTGAGAACTAAACAAGGCTGCATGAAACTTCTGTCCATACTTCAGAGAAAAACTCAGCATTCACTGCTTGGCACAGAGCCCCATATGCATAACAGTGAGTATTGGTATGGAAAAAAGCATTTAACCTTAATCTGTAGAACTTAACCTTAATCAAGATTATATAGAAAAATCTAAAAGCCATTACATACCAGTATTAATTGAAATTAGATCCGTCATGACTGAACTGGAGCTTAGAATTAGGCTCACGATAATAATGCAACCAGTGCTAGCAACAATCAGAACCAAGATATCTAATACACACTCAAAAAAAAGAGCATCTATGCAATCCCACAATGACTTCTTCTTTGCGATACTGGATAAAACAGAAGGGCAGGTGTTAAGGAAAGCATACGCACATTCTTTAGCGAGTCCATGACAGGAGTCTGAGCGACATGGATGCAGTTGTACTGGTCGGGGCTGGCCTCACCCCATCCGTCCAGCACGACGACGGCCACCGGCTTCCCCTTGGGGAGCTTCGGGTGGTCTGGCAGCGTCCACGAAACTCCCGAGCTCGCCATCGCCAACGAGACCTACCAAATAACACACAGCAGTCAGCAACATGTTAGACGAGCAGCAAATCCGCAGCATAACCAAACAGATCTGCACCTGGCTTCACAATCCGCCACACGGCGTCGCTATAATCAATTAGATCTGATCACGTAATGCAAAAATACCCTATTCAGTTAATTCGCATGGCGGATTGCGACTCGTCGACCAGCACAGTATTTTAAAATCAGGTTTAGATCAGATCTCTTGTTACAAATATACGAGAAGAGAAGCAAATCAGACGCGAAGGATGATGGTAGCCGATCTCACGCATCGAGAAATCGAGAGACATGCGAATGAGGGAGGAATCTGAGACTGTTCTTACCTTTTTGCTTCTGCTTTTGCCTTGCCTAACAAGAAGAACTCTTGGCGAGCAATGGGGGCGATGGAACAAAGGGAGGTGCGACGCCGCGGCGGTATTAATAAGGACACGCGACGGCGACGTGAGATGCGAATAAAAAAATTATAATTGCTATATTTAAGGATGGTGCTTCGACTTAAACTCAGGCGATTTAACAAGTGGACGGCAGGATCGGTGCTCCGGGGGAACAAATGGAGTCATCGGACGGCCGAGGTGCGTAGAGAAGGTGAGATATCTTATTTTATATTTTAATAAGTTTTTTATTTATTTATATAGGGAGAAGGAAAAGATGGGCTTTGGTTCGAATGAGGAATGGCTCCGCCGGGTTTGTGGATCCAGACGGCGGAGATCCGCCAGTTTTATTCTGCCCCTGGTATCGGACGGTAATGATGGTGGGCGGCTATCGCCCGGCCCAGGTGAGGCCCACTGGTGATCAGCGCCGTGCAACGGAACAAGCATAGTCCACCTCACGGCGGCCCCACTGCGGATCATATCATAGAGTTTAACGTGAGCTTTGGACTTTTCGACGGGGCGCGTGCGCGAAAGCGTCAGAACCAGCCACGGGAAATTGGACTTTTCGAAGGGGCCGCGCGTGAAAGCGTCAGAACCAGCCGAGAGAAATTTGGACTTTTGGAAGGGGCCATGCGTGAAAGCGTCAGATCCAGCCACGAGAAATTAAAATTTTGCCGCAAGTGGGTTTCGTCGAATGCCATTAAATTGTGGGGTTTGTCAGAATGCCTCCTATTGTGTCATTTTCTGGTTTTAGACAACATTGAAAATTGTTCAGCTCTAACTTTTCAGCCCTGAAAACGGTCACAGCAAGTAAAAAGTTGGGCCGAAAGTTTTTAAAACTTGTCAAAAAATGTTAAATGGTAAAATAGGGTGAAGCACCCATTTCGAAGAGGCGTTATGACAAAGCCCATAACTTTCATTACATTTTAGCGAAATCCACTTATCATAAGGGCAAAATTTTAATTTTCTTCCTAGCCACCAAAGGCGGACGGAGGGCCGTATATTTGTTGCACATACTGTATTTAAGCAACAAGATATGGTGTTTAAAGCCCCTTCTACTCTACAATGAAACAAGTCTACTCCAGGAACTTTATTCCATAAACTCCATCGTAGAGCAACTATAAAAAAAATAAAGTTTATGGAACATCTCTTTAGGTGCTCCCACAACTTCACTTTTTTTGCTGAAGCAGAATTGCATGGAGCTGAACCCTTTTAGTTAAAAAATATGGAACCAATCTGAAAAAAATATGGACAGGAGCAGTCTCAATCATCCCCTAAAATAGGGATGACTCAATACCACATTTTAAATTAATTATTGGATAAAAATACTTTTACAGAGCATAGGGAGCCTCTCCTAATATATTAGATTCACTTGTGAGAAAATTCCTTTACTTATTTTCTTTTTTTCGTCTCTTCTCTCCTCTTCACTCATTTCTTACGGCCTCCTAACGCTCTTGTCCGCCACCACCAATGTGACTATGATGTCAATGTTCGATCCATCCCACTTGGCAAGGCATGCGGGAAGGGAGGTGGCTTCATCCTCAGCCATGGCGCATGAGGTGGCCACGAGGACTCAATGGCCTATTTAGCTCGTACATGCAACATGACAAGTTTGGCATCGGCAAAGACACGTACAGATGGAGAGGATTCATCCCTAGTTGTGGTCGTCATTGCGGGTTGCGGCGACATGCCGGATGCCATCATTAGAGATGGTTGCGGCCACAAACTCTCGTGTGGCGCCAACACTACCCCCACGACTCTATATGAAGCATCATTGGCTATATAGCGTCGTGTACTAAGGTTGTGCTATTTCAACCATGCTTGTGCAGTCACAGGGCCATGGTTGCGCCATCAACCTCCCCCGCACGAAGCTAAGTCACCACATGTTGCTCCTACCATGCTTGTGTCATCGCCTCTCCTTATTAATATCGGGTGCAGCGCCGCCGAGATGGCGACCATGAACTTTGACACCGATGCCAACCACAAACTCGACGCGTATGACAAGGAATGCACATAGGACGTTAAAGGTGATCCTTGTGCTGAGGAACTTGACATCCGTCGATGCTCTATGACAATGGAGGTGGACAATAGTGAAGGGGAGGAGGGGCGAGCACGATGATAGTTAGGGTGGACCTAACTTATTAGGGGAGATATAAGTTCCTTCTTATTCGAGGAGAGATAAGAAAGATATATTGCTAACCACAGAAAAAGAGAAAGTTGTTGGGAGATTGGTGGACAAGAAAAATATCGAGGAAGAATTAGGTGTTTGGCCCTAGAAAAACCTTGTCTCACGTATATGGCTCTCTTTTTCGAATTTGGCTCTGTGGCCTTAAAACAAAATTTATTTCGAAAAAAGAGAGCTATATAACTAATTCTCCCAAATGTTTATCTTTGAATGTGATAGTTTCATGGGGATGAATGGTTGTATTGAAAAACTGTTGAAGATGCTCTTATTCTGTATAGGTGTGCGTGTAGAGTACGTCCATTGCTGTGCTAAGGATTAAGAGTATCTTCATGAGATACCTTATCTATTTCCTAAACTTTTAAAGTATTATTTTAGACGATGGAATAGTATTTTAGTCAGATATGTTATCTATCTTATATACTTTAAAAGTAGTATTCTAGAAGATAGAAGTGATACAACATGTGTCTTATCTCATCTTCTACGGAGTACACATCTACAAAGGAGACATCTCTTCCATATTCCTATAGAAATATAGAAGCTTTAAATAATTTGCTATAGTGATACTCTCTTAAATTAATTGTAATGGTATTCTTCTAGATTAATTTACAGAAGATGTAAATATTAGGAGATGCAATATAAGGATATGACAGAGATACTTAGACTCTATTTGGTTCATCTGTTAGCTTTGAAAAAGTTTATATAAATTATACGTTGTGTAAGGAGTTATAAGTTGTTTGGAAGAAGCATACTCTATCTCTCTATCTCCTTCAAAAAGCTATGAAACAATTGTCAGTTTCCATCCATTTCAAAAGGAGAAAGCCGAAAGTCGAGAGCAGGGTTCAATGTACTTCGAGAATTATAGTACATGAAAGGAAATGCTTCGGGGAAAAACAATTTCAACCTTTATCTATTTGGTCTGTTTTCTGTTTTTCTAACAGCAAAAACACTTTTCGGAACCAAACCAAACACAACTTTAAGGCCTTATTTAGTTTTCAAAATTTTTCAAGATTTTCCGTCACATCAAATTTTATGGCACATGCATTAAGCATTAAATATATATAAAAAAAAGATAAATAATTACACAATTTATCTGTAATTTGTGAGACGAATATTTTGAGTCTAGTTAGTCTATAATTAAATAATAATTGTAAAATAAAACCAAAAGTATTACGATAGCGAAATCCAAATTTTTTCGCGAACTAAACAAGGCCTAAGTATCGAACAGAAGAGCACCTACACCTATGACTGTGAACCGTGGAAATCAAGGAATTCTCTCGGACATCTGGGTCAGGGGTTCCCACGTTGAAGAGTTTGGAACGGTGGGAGGAAAAAAATTCCAGTTGCTCGGCCGCCGACGGTCAATCTCGAGGGGCTCGCAGGAGTTGCGAACCGGGGCTGCGCAAACCAGCAACCGTCCAGGTGTCTCGGGCTGCTCCAGTGCTCCTGTTCGTCCCTGGTGTGACGCACACAGGTTGACACGGCGGCGTGCGCTGACGGGCCACACCATGTTTTGGTGAATGGTGACTTGTGTTGAATATAATGGGCCATTAGCCCACAATTATATTTGATGATTAATTCAAAGGCCTATAATTAATGCTATAATGAAAATAGTTTAGTACTATATTGATCATTGACCATGTGTTAACTCAACTTAAATAGGTGGCCTTTGTTAGCCCCTATGGAGAAGTTGAGAGAGGGTGAAGGGGTGCCACACGCGCGCGCCGCCGCCGCCGAGCCGTGTCTTGTCGAGCGTGACGTGGAGGACCAGACCAGACTGACGTAGCACATGCGTGGTGAATAAGGAAAGGGAGGAAAACGGGATCTGACCGTTGTGTAATTAATGGCAATTAATTTCTAATTGATTGACTCGGTTTCTGGCAATTAAATGAGATTAATTGTCATCAATCAGACGTTTCCTCTTGAGGCCTATATATTTCATACGCACTCACCCTTTCCATACCTGCGAGAACACATTCAGAACCTCTGCGCGCACAGAGATCGGGAGAGCAGGCCTCCAAAACCCGACACCTGCTCGGGTGTTGCGGGCAATCAGGTTTTTGGGGAGCGTCTTCCGCGACTGCTCACCGGCGAGTTCGTTGTCTTCTTCCTGGTGGACGTCCGGCGGATCGTGATCGACTACTTCGTC
>Ga0182004_10002711_pt1 | contig 13885 bp, 9 predicted proteins | sample Sormic07211540_1_FD_120479 | JGI IMG/M metagenome (GOLD analysis project Ga0182004, IMG submission 120479) | Endophyte microbial communities from Sorghum bicolor roots, Mead, Nebraska, USA - 072115-40_1 MetaG | ecosystem: Host-associated > Plants > Roots > Unclassified | place: USA: Nebraska...
AAAAGATTCGTCTCGCGATTTACAGGTAAACTGCGTAATTAGTTTTTATTTTCGTCTATATTTAATGCTTCATGCATGTGCCGCAAGATTCGATGTGACGGGGAATCTTGAAAAATTTTGGAAACTAAACAAGGCCATAGTTGAATTTAGCTGTTCCTCTAAAAAAAAGAGTCCCTCCATCACAAATTATAAGTCATTCTATGAATCTTGAAGAATCAAAGTATCTTAAATTTAACCAAATTTATATGATAACATAATAACATTTATGATATCATTTAAAAATCATTAGATTCTTCATTAGTTATATTTTTATAGTAATATCTATTTAATGTCATAAATCTATCTAATTTTTTCATAATGTTGATCTAACTTAAGATGCTTTGATTTTCTAAGATTCTTAAAATGACTTATAAATTGGAATGGAGGGAGTAGTTGAATTTAGCTATTGGAAACCTAAGGCTTTGTTTAGTTCGCAAAAATTTTCAAAATTCCTCGTCACATCGAATCTATGATCGTATGCAGGGAGTATTAAATATAGATGAAAATAAAAACTAATTATAGAGTTTACCTGTAATTTGTGAGATGAATCTTTTGAGCCTAGTTACTCCGTGATTGGATAATGTTTGTCAAATAAAAACGAAAATGCTATAGTAGGCAAAAAATGAAATTTTTTGCGAACTAAACAAGGCCTGCGTTCTGACAAGACTTGCTGACAACTGGCAATGAGCTGTGTACATAGCTCTCTTTACCTTTAGGACCTTGTTTAGGTCATGTGAAATTTTTTTGGATTTTATTATTGTAGCACTTTCGTTTGTTTGTGACAAATATTATCCAATCATAGATTAACTAGGGTCAAAAGATTCGTCTTGCGATTTACATGCAAACTGTGTAATTAGTTTTTTTTCGTCTATATTTAATGCTTCATGCATGTGCCGTAAGATTCAATGTGACGAGGAATATTGAAAACTTTTTGGTTTTGGGTGTGAACTAAACAAGGCCTTAGTTCACCCAAAAAACAAACATTTTTTAAGATTTTCCGTCACATCTAATCTTGCGGCACATGCATGGTACATTAAATATAGATGAAAATAAAAACTAATTACATAGTTTGCCTGTAAAATCACAAGATAAATTTTTTAAGCCTAGTTACTCCATGATTGGACAATGTTTGTCAAATAAAAACGAAAGTGCTACAGTGTCGTTTTTCCAAACCTAAACCTTATTTAGTTCCAAAAATTTTTGGTTTTCGATACTATAGCATTTTATTTTTATTTGACAATTATTATTCAATCATAAACTAACTAGGCACAAAAAATTCATCTCGTGATTTACAAACATAGGCCTTGTTTAGTTCACCTTGAAAACCAAAAAGTTTTCAAGATTCTCCGTCACATCGAATCTTGTGGCACATGCATGAAACATTAAATATAAACAAAAACAAAAACTAATTATACTGTAAATCACGAGACGAATCTTTTGATACTAGTTAGTTTATGATTGGATAATATTTGTCACAAACAAACGAAAGTGCTACCGTACCGAAAACTTTTCACTTTTCGAAACTAAACAAGGCCATACTGTGCAATTAGTTTTTTTTCCGTCTAGATTTAATGTTTCATACATTTACCGCAAGATTCAATGTGACGGAAAATCTTGAAAAGTTTTTGGTTTGAACTAAACAAGCCCTCAGTGGCATGCGACTTGCGTTCTTAAAGCTCAGAAAATAAACTGGTCCATCTCTCCCATTATATTCCTTGCGCCCATCATTTGATCATCAAATGCAACATGATCCATAAATGAAATGTACAGCCTACACAGGAGTATTAGTGTCGTTTTACGAGACAGCGTTTATTCGACGGCAAATGCTGACGGAGGCAACACCGCGCCCCAGATCAAAGTACCATAACCATCACAGGGGTAACACTGTTTATGAAACGTTTCAGTTTATACTTCCCTCCTTGCGTGGTTACAGTAACTAGTTTCCTTACAAAACATATCACTTCACATATGGAGTTGGAGTATACGCAAATCTTCAGATACTGTAATCTTCAGTGTGAGTACAAACGCGGGCACAAATGCCAGATCAGATACTGTAATTTCCAGTGTGAGTGCTCGATCAGCCATCTTCAGACCAAGGCTGCTGAATAACTGGAACCAAAAAAACAAGTGGCAATGGCTAATTTCAACAAGTTAAAGAACTGTCATGAGTGAAGTGGATAACGTTTGGGCAGGATTGCTATACAAACAAGGAGGTGATAACTGAATTCAACGAATAACCTATCATGCCTAGTGCTAGTGGAGCCACTGGGCAGCTTCAGATTTCCCCAGTGCCAAGTGGTTTCCTCGAAGCATCACCAGAAGCCCAAGCTTGGTAGTCTTTAACAAGCTGAAACAACGAAAAAGGAAATCATTTGAAAAAATATATAAAATTTAAAGACAATATTTATGGAAAATGTTGCTCATGAGTCGCGACCATCCCTAGACTCAACGTAGTTCCATATGGCAATTAAACATATATCTTTCATCATATATGGCTCTTCTTTTTAGGTCATGTAGTTCATCATGTATTAGATAGCAAGTAGAACTGAAAACTGAATCATTGATTGGCCAGTAAAAATAGATAAATTGTGCACGAACAAATGCTATAGGTAAAATAGAGCAACCTTGGCTTAATAGGAATCCTTTTAAAAATGGAGAACTGTTCAATTTACAATAAAGTGAGAGGTAATTCTAGAAATATAATTTCATCTCAAATTCCTATATCAGTATTTTATCTTATAAACCAACTCATTCTTTACTGCTCTAACACAAATTCTTCTAGAGTTGTAATCCGAAAGAAACATGTACTGCTGCTTGGAAGAAAGAATGAAGGCTGAACTGAAGAAAATGTTAATAAAAAAGTAGATATAGCACGTCAAGTAAAATTAAACCAACCTGCTTTAGAAATCTTGGAAGCATGACTCTGAGTAACTGTTCAAGCACTTGCCTGCCACTTGATTCAATGGCTTCAACTGGTATTGCTCGAAATGGAAAAGGTATATCGATTGCAACCTGAAGATTATCAAAATAAGCTGACTATTGTGTTCAAATCAATGATGATTAAACTATGTAAGCTGGGAACTTGAGAGTGCCTACCTCTATTGTAGTATCTGATGTAAGCTGTTGAATGGTCGAATCTTGCGACCTGCTGCTGCAGAAAACCCTATTCGCCATGGAAGCTGCATCCCACAGCAAATCAAGTTAATGATATACTGGAACCAGGGTTAAATAGTAGAATGACGCTTTTTAAACCAAAACAGAATGCCGGGGTGGAGGAGATGAGACCCTGCAATGCCTCGGTCGTCCTCCTCAATGCCCTCAACAGCTCCTCGGTCCTCCTCGCGGGACACATCTCCGTCCTTCGTCATGCCAGGAGCAGCAGTGGCTCACCAGAAAGAAAATGTCCGCGCGTGTTGGAAGCCGTTGGGATGCAGGTGAGGTTTCGTGGGAGCTCCATCTCCCCCTCTATTTGGGTAGGTTGGGTTGATTTCTGGTGGCCACCAATAGTTTGGGATGGGAAAGGGGATCTGCTGGAGCAACATTTTTGGGATATTGGGGATCTGCTAGAGATGCTCTAAAAACCTACCATATTGGGGGAGTTGGCTCAAATAGTAGAATGACGCCTTTTAGCAAATCAAGTTAATGATATACTGAAACCAGACATGTCAATGATCGTTTTCAGCTTCTTTGAGCAGTGATTAGGTTATATTATTTAGAATCCATCGACTGGGCCAGTGATTAACAAGAATCAATCAGACAAGTATACAGTAAGAACGAACCTTACCTGAGAATTTATCATTTTGGGCCTCCACGAGCGGTGACCCCTCCAGCTGCAACCAAAACCAAATAACCATATCAGCCAGACACTAATCGGCTAATCGCTGCTCACAAAATAAACAATCGCAGCCATTATTGAAGCGTGAAGTTTGTATGGCGAAAGGTGCCTTGCAGGAGAGGAGGCGAATGCAACAGCCGTCGGGTTCCTCATCGACGCGGACGAGGAGGACGGGGCAGACCTCAAGCGCGAAGAAGCGGAAGCGGTACACATAGCACCGGAAGGTGGAGTCGTCGACGCGCTCGATGCGCTCGGCGTCCAGCACCGAGTACTGGCTGGCCGGCAAGCTCATGTACTCCGCTGCAGGAGGCAAACAGATATGCATCTCAAGCGACCACTCAACCAGCGAGCAAGTAGAGACCATGAAGTCTGGGGAGAGCTCGGGAGGGGGGAAGGCTCCGGGTACCGAGCGGGCGGGCCAGCTGCTGGACGGGGACGGACTCGGAGCGGCGGGCAACAAACCGCGCCTTGGGGGCGGACGATGACGACGAGACGGCGGATGATGACGAAGAGGAGGAGGAGGAGGAGGCGCGGACGACGACGCGGGAGCGGCGGAAGGCGGCGGCGAGCGGAGGCGGCGAGCGGAGTGACGCAGCCATTGGGCGCCTGCGTGCGTAACTGTGCCGTGCGCGGCCGCGGTGAGTGGCTGCGGGCTGTTGCGTGCGACTGCGTCCCCCACGGCCACGGGAGGAGACGATCGAGGAGGGAGGGAACTGGGCTGAGCCAGGACCAGGAGAAATGGAGGGGAATTTCTCGGTCGGGCTCGTGATTCCCCCCACCCCCCTGGACGACGGATAAGATGGATGGAGGGAGCGGATGTGGCGAGGCGTCATGTTCTCATTGGAGTGGACCTCGCGACTCCCAAGTTATTGGGTGGGGAGGGTGTCACTTGTGTTTAACCCAACGTGATAAAAAATAACTCTCGTATAAAAGCAATTCTAATTCAGAAATTAATTTCTATATATATATATTAATTACATTGTTACATAAATAATTTACTGATGTAACATACTATTTATTCATGAGAGAAACGAGAAAAGAAAGAAACCGAGTGTTATCAAGAAACGACATCTACTTAAGCATCAAGGCAAAAGAAACTATTCGTGATCGCAATAGGGAAGAGGTTTGTCATTTCAATGGATCTGGTGCGCCTTCAGTTCCCCCTCCATCGCCACCACCCCTCGCTCCTCGCACGCATCCCCAACCTCACTTCCACATGCACCTAAAATGATCTTGATGTCGCATAAAAGGGGTGAATAGGCGTTTATAAAAAATATCAACAAATAAAACTTGCAGCGGACTAGCAGACTGCGGAGCCTTCGGGCTGAAACACGGAACCTCCGAGACGCGGAACCTCCGAGAAGCACAGAGTACTCAGCAGCTGCTACAACTAGAGATCAAAAACTCAAATCAAACTTAAAGGTGTGTTTAGTGATGCCCAGTGGCAAGTCCACGAAGTACCTGCACTTATAAACACGTACAACCAAGTAGATCGAGTGGAACACAAATAATGCAATTCAAAACACAAAGAGCAAGACACACAATTTATCCCGTGGTGTAGCTCACCACCAAGGCTAGCTTAGTCCACGTTGTTGAGGAAGCCACGAAGACTTTGGGTCTCTTCCAATCCTATCCTCTTCTTAAGTTCAATATCGAGGTTAGCTTGAGGTTTCCACTATGATCTTTGGGTAATACAAACTTCTCGCGGCTCACCACAAGCACGAGAGCTCGACGAGCAACACGTAGCCATCTAGGAGGCTTCACCTCCAAGAATAACAAATGCGCAACGAATGCTTGACGCAGCCCAACAAGTGTTCAAGGGTTGATTTGCTCTTAATTGCTCTCAGACACTTGATTAACCACTAATCACTTACTCTCACAAAGAGAGGGGTTAGAGAGAGCTCTCACAAGGCTTAGAATAGGTTGGGAGTGAAATGGGAGTTAGCAACACGGCTAGGAGACGTGAGATGGGTATAAATACTCACCCCATAAAAATTAGCCGTTAGAGGTCAAAACTAGCTGTTATGACCTACAGACCCCGAAACCTCCACGTATAGGCGTGGAGCCTCCGTGGCCTGGAGCCTCGTGGGTCTCCAGGACATCAGAAGTCACCATACGAAAAAGTCATGACTTTTTACTCCGAACTTCATTTTTAGTAAATTTAGACTTTCCGAAAAGCTTGTTTCGAGGGCTTTCCAGCCTAGAAAAGAACAAGCCCTAAAACCAACAAGCGCAAGTGTTGTGCAATTGTATTTATCTCATGTTAGCACTTGGGTTTAATTAGTTTGAGCACTTGAGGCTTGTCTATGATTCATATTGCATTCCCCCTTGATAGTACGACATAACTATACTCAAGATAAAGAGAATATAACTATTTCAACCACTTGAGTCTTTAATGTCTTCATATGCCATTTCTTCTTAATATCTCTTCATAAGGGGTTGCAATTACCTTTGTCTCATTTCTTTGAGCAAATTCATCTTGAGCATGTGACTTGAACTATTTCCATACATATGAGTTCAATTCATGGCTTCAAATCACTTAAACAAATGATTTGGTTCTCAGCATAACATGATTCTTCATAGCTTGATTAGTTCCTCGACTCAATGCAAGTACTCTCTTCTTTACCTTAACCATGGTACCTCGGTGCCCAAGACATCGCTTTCCCTTCACCTTCGCTTAGTCTCTCGAAGCCCTTTCCCTGCTATTTTTCACCTTATCAAGGCATACTCAAGTCACATCATATTAAGCATCCATTGAAAAATATTTCTTTAATATTATGATCCTTGCTTGAATTAGATTGTTTCTATAATCTTCCAACACAATGATACTCAATTTTGGCTTTCATTTCAACATTATGTAGAGTACCATCAAGCTTGTCTTCTTGTTGAACCTTTGATATATCTTGTTATGCAATATACTTAATTTTCTGTTTAACACTTAGCAAACTTATTAGACTTTCAATGGTGTTGTCATTCAATTCACCAAAACCCACTAAATGGCTAGATGCACTTACAGCACCCCTGACCCTGCTCGCGCTGCCGCCATCGCCGCCACATGCGGAGCTTGCGAAGCACCATGGCTCCCACGCCCCACCACGAAACTAGAACGTCGTCGCTTTGAGCTCGCACGAGTGCTATGTTTTTTGGTAGATAGGGAGGATGGGATGCTTGTCGTAGAGTTTGTTCGTTTGTCGAAAAAGTTATGGTTGAAAGTACTATTTGTTGATTTATTATAAGAGAAAAATACTGCTGAATAGATGACAGATTTGGCAGATAAGATTAAGCGAAACAGTAGTCCACTGGGGCAGCGTGCTATGTCATCAGCCTCTGTGCTTTCCACTGAGCCTCGGCACTTGCCAAATCATTGTGTTGAGCCTCAGTTGTTCCCCGACGAGGCCGCATGCCATGCTCCATCCTCTTACATGCTGCAATTCATCTCGTGGTACAGAAGATAGACATGACATAGAAAGCAGGAAGACAACGGGAAGAGTGTTGGTTGTATCATCTCATGATGAGTTATAAAAAAATGAAACCATACACATCAATAGTGCATCTCTAGATGTGCATTATCACAAAATTTAAGAATCAAACTCGTTTCGAAAAAACATATAAAAATAATAAATTTATTTCCATATGCACTAGAAGGCGAATTGAATTTTTGCAAAACGAGTTTAAATCTTAAAAATTTGTGACAATGCACACATATTGTTGCACTATTGGCGTACATAGTTTCAAATCTTTTAAAAACTCCTAAGTATGGTTTTTGCAAGAGTTTTCACGATTAGACTACCGAAGATGTGATTTACAACGAATATTGTCAGTCATGTTTGGACCTGAAGGTTCTTGAGTGCTTCATGTGCTATTCGTACCATTCCTCCAAATCATTCAGTTATCTAGCACCAAGGATCCAACAACATGAAAGATGAATGCATGTCTAATCTAATGTTGTTGCAAGATTCATAAAATCTGTACCTAATATATCTTGCACTGTATAAATCAAACATCTATCTTTTATCTACAAAAAGTACTTGGAATATATATTATTCATATAATGATCTCTACCATTTACCAATCTATAAATTTGTGCCATATATATTATTTATTCCCTCTATCCCAGATTATAAGTCATTCTAAGAATCTTGGAGAGTCAAACCATCTCAAGTTTAACCAATTTATATGGTAAGATATACTCCCTCCATCCCAAATTGTAAGTCATTCCAATAAATTTGGAGAGTCAAAGCATTTCAAGTCTGACCAAATTTATATAGTAGGATAATAACATTTATGATATCAACTAAGTATCGTTTGGTTCTTTATTAATTATATTTTTATAGTATATCTATTTGATGCCATAAAACTTTATAATTTTTTCTATAATTTTGCTCAAACTTTAGATGCTTTGACTCTCCAAGATTCTTGTAATGACTTAAAATTTAGGATGGAGGGAGTAATATTTATGGTGTCAACTTAGTATTATTACATTGTTCATTAATTATATTTTTATATTATACCAATTTGATGTTATAAATATTTGTAATTCTCTCTATAATTTTGGTCAAAGTTGAGATGTTTTTACTCTCCAACATTCTTGGAATGACTTACAATTTGGGATGGAGGGAGTATTAATTATTTTCAAATATTTTACAACCCTTAAGATAACATATATTTCTGTAAAACCTTTGTCAGCTATAAGGCCAATCTCACTAGGGATTTCATGTCATATATTCTAATACATTCAAATTTTGAAAACAGTGCAGAAGATTTTTATCCTCATAAAACTCTTTCTACTCATATGAAACTTTTTATCATCCCTTCCTTTATTAATAATGTATCACATCAACATAATTAATGCTCATAAAACTCCAAAACTTTGTTGAAACTGATCTAACATGCTCACTTTCCCTTGCGCGATAGCGCGCACTTTGTACTAGTGTTGCCAATAAAATGAGGAGCATCAGATGTTCTTGCGTCGGTGCCCAACTGTACTCGTCCTCCTCGGCTCATCTTCATTGGCTGCAGTGATATTGTTGGAGTCAACGTGTTGAAGGTAGATGTTGGCGGAGAGGGTATATGGCCTTTTTTAGTTGCGAATTTTTTAATTGACTATTATAGTATTTTTGTTTTATTTAACAATTAATATTAAATGATGAATTAATTAAGCTTAAAAGATTCGTCTCGTAAATTATATATAAACTATGCAATTAGTTTTATTAATCTATATTTAATACTCAGTGTATGTGTCTAAACATTTGATGGAATGAGAGAAAAAGAAAATTTTTGGAAACTAAGCAGAGCCTATCCGCCTATGTAATTTCAATTTTCGTTCAAATGTGAAGGGGGACAGTCCAACAGACAACTTCCTGCTCTGGTTCCTTTCCCTTAAGGTTGCAGTAGATGCTAGATGTTGGATCGAAGAAGAGCTTGGTGATGGTCGATGCGTCAGCATAGATATCGCCAGCCAACCTCTTCTTCAATTAGCGTTTTTCCATGTCTTCAGCAGAAGCATACAAACGGTTTTCCAAGTTACATAGAAACTTGGCAACTTTATATAGCTTTGAAGTAACTCATTATAGGGAAAGCGGCCATCACAATAAGTTCCTTGAAAACACAATCATTCCAACCAGCAACCCAAATATACAAGAGAATACCGACAAGTCCATCTTATACCAAATAAGTAGCAAGCTAAGAAGCCAGTTCCCCATCCACTGGGGTCGGTAATATCAGTGCTTATCAGCAGAAGCATACAAACGGTTTTCCAAGTTATATAGAAACCTGGCAAATTTATATAGCTTTGAAGTAACTCAGTATAGGGAAAGCGGCCATCACAATAAGTTCCTTGAAAACATAGTCATTCCAACCAGCAACCCAAATATACAAGAGAATACCGACAAGTCCATCTTATACCAAATAAGTAGCAAGCTAAGAAGCCATCCACTTGGGTCGGTAATATCAGTGCTTATTAGGGTAGGGGCGGTAAGGATGGTGATAGCCAAACGCAAATTCTCCAGGGTCTGGATGCAGCGCATCGGAGCGACAATAGCACATTTCACAGACTTCCGCCATATTGTTATGTCCACAAGCAAATATCTTCTGTACGCCAGGACGTGGAATACCAAATCGACAGTAGCATGTCTTGCAAAAGGAATCCACTGCAAGAAAACACAGGAAGGCAAGCAATATCTAAAAATGAGTATAGTGAACGATCCTGAGGTCTCTGGTGTGTGAGAGGATGGGGAGGAAGAGGGAGGGGCGGGGTTCATACATTTGCCACTAGTACGTCTAGCCCACCAAAGAGGGTACCCCAAGACACTGTAGGCTGGTTCCTCTGAAAACAGAAGGATCAGCAGAAATTAATTTAAACAGAAAACATTAATGTCACTAATGAGGTTTATATATACCAAATAAATACATTGAATGCATCATCATATTCATTCATGACCTATGATAGCACGGGTCCTAAAATATACACAAAGGTGGATCCGGGGCATTCAGCGGTAGCTTTTTTCTGCAAAGGCAGGAGGGTGCTATGGTATTTGCCAGTTTTTACCTACACTTGGCACTAGCAAACAGATGCATGATCTTCCAGCAAATACATACGAGAAACTAGAAGAGAAGATGCATCAAGCTGTAGAGAAGTAGAACATACCTACGGGGGTGCATGTGACAACTCCATGGAAACTATTCATGTAAGCAAGCTCGTAGAAGAAGACAGACCGTGGAGCAGTAAGGAATGAGAAGACACCAGATCCCTTCTTCCGAGCCACGAAGTTCCCATGGGTCCAGCAAATGCCATTGTGCAAATGGGGATTCCGGGACGCGTTACCAAGAACAGGCTCATATTCATTGCCCTGACTCAAAACCAATCCAATCATTCACAGAGTAAGGAGGAAGTGTATATAGCAAGATAAAAGGGGAAAAAAATGCAAGTATACAAATAAGAAGTATATTCCCTGGAAAATCCACTAACTGGTTTTCATGTGTCAAACTGAAATAATTACTATGGTACTCCCTCTCCTTTCAAAACTAAGATAAAATGCTTTGGCTTTTCTAGATACATTGTTTTTGCTATGTATCAAGATATACTGTATATCCAAGTTCATAGCAAAGTTTTATGTATCCAGAAAAGCCAAAATGCATTATAATTTGGAATGGAGCGAGTATAAACCAAATTCAGAGCGGCAGTTTATCGTACATTGACACATTGTTTTTGTTATGTATAAGATATAGTGTATATCCAAGTTCATAGCGAAGTTTTATGTATCCAGACAAGCCAAAATGCATTATAATTTGGAATGGAGGGAGTATAAACCAATTTCAGAGCCGCAGTTTATCGTATATTGACACATTTAATGATCCGTGCACGCGATGCATATGCGGAGTAGGGTTAGACAAGGCACGAACCGGATGCTGACGGTTGTAGAGGTCCAGACAATCCTTGACAAGCTGGCGATCAATAGCTAATGTCTCGAAGCAGCCCGGCCATCCTTGTCTTCAATAGAAGAGAACGACATTGAAGAACACAAGCAAAATCGAAAACAGGATTCAGATGGAGGGCGGTGGAACGAGGAGTTACCGTTGAAGAATGTCGATATCTTCGAAATCCATCGGCTGATTGGGGCGGATGCGGATGAAGTTGGGATTTAATCGAACCAAGAATAGGCGCCACAGCCGCGCGAGGCGCGAGAAACACCCAGCGAGGCCCGAGAACCACCGCTTGGGTGGTGGCCGCGAGGGTATCAGTCCAAGGCTGGTCATCTTCTCGGTGTAGTCGATCATGTTGCGGCGGAACTCCTCCATCTTCACGGACGCCGCGGCGAGGGCGGCGGCGGCGTGCGGGTCCTTGGCATCCGGCGCTGGCACGACTGAAGACGCCGCGGCGGTGGCGCGGGGGGCCATGGCATCCGGCGCTGGCACGACTACGAAGAGGGGAGCAGTCTCCGTCTCCGTCTCCGTCTCCGTGAACGTGGCGCTATGCCGGTGCGACCGTGCGAGTCGACGACTCCGGGAGTCCGGGTGGGGGATGACGACGGTTCTTTTTCTTCCTTTCCCTACCTTTTATTTATAATAGAGGTTTCTATATGTATATCATTATAAAAATACAACGGATCTAGTATAAATTTATCTCCCGTGTAAACTATGCAAACTTTAATTTGGACTACAAGATATCCTAGGGGCACGGAGAGATTTGGTAATTTTACACTTAACCGTCCGCTCTTAATCACACTTTTACAAATCCCTCCTTACACCTCTCTCATGTCCTTCCTTGGATCAACATCCTACGGTCCAGATTAGAGTTTGCACAGTTTGTACGGGATATGAGTTTGCACTAGATCCGTTGCCTATAAAAATTGGTAATTATCTATAAGTCATAAAAAAAAGTTGAGTTTTTATAGGTGTCACTGCTCTAAACTATTTTGCCCTTTATATCATTTTTGTTAGATTTGGCTCTAACGCTGTCAAACCGCGAGTGTGAAAAGTCAAAAAATACCCTCAAGGCTGAATATATAATTACTTTTTTGAGCATCTCAATGATCTTAGGTCTTGTTTAGTTTGCAAAAATTTTTGTTTTTGGCTACTGTAGCACTTTCGTTTTTATTTGACAAACATTGTCCAATCACGGAGTAACTAGGCTCAAAAGATTCATCTCACAAATTACAAGTAAACTGTGTAATTAGTTTTTATTTTCGTCTATATCTAATACTCCATGCATGCGACCAAAGATTCGATGTGACGGGGAATCTTGAAAATTTTTGCGAACTAAACAAGGCCTTAAATGAAAAAACTCAGAACTCCGAAGTTATAGATATCGATAATATCTACAAGTTTTGTATAAAAAATATTTTTATTAAATTTTATAAAAGAAAATATGATTTTATAGATATTTAGACATGAGAGTATTTTTGACTTTTCATATCTGGCTGCTTTTAGTTCTAAGATCATGTACTCCGCTTCAGGAGGCAAACATACATGCATCTCAAGCGACCCCCTCAACCACACTACTAGAATCAACAGGTTTTCCTAAGATTTTTATCTTTTCCTAGGAAAATTTAGAGCACTCTAATGTAACGTCCTCTAGGAATATGATGTTTCCTTGGCACAAATCTGAAGATGGACCATCGAATGTGCGGTGCTTTCAAGTTTCCCTAGAAAATTTTAGGAACTTTAAGCATCTCAAAGAGACTTTGTATATTCTTTTTAAATGCTAGGAATAGCAATTTTTGTGAAAAACTACCCTCCAACAGCTTCTCTAAATGGTCATCCAAATATAGGCATTGTCTATTCCGGATTTTTCGCTAGCCAAATATAGAAGACGAGAATGACTCTCTAGAGTGCGTATGAGATTTACCAAAACTGTTGGAAAGTAAAAAAAATATAGAAAGCGATTTTTATGCAAATGGTTCTCTAAATGATGATTTAGAAAGTGAGATTTAGAAAGGCTCTTGGAGATGCTATTAGCAAAGTAAGCAATGTGCTGGACTTCTAAAATTTCAACGATTAAAAAATATACCGCCTCTCCCAAATTTCTCTCTCCTCTTCGTACCAAGCCTTGTTTAGTTTCCAATATATTTTGCAAAATTTTTCACATTCTCCATCACATCAATCTTACAGCATATGCATAGAGCATTAAATATAGACAAAATAAATAACTAATTACATAGTTTACCTGTAATTTGCGAGACGAATCTTTTGAGTCTAATTAGTCTATGATTGGACAATATTTGTCAAATACAAACGAAAGTGGTACTATTCTTATTTTGCAAAAAATTTTACAAGTAAATAATGCCAAACCTCTTTATCTTCTTCCCCATCCTCACAGTTGCATCTCACCCTCCTCTACCTTGTTCTCTCCTTTTTCCTATGCATCCAAAAATCCCCACAAACAAGCTCAAGTTAGGCCTTGTTTAGTTCAAAATTTTTTGGGAAATTGACACGGTAGCACTTTCGTTTGTATTTGAAAAATATTATCCAATTATGAACTAACTATACTCAAAAGATTCGTCTCGTCAATTC
>Ga0182004_10002712_pt1 | contig 13879 bp, 5 predicted proteins | sample Sormic07211540_1_FD_120479 | JGI IMG/M metagenome (GOLD analysis project Ga0182004, IMG submission 120479) | Endophyte microbial communities from Sorghum bicolor roots, Mead, Nebraska, USA - 072115-40_1 MetaG | ecosystem: Host-associated > Plants > Roots > Unclassified | place: USA: Nebraska...
CATCTCATCTCATCTCATCTTTGCCGCCAAGCTAGCCAGCCAACAAACAGGAGAGTCCACTGAGACCAACGAACGAACGAAGCAGCAAAAGCAAAGGGCAAAACAGCTCAGCTACAGCGCACGCACACTCTGCTGCACCTGCACGCACAAAAAGGCGAGCTCTGCCTCTGCTCTGCTCCCACCTCCCCTCCCAGGTAAAAAAAAAAAAAAGTCCACTGGGGTCGAGGTCCCCGTCCCCAGTCAACAACAAGCTCTCTCGTCCGCCACCGGAATTCGGGGATCGGTGTGGTGGAAACAAGAAAGAAAGAGAGAAACCGAAGAAATCGATCGATTTTTCCCTAAATAAAAAGAAAAGAAAAGAAAAAACTCCACCTTTTTTTTTTCTTTCCATCTCCTTCCGTCTGTTTCCGGAGGGCGACGGATGTCTTTTCTTGGGGCTGAGGCGAAGGCCGTCCACCAGCGACCACGGACGGAGCTGCGCCGAGGCAGTTGGGAGTAGTAGTCGTCGCCCTACCGCTCCTGCTCCAGCTCCAGCCCCCGCTCCAATCTAAGCCGCCGTGGGGGACGAGGACGACGACCCGGCCGCTCTCCCTCATGGAAGGTGCGAACTCCGGTTCCCCCCCTCTCTCCCTCTCTCGCTCGCTCTGCTGGACTTGGTTTTCTTGGGGGGCGTAGCTGATACCTTCCGTTCTAGATCTGCCCGCGGGGTTTCCCTCAGCTGAGTTGTACGAGTTTGGGCGCGCGCTCTTTCGATTCGCCCCGATTTTTTTTTTCCTCCCCACGGTTCCGGCCTGCTGCACCTTGGTCGAAGCACAACAAATCCTGTTCTGGGCGGATTGCTTGTGCTGCTCTTTGATTTTTCTTGATTCGGATTTTGCGGTGCGATTTGGGGGAGCTGCAGGGGAAGAAGGTTCAGTTTTTCGCAGTGCCAAATGTATGTATGGCTTAAGACCCTTAGGATCCCAGCCTTTGGTTTTAGCTTGGAATGCGGGCGCTTGATGCGGGGTCTATAGTTAGCTTGATATCGGGCGAGGCGTTCCTCATGCTGTGTATGAAGGTGGGCTGTGAGTGTTTTGCTTGCAGCTCATGTGTGCTTGCTGATAAGATTTAATTTAACTTCCTATTTTAAGGCTGGAGCTGGACCAGTTCAGTTTTGGGAATGTATCCTACTCATGTTTAGGTTTCAGGAATCAGGATCGTGTGTGAACGGAATTGGGATGGGTATTTTCTTCTTCTTTCTATGCAGAAAGGAAAGCAAGTCCATTCCAGTCCTGTCGGCAGGTTAGCCTGAAAATGGAATGATATTACATAAATTAAATTGCAAATCGCAGCTCCCCAATCACAAGTTTAGTTGAATAATAATATACCACATTTTAGAATTCATTGCTTATTCAGCCACCTAAGTTTGTGCGTTTTTGTGGTGTTCAAGCATAGATCCCATGTATACTTCTGTCAGCAGCAATGCTGTGTTCTTGTACCCCCCTTGTGACACCACAGTATATAAATGGAGTGAAGATTGCAAAATGTAGGACTGCTAGTTCAGTTCATTTGGAATTTCCGTCATTTGCGAAGTTGATATCGTATATTCTGTAACTGTAAACATCTACAGTGCCCTTGCATCAGTGACTACCATGGTACAATAATCTTTGGCGCTGGCAGACCATCAAGTTTCACTGTTTTTTGTGGTGGAGATGGGGGGAATATGCTCATGTAAAGTTTTGTAGAAGGAATGAAGGATAGGATGTGATTACTGCATTTGGTTACTCAGAATTCTATTGTCCAGTAAATAAAGTGACTGCTCACAAGTTTAGTTGAATAATATACCACATTTTAGAATTCATTGCATATTCAGCCACCTAAGTTTGTGTGATTTTGTGGTGTTCAAGCATAGATCCCATGTATACTTCTGTCAGCAGCAATGCTTGTTCTTGTGCCCCCCTTGTGACACAATCTAAATGGAGTAAAGATTGCAAAAATGTAGCACTGTCAATTCAGTTCATTTGGAGTTTCAGTCATTTGAGATCTATAAAGCAGAAGTTGATATGATATGTTCTGTAACTGTAAATAAAGTTACAGAATTCTAATATCCAGTAAATAAAGTTACTGCTCATATTTGGTTGTCTCTGATTCTCTGTATTTCTTGAGTTTCTAATTCTAGTGATCATTGTGGTAAATTCAGGTTGACTAGATAAGTCGTTTTCGTTAGTAGTTTGGTGATCGTTCTCTGATCGTCCTGAATATTGGATCCATATTTAAGTTTTTATGCTTTTTTTCTTTGACTTGTATGGACTTGTTGGGCACATCCAGAAAAATCTCCAAAAAGATCATGCCCATATATGATTGTACTGGTATTGTGTTTAGGTACTGATTGATTAAACCAAGTAGACATCTTTGTAGAGTAACTTCTATGTGCCATTTTTTCTTGTGATGTATTGTTTCATGCTACATTTTCTATCTTCAGTACCCTATTGTTTATCTGCTACTTGTTGTTTGATTGCTCATCTTGGATCCTTGAGTTTCTCGAAGCTTTCATATTATATTATTTGAACATCCATTTGTACAAACTTTACACTTAGTAACTGAAGGGATTTGACGTAATTTTGCAGACCAATCGCCTGACCATATATCAGTTGGTTCAGCACCAAAGAAGTCTAGTACTTCCTCACGAGGCCGGCACCGTAATTTCTCATCATCGACATGCAAAGATTTTCTCCGGAAGTTTGTGGACAGTGAACTTTTAACTTCAAGCCTAGAGGATTGGTTCTCTGGTCACAGTGAAGATTGTGGTTTCAGGAAGCCAGCTTTTGATGTTCCTTTTGACCTTACAGAATTACAGAATTTTGATTATGCTCTGGAGGGTGTTACTTTTCAGCAGCTAGTACGGATGCCAAATGCTCTATATGCATCGACATCAGATGTTTTTGAAGCTACTGCATATCTTGCTTTAGAGGATTTTCTTCATGCAGGCATTAAAGGATTGTGGCAAACTTTCTGGGGTCCTGACGAAGCAATGCCATTCTCAGTTGCCTGTATACACAGCACAAGCTCCAAATTTTATCCTGCTGAGAAGGCTATTAGCAGTGGAAAACTTGATGGTGTTTGTGCAACCGCTGTACTACTGAAGAATTTGAAGCATTCACAAGGAAGATGGGATCATATTGTCATATTGGCTTTGTTGAGACCTGATATTGGAATGGTTTCCGCACATGGCGACCAGGAACCATCGCCTGCTGTCTTAGGGGAGGCACTGTTCTTTGCTTTGCGTGTCCTACTATCTCGAAGCCTTGGCAGATCCTCCACTGTTGTTCGCAATTCAGACTGTGTTTACTTGCTTCTTGTTGATTCACAGTTCGGAGGAGTGGTAAAAGTGCAAGGTGATTTGAACAAGCTGGATTTTGATCTGAACAATGTTTATGATTGTGCTGCTGAATGGATAAAGAAACATGCCAAAATTTCAGTTTCTTCCATAGATCGAGTATGGAACAAACTTGGGAATGCTAACTGGGGAGACATTGGGACCCTTCAGGTTCTCATTGCAATATTTCACTCAATGATCCAATTTTATGGAGAGCCTAAGTATTCTCTCGATGAACTGGCGACGGAACATAGCTCAAGGCTACAAAGTCGAAGATCAGAAAGACATTTGGTTGATAGACAAGCTAATGGTAATGGCTTATTTCGATTCCAACAGCGAAGTCACTCTCCTGAAATTGTTGAAGTTCAGGAGGAAGCAGCTGTCGATGTGAAACCACATGAAACCTTAAGGCTTGAAATAGGATCTGTTGTATTGATGGATGATTCTTACACACAGAAAGGTTTTCAAATCAATGACATCCTAACAGACAGTGATCCTCCTATTTATACTTCTACTCCTGTAGAAGAACCTGCGAAAACTTATTTGCTGTATGTAGGCTCCAGTCCTTCTCATTTGGAACCAGCATGGGAGGATATGAACTCCTGGTACCAAGTGCAGAGGCAGACCAAAGTACTGACAGTGATGAAGCAACGATGTATTTCTAGCAGATATATACCACAGATGGTATCTTCTGGACGGGTCATCCATCCAGGCCCATGTAACAAGCCTAGCTCAAATGGAAGTTGTGGTCATCCATGGTGCAGTACTCCAATGCTTGTCACCTCACCAGTTGGTGAGACCATTTCAAATCTGATACGGAATGGATTGTTTGGTGTTGAGGAGGCTCTGAGATGTTGCCATGACTGTTTATCTGCTCTTGCTGCAGCAGCTTCTGCAGGAATCCGTCATGGTGATATCCGGCCAGAGAATGTGATCCGTGTCAATAATGGTTCAAGGCATCCATATTTTGTGCTTATTGGATGGGGTCATGCTATCCTAGAAGATAGGGATCGGCCAGTAATGAATCTATTCTTCTCATCTACATTTGCACTCCAGGAAGGAAAATTATGTGGAGCATCTGATGCAGAAAGTTTGATTTATCTTCTATATTTCTCTTGTGGTGGAGTTTGCCCTGAGCTTGACTCTGTTGAAAGTGCACTTCAGTGGAGGGAGACGTCATGGTCGAGGAGAGTTATACAGCAGAAGTTGGGCGACATCTCAGCAGTGTTAAAAGCTTTTGCGGATTACGTGGACAGCCTTTGTGGAACTCCATACCCAATGGACTATGAGATCTGGTTGAAACGACTGCGAAGAACAATTAATGAAGATCATGGGAAGGAGGTTGACACGTCCTCATCAAGTTAATACTGCAGCACATTTTCTTGCAAATCTAAAATTTGGAAGATCAAGAGTGATCAGCCGATTACCTTTTGTTGTTGTTGTAGATAATTTACTTGTGAAAGGTCCATAGGTCATAGTATTGTCCATCGCATCACACCATTTCTTGGATATAAGGGTATTTCAAAGTTGCAATCTGCTGCTGCTATCCTCAATGGGATCACTGTCAATGTTACTATTCATTGTCTTGCCTTCAGCCCTTCACACAGGAGATACTTGAGGATATCAGCAACATGATGTATTTTGTGAATCTTTGGTAAATTGGTGAGCCTCTGTTCTGGTTGCCTTCAGAGATTCTGGTCCCATTTTATTCGGTTCTGGTAGGCTTCAGGATGATTTTGTTTTTCTTGTGATCAGTATCTAAACTGTTAATCAGTTGGTAAATTTGTAACTGCTCTAGAATAGAGGTTACATAGTAGCTTTTTGAGCTTGACTAAGTTATTTGTTGGGCGTGATGTTCAAGGTCCTGTAAATGATGTTCCATTGAGCTGCTCAAACTCTTATCCTGCTACTGTTCTTGAATCTCTGTGCGTGGGCTGTGGATGATCTTTGTTTGCAACAATAATGACATGCGTGTACAATTGTTTCACCTTTCATTGAACTTCATGGAATGATGCCACATGCTCCTAAGTTCTGTTGTAATGAATGTTTTGTTCCCTAATAGTCTGTTAACATGGCCTGTCCAAGTTTTGAACTTGTTGCAGATTGCTTCAATTTGCAGAACCAAACTCCTTAAAACATGCATGTTTGCTTGAGCTTATCAGCCAAATCAGCTAGTTAGCTGTGTATTTCTCTAACAGTACGTGCTGAGACTGCAACGCTGCAACATGATGGAAAAAATAAATGATGTACCTACTCTGTACTGTGAGGAATTTCAGTAAAAATCATTTAAAATAAAAAATCGAAAATGATTGAAAAAAGTTTTTTTTTATAAAAAACAAAGTAGTATGGAGCCAGGCAAATCTAAGTTTCAGATTTCAGTATTCAGTAAACACAGACATTTCTCTGCCATCGCCCCTCATCTCACGCCGCTTCAATCACATGGATTACGTCGGAGAGGCGGGCGTTGAAGGCGGTGCAGAAGCACGTCGGATTTGGCTGCCACTTTACTGGTTGTGTCTCAGAAGCTCTCATACTACAAGAACCAGCAACAATAAACTCTGCAGCTGGTTCCAAGCTGCTCCTAACCTATGTGCCACTAGATGCATTTTGGCCTTTTGGGCGTGTGCAATACAAGAAACACTCACTTAAAAATATAGCTGGTAGCTAGGGCTCAAGCTTCAAATGCAAGTATATATGAACTTATAAGATCATATGAGACCTGTACAGTCCTGTTTATGATCTTCATTTTCTCGGAAGGTGTGATGAGACCAATTGGTGGCCACATTACAATTTACAATTACCGATTCTGGCATTCTCGTGATTGATGCTTGGGAAATTCTGCTAATCTATCCGAGGTGCCAAATGTTACTGTTGGACAGATGAATTTGTGAATGCACTATGAAAACATTCAAGGCGCTTTGAAATGACATTCAGCATATCAGCACTTGGTGACTACTCACTGTTTGTCGTCTGATTTGATGCATTTGCCCTGCTTGCAAAGGGGTTTCCTGTCACCAAGAGAAAGTATGTATACTGTGCAGACAGATATCACGAGCAACACTACTGTGTGTTCCATTTGAAATCATGCTTTTTATAAGGAATTCTTCCCTGCCCTGAAGAGCTTGAATACTGCCCCCTGAAGTGGCAGTGAACTAAAGTCATTGGGATTTTTGGGAATAAGTTACATCATCATTCAAGGGCTTGTCCAGAATGTAGTAATCTCCCTAGGAACTTCACTGTTTGGAACAGAGGAGTGCCCTTGTGAAATTCCATTTTGTACCATGTTTTTCAAGCGGACAAGGAAAGAGTATCGAATAAATTTCTACCACAATTAATTGATGCTGCTTAAATTTCTTCCTTCAGACCTTTGTACATGAACAATTTACCTTATATTTATTTATTTATAAGTAAAGATATTCAGTAGGGCTCTCATAGTATTCTCCTGAAAAAAGAAAGAAAGATCGAATGCATGATGCCAACCTTCCGTGTCCCCTTCATGTTGTTATTATAAAACTTTGTACTTGATTTGCATGGGAAATTGTTATTAAGGGCTTGTTTGGTTCACTTGTTAAATTTTAGCAAGTTAAAGTTTAGTCACTTTAGTAGGTAAACTTCCAAACACACTGACTAAAAAGGAGCTAAAATAGTTTAGTTCCACTAGTCATTCAAGAGTAGCTAAAATAATTTTAGCTGGCTAAAATTTAGCAAGTGGAACCAAACAGGTCCTAATTAGCATCCTCTTTGGTCACTAATTCAGACACAAACAGATGTATTTTCTGCATTTTCTAACCTACCCTCTCTTTTTCTGCATATCTATTTGCACATGATGACTACTGGTTTGTTCAACTTGGTCTAGGTTCAATAATGTAGTTTAACCTAACTAATTAAAATGTTGAACATAACATGTCATTCTTTAGCAAACACCATACTTTTGGAAAAACTGAACAAACAACCCAATTTCCTTCTTGCATCCACCAAAGGACTATACTTATTTATCCATATGTTGGTATAAGCCCTCTGGGTATCCACATACTCACAGTACTGCCATTAAGCTGTTTCAGGTCACCAACGATCAAGATGGCCGCTTGACTCATAATCAAGTTAGATCGAGTGACTACAAACCGAAGAGTCTCAAGACCTAGTAATTAGTATAGACTGTTGTGGCCCTATTTTGATAATAAAATCTCTCTCTCCCTCTCTCCCTCCCTCCCTCCCTTCCAATCAGATCATAATTTCTTGCAGGGCCGCCGTCCCTGATATTTTAGGTGGCCCAGTGCAAAAATTCAAAAAGAGATACTATGTATAAAAACAGTTTTAAAAAAGTGTTTTTTTGTTAATCCTATTAGTAGTATAACTTTTTTATTTTATCTTGCTACTATGGACTTCAGCTCTGCAAATTGAAGCAATCTGCAACTGAGTTCAAAACCTGGACAAGTTGAAGTAGTCCTGACAAACAAACTACTGGAACAAAACATTCATTACAACAGATTTTAGGAGCATGTGACATCATCCCAGGAAGTAGCTGAAGGTGAAACAATCGCACAACCACAAACATCAGTGTTTCTTGCTGGAGACAAAGATAACATCACCACCAGGAGGCATTTCTTGATGCATGGGGGAAAATCTGTGCAGCACACACACACATACCGAGATCCAGAACACCAGTCAGGAGTTTGGGCATCTCAATCAATAGAACATCATTTATAGGACCTTTAACAATTAACATTGCACCCAACAAATAATTTAGCCTTCTTAAAAAAATAAATGCTACTATGCCACACCACCACTAACCGCATATCTATTTTGGAGCAGTTACAAACAGGAAGTGCCAAAAATTAATCGACTATACCACACACTCGAGGTCCATATTTTCCTACCAGTTAACATCCACAAGCCTAGCCTTGCACAGCACCAAATAAAATGGGACCAGAATCCCAGAGGGCAACCAGAGCAGAGGCTAACCAATTTACCAAAGACCATTTACAAAATACATCATGTTGCTGATATCCTCAAGGATCTATATACTGCACTCCTCTGTGAACCGCTGAAGGTGGGAGCACAGAATAGTAAACAGTGACAGTGATCGCATTGAGGATAGCAGCAGCAGATTGCAATTTTTGAAATACCCTTATCAAAGGGGCAAAGGAATGGTGCGAGACGATGAACACTATGACCTATGGAAAGCCTTTCACAAAAAAATTATCTACAACAACAAAAAGTAATGGATTGATCACTCTTGATCCTCCGCATTCTGGATTTTGCAAGAAAAATGTTCCGTAGTATTAACTTGATGATGATGTGTCGACCTCCTTCCCATGATCTTCATTTATTGTTCTTCGCAATCTTTTCAACCATATGTCATAGTCCATTGGGTAGGTTCCGCAAAGGCTGTCAACATAATCCGCAAAAGCTTTTAACACTGCTGAGAAGTCGCCCAACTTCTGCTGTATAACTCTCCTCGACCACGATATCTCCCTCCACTGAAGGGCACTTTCAACCGAGTCAAGCTCTGGGCAAACTCCACCGCAAGAGAAATATAGTAGATAGATTAAACTTTCTGCATCAGATGCTGCACATAGCTTGCCTTCCTGGAGCGCAAACGTAGATGAGAAGAACAGATTCATCACAGGTCGTTCTCTATCTTCTAGGATAGCATGACCCCATCCAATAAGCACAAAATATGGATCACCTGAACCATTACTGACACGGATCACATTCTCTGGCCGGATATCACTGTGACGGACTCCTGCAGATGCTGCTGCAGCAAGAGAGGATAAACAATCATGGCAACATCTCAGTGCCTCCTCAACACCGAACAATCCATTCCGTATCAGATTTGAAACAGTCTGACCAACTGGTGAGGTGACAAGAATTGGAGTACTGCACCATGGATGGTCACAATTTCCATTTGAGTTAGGCTTATTGCATGTGCCTGGATGGATGATCCGCCCAGAAGATGCCATATGTGGTATATATCTGCTAGAAATGCCTCTTTGCTTCATCAAAGACAGTACTTTGGTCTGCCTCTGCACTTGGTACCAGGAATTCATATCGTCCCATGCCGGTTCCAAATGAGACGGGCTGGAGCCTACATACAGTAGATACGTTTTGGTAGGTTCTTCTACAGGAGTAGAAGTATAAATAGGAGGGTCACTGTCTGTTAGGATGTCATTGATTTGAAAACCTTTCTGTATGTAAGCATCATTCATCAATACAACAGATCCTATTTCAAGCTTCAAGGTTTCCTGTGGTTTCACATCAACAGCTGGTTCCTCATGTACTTCGACAATTTCAGGAGAATGACTTGGCTGTTGGAACTGAAATAAACCATGACCATTAGCTTGTCTGTCAACTAAATGTCTTTCTGACCTTCGACTTTGTAGCCTTGAACTATGTTCTGTGGCAAGTTCATCAAGAGAATACTTAGGCTCTCCATAAAATTGGATCATTGAGAGGAATATAGCCATGAGAACTTGAAGGGTCCCAATGTCTCCCCAGTTAGCATTCCCAAGTTTGTTCCATACTCGATCTATAGAAGAAACTGAAATCTTGGCATGCTTCTTTATCCATTCAGCAGCACAGTAATAAACATTGTTCTGATCAAAATCCAGCTTGTTCAAATCTCCTTGGACCTTTACTACTCTTCCAAACTGTGAATCAACAAGAAGCAAATAAATACAATCTGAATTGTGAAGAACAGTGGAGGATCTGCTAAGGCTTCGAGACAGTAGGACACGCAAAGCAAAGAAGAGTGCCTCCCCTAAGACAGCAGAAGATGGCTCCTGGTCACCCTGTGCGGAAACCATTCCAATATCAGGTCTCAACAAAGCCAACACAACAATATCATCCCATCTTCCTTGTGAATACTTCAAATTCTTCAGCAGTACAGAAGTTGCACAAACACCATCGAGTTTGCCACTGCTAATAGCCTTCTCAGCAGGATAAAATTTGGAACTTGAGCTGTGTATACAGGCAACTGAGGAAGGCATTGCCTCATCAGGGCCCCAGAAAGTTTCCCACAATCCTTTAATGCCTGCATGAAGGAAATCCTCCAAAGCAAGATATGCAGTAGCTTCAAAAACATCAGATGTTGACGAACATAGAGCATTTGGCATCCTTACTAGCTGCTGAAAAGTAACACCCTCCAGAGCATAATCAAAATTCTGTAATTCAGTAAGGTCGAAAGGAACATCAAAAGTTGGCTTCCTGAAACCACAATCTTCACAGTGACCACAGAACCAATCCTCAAGGCTTGAAGTTAAAAGTTCACTGTCCACAAACTTCCGGAGAAAATCTTTGCATGTTGATGATGAGAAATTACGGCGTCGACCTCGTGAGGATGTACTAGACTTTTTTGGCACTGAACCGACTGATATATGGTCAGGTGATTGATCTGCAAAATGGCATCAAATCCCACAGTTACTAATTGTTAAGTTTTGTATGGAATGGATGTTCAAGTAACTCAATATAAAGACTTCGAGAAATTATAGGATCCAAGATGAGCAATAAAAACAGTAAGTAGCATATAAACAATATTGTACTGAAGATAGCAAATCTAGCACGAAACAAAACTTAACAAGAAAAAAATGACACCTACAAGTTACCTTACAAAGATTGCCTACTAGGTTTAGTCAATACCTACATGCCAAAAAGAGTACAGTCATATATGGGTATGATTTAAATATGGATCAACAAGTCCATACAGGTCAAAGAAAGTATAGAAACTTAAATATGAACCTAATGTTCAGGGCAATTAGGATCAGAGAATGATCACCGGCGTACTAACAAAAACTTCTCAAGTCAACCTGAGTTTACAACAATAATTACCAGAAACCCAAGAATTACTGAAATAACCAAATATGACTAGTAACTTCATTTATGAAAAAACCAGAATTCTGTATAACCAAATGTAGTAATCCCCCATCCTATCCTTCATTCCTTCTAGAAAACTTTACAAGAACATAGCGAATAATAGATGGATTGTTCTGTGGAAATTGTGCCACATGATCATGTCCATGTGTGCTTGCTCAGTTATTGCTCCTAATACCTCAGTAGCAATTGGCAATAGTCAACACAGCATTTGAACGCCCAAAAAGAAACGGTGAAACCTGATAGTCTATCAGTGTTAAAGATTTTACCATGGTAGCCACTGCTACAAAGGAAATGAAGATGTTCACCGTTTCAAAAATATATGATAACAACTTCTGCTATGTATTCCACAAAAACTCAGAAACTTAGGCGGCTGAATGTGCGGTGAATTCTAAACTGTGGTATTGTTCAACTGCACTTGTGGCCTGCGAAATCGTGGATGGAAATTTATGCAGTACTATAATTTTGAAACTAATCCATGGGAGTGTACTTGCTTTCCTTTCTGCATTGTAGAATACCCATGTCAATTTTGTTTACTGATCGCACACTTGATACTCACAGAGTCGGATAGTGCTAAAGTTGAATTGGCCTGACCTTAAAATAACCTAATCTTATATGCATACTACAGGCATACATATCATCAGCAAAACATACATTCACAGGAAGGCCATATAGTATGTAAGCGGATTTTAATTTCACTCCATATCAAGCACACAAGCACTCAACTAGGGACAGGACTTGGACTTGAATCAAGCATCACATTTTCGAAGTTAAATCCAAAGGTTTGGATCCTAAGGGTGTGAAGCCATAACTTGCCGATGCCAAATCGAACCTTTGGCTGCTCCTCTCCCAAATCCCAACGCCATATACCCACTAAGAGAATGAAGGGGAAAAAATCCGGTCACGCGGCAGATCTAGAATGAAGGAAAGCTATCTACTCAAAGAAGGAATCCAAGTTCAGCAGAGAGAGAGAGAGAGAGCTTGGAGCCGTACCTTCCATGAGGCGGCCGGGGCGTCGTCCTCCTCCCCCAGGGTGGGGCCAGCGGCTGCAGGGGCGCTAGATTGGAGCGCCTGCTGCTGGAGCTAGAGCGATAGGGCGACTACTCGCAGTCCCAACTGCCTCCGCGCTCCGTGGTCTCTGGACCTGGACGGCAGCCCCAAGAAAAGACATCCGCGTCTCTCCCTCCGGCACCAGGCGGAAGCAGATAGAAAAAGATGGGATTTTTATTGAGGAAAATCCATCGGCTTTTCTTCAGAATCCACAGATCCCCGGTCCCCGATTCCGGTGGTGAGCACCGCACGCGCACGCGCACGCGCACGCGCACAGTGGAACCGCGAGCTTGATCCGGAACTGACTGATTGTCCGCCCCGTTCCGTTCTCCAGTGTGTGGATTTTTTTTTTAAAAAAATGGGAGTGGGTGATGGGGCAGCCAGCAGGGGAAGAGAGCAGAGAGCTTTTTTGCGCGTGCATTTATTATTATTATTATTATTATTATTATTATTATTATTATTATTATTATTATTATTATTATTATTATTATTATTATTTGGACAAAGAGTGCGTGCAGGTTGGTTTTTTTATTGATAACAAGTGCGTTCATTTGAGTGAGGCATTGTTTACTTCCACAAAAATAAAAAACTTTTCAAGATTTCTTATTACATCGAATCTTACAACATTATGCATGTAGCATTAAATATAGTTTAAAAATAACTAATTACATAATTTACTTGTAATTTACGAGACAAATCTTTTGTGTCTAGTTAGTTCATGGTTGGTCAATAATTATCAAATACAAACAAAAATACTATAATACCCAGAACTAGAAAAAATTTGGAACTAAACAAGACCATAATTAACAAACATGCATGGTTAGTTGAAAAATAACAAATTAAACATGTATATAGCTAGGAGGGTCGTCCTCCGACTCCGATCCCTTATTTGATATATTGTATACGTATATATAATTCTTCAATTCCTAGGCTAGCTACTCCACGTACTGTATCATTTAATTTCTTCCATCACAGTGGCATGCATGCATGCAGTACGACGTGGATCATAACGCTGCTGCTTTTGTTACCGCGCGGAAGGCCTCCTTCATGACTTTGAGCTTGTCAGGCGGTGGCGCGGCGACAACCAGGTCGGCGGCTTTCTCGTAGGAAGCCGCCATGCTCTCGACCTTCTTCTCGTTCCCGGTTTCTTCGACCCGGGCGAGGGCGAGTGAGACATCCAGCCTCTCCGCCATGGCGGCCTCTTGGACCTCGGACTGCTTCTCGGCTGGAGCGGCGGCGGCGACGCCATCAACAGCTTGCCGCATCTTCGCGTCCATGGCGTCTAAGGCCGTCAGGGCGGCCTTCCATTTCGCCGGTGGATCGGCGGCCTCTACGACCGCAGTGACGACGACGAGGAGGATGAGCATGAGGATCTTGGCCATTGCCATTTATTTGTGTTGGTAATTGGTACGGTTGAGACAGGGGAGATAGATTGAAGGAGATCGACGACCTGGTTGCAGGACTCTCTCTATATATATATAGGTATACTATTAAGAGCTTAGGGCTTTCTATAACTAGTGAAAGCCCTAGCCAAAACTGCACGTACCTGGTTCGACTGCATGCACCGATCGGTCCCAACCAACCAGGTGGGATGTTTCCACCCAC
>Ga0182004_10002713_pt1 | contig 13877 bp, 15 predicted proteins | sample Sormic07211540_1_FD_120479 | JGI IMG/M metagenome (GOLD analysis project Ga0182004, IMG submission 120479) | Endophyte microbial communities from Sorghum bicolor roots, Mead, Nebraska, USA - 072115-40_1 MetaG | ecosystem: Host-associated > Plants > Roots > Unclassified | place: USA: Nebraska...
CTTAAGCTGGTGCCACTGGCGCGGGGACCTGTGCTCAGTTTTTTTTTTAACATGATCGTGGTAGCTTTAACGGGGCCCACATGGAAACTTTTTCGAAGCAGAGAACAAGCGTCCAATGAAATGGATTCTTAGCGGTCTGAAACATTTGTCATCTTTCGTCTTCCTTTCGAAAAGCGGCATGTTGAGTGTGAGACCGAACATCCCCTGCACCCTTCGGAGAGAAGGAAGAGATCGCCTGGACTAGAACCTAGGATCACAAGCCAGCTACTGGTCCTTCGCATTCCCAGCTTAGGAATTTAGGATGTGTGTTTAGTTAATAACCTCGTTAGTTTGGCTGAAAAGCCATGACACAAAGCATTATTCGTTGATTTGTTGTGAGATAAAAATACTGTTGAATGACTGCTAGATTCGGCTAATAAACTCAAGCAAACAAGCTTCCAAGACGAAACAAAATGGCTACCACAATCCCACTGATGCATGTGTACTGGAGGGATGGGAGAGGGAAATTAAAGTGGTGTTTATTTCATTTTCTACTCTACAATCCACGTAGGACTATATATTGGGATTTAGGAGGGAATAGATTTTCAGAGAGGGTCCTAGGAATGTTTCATTAATTAAATTTCATATATACTTGTAGTGTCCTAGAATAAAATGATGTTTTAGATTGATTCTAAGTCAAACTACTTTAGTATTATTAAGTATTTCATGATAATTTTGAATAATACTTATTTATTATTATGAACATCATTATTATTTTTATGTTCCTATAGAGCGTGAATTATTTTGGGACGGTGAGAGTAAATATGAGGCCTTGTTTAGTTCCTAAAAAATTTTGCAAAATTTTTCAGATTCCCCGTCACATCGAATCTTTAGACACATACATGGAGTAATAAATATAAACGAAAATATAAACTAATTGCACAGTTTGGTCGGAATTAACAAGACGAATCTTTTAAGCCAAGTTAGTCCATGATTGGACAACATTTGTCAAATACAAACGAAAGTGCTACAGTGTCGATTTCCCAAAATTTTTTGGAACTAAACAAGGCCGTAGACAAGCTATAGCGTGAAGAAAAGCAATTAAGTTAACAGGATTTTTGCAAATATGGATCTACAAGATGCTAATAAAGTTTATGGAAGCTTAACAAACTAGAACTGTGATAATAATTGGATAAAGTGTGGACTGCAAATTGATTGTTTATGGCCATGAGCCACACCATAGAGGCATTATTATTAGACACGAACGTAATCCAGAGGAGAGGGGAGAACAAAAACCTCACAAACGCAGAGTGTCCACTACCCGGGCCCACTGGTCAGTTGTCACCAGTCCACCTCGTCCCCTTCGACTCGTTGCCGGATGCCAGTGCAGCAGTGCTACGCCACCCTCCGACCGCGGGTCCCCCGGAATCCGAGACTCCCGTGGCGGTGCCAGCGTCGCAAATTCCTTGCTTCCGTCGCCGGCCATCCCAATTCCAAAAACCCCCCCGCACCAGGCACATCCATCCCTCCCCGCCAAAAAGCAACGTTGCCATCTCATCTCATCTCATCGCCCGAAAGCCAAAGCGGCGGCCAAAGCCAGAAAGCGAAAAAGCGCGCTCCACACTCAGCACCAGCACCACCACCACTGCCGCCCCGCCCGCCTCGAGCCCTCCTCCTCCTCCTGCTGCCTCCCCTCTCTTAAGACGGAGATGCCTTCCCCAGCTCCCTTCCCTTGCTCACCTCGCTTCCTCGCCACCCCCACTTTCCCCGCCGCTGCCGCGCTAGTCAGTCAGCAGCACCAACTTCATCACCCTGCGCTTGCGCGCGGCAACACCGTACCAAAGCGCGCCGTCGGGATCGGCGGGAATGGCGAGCGGCGGCGCCGGCCCGTCGGGGCCGGTGCGGTCCACCTCCCAAACCCGGCAGCGGACGATGGGGCGGATACCCACGCGCGCCTACACCATGCGCCCGGACGGATTGTCCGGTGAGGACGGCCCCGGTTTTGAGGAGGAGGAGCTCGTGCCCTCGTCGCTCGCGCCCATTGTACCCATCCTCCGGGCCGCCAATGAGATCGAGGAGGAGAACCCGCGCGTCGCCTACCTATGTATGGGCCCGTTTGCTTATTTTGGATTGTTAGTCAAGTAGCTGTGATGCTTATGGGTTATTAATTAAGAGTATCGCACACGCGTGTTGTCATGACACTTACTTGAACAACTGGGGAAAACATCAGTTTTTTTATCACTGCATCCAGTTATCTTCTGTTGTTTTGACTTGTTGATCGTCGCTCTCTGAACAAAGGTCGCTTTACTGGATTCGAGAAGGCTCATCTTATGGACCCAATCTCAGGTGGACGTGGAGTTCGGCAATTCAAAACATACCTCTTGCATAGGCTTGAAAAGGTATGATTATGCTCGATGCTCACCAGTCCATCGCTCATTGCCAAACTGAACCATCTAGTTATCTGCCGCGATAAACAGAATGTTGTCTTAGCTTTGGTACCATGGTAATTGGATGATGAAAGCCTAAAAACAAGGTTTCATTTCTCAGTTTTTTCTGCTCATCTGGACCCTACTAGAACCAAAGATGCCATCATCTGTTTGTATCTTCTTGTTCTATTTTTTTTAAAAAAAATGAATTCTTGCTTTCTAGCTTTACACTTCTTCTTGAGCCATAAGTGTCTTAGTCATAAGCTTAGAGTGCTTTTTGAAGGAATCAATTAGCCCTCTGAGTTAAGTGTTTCCTGCATGAGAAACCGGGTGCCAGACTATACACCATTTGGCACCCTTTTCTTCTGTGTGTTACTCACGGTGGTAGCTTGTCTCAGTACTTCCTGACACATTGTTTGTCTGTATTGCCAACATTGTGCATTGTCCATTACTATAGAGTTAAATGTCGCTATGTCAACTACTCTTTCTGCCATCCAGCCAAAAAATAAATTACAGTTGGTTTGTCAATGTTTGCTCTTTTTTTGTCTGGCAGGATGAACATGAGACAAATCGCAGGCTTGCTACAACTGATGCAAAGGAGATACAAAGGTTCTATGAGCAATACTGTAAAAAATATCTAGAGGAAGGTCATGACAAGAGGAAACCGTAAGAGTGGTCAATGTTTAGCTGTATCAGCAATCTTACAAACTATCATATTTTACTACATTAACTTACTTTTTTGTTGAGTGACTTAGGGAGGAGATGGCTAGACACTATCAGATTGCATCTGTCCTATATGATGTTCTGAAAACTGTTACACCTGGCAAGAATGAGGTTTTGTATCCAATTAATACATCACCGTACAACATGCTATTTCTATATCATGCAATATTTTGACCTTTTGCTTTTCAGTATGATAAGTATGCTAAAGGGGTTGAAAAGGAGAAAGCATCCTTCTCACAGTACAATATTCTACCACTTAATATTTCTACTCCAAGACAACCAATAATGGAAATTCCTGAGGTCATATACCTTAAGTTTCATTTACTTTAATTTAAAAAGTACCACATGTAGTATGAATTTCACACGCTTTACAAATTACAGATCAAAGCAGCAGTGGCGCTCCTTCGTCAGATGGATGACCTTCCAATGCCAAGGATTGAATTAACACAAAGCTCTGATGGAAAAACAGTGCCTGATGAAATGGACAAACCTTTGGTCCAGGATTTGCTTGATTGGCTTTGGCAAACATTTGGATTTCAGGTGCCAACTAAATGAATAACAGAGAGATTTCATTTTCTAGACTGTGCTGTGTTGCCTTATCAAATTCAAATCTTGCATGTCTGATTGGAAATTCAATTCTTTCTATATCTTCTAAATATTAAGAAGGAAATGGAAATTACATGTATCAAATATCGGGTTGGATCTCAGATTTTGTTTGTAGTTTCTTTGCAGGTGCATTTCTTTAAAGACATGGATTGTACAGTGCTGTGCATTTGAGTAACAAGCATTTAGGGAAAAATAAATTCTTAATATCATGTACTGTTTTATTGTTGTAGAAAGGCAATGTCGAGAACCAAAAGGAGCATTTGATTTTGCTCCTTGCAAACATTGACATGAGACAACAGGGTACTTCCCACCATAGTGGGAGACATGTTCACGTGGTAAAAATTCATTTCAAACTTCTTATTTTGGTTTAATTGAATCAATTCAACTTCTTAGGGGCTTTTTTGCATATACTTACCCTTTGCAGATACATAGTAGCACGGTGATATATTTGATGGACAAAATTTTCCAGAATTACAACTCCTGGTGTCGATATTTGCATCTGGATTCAAACATTATGTAAGTATGCATCAGTTTTATGTGCATCTTTTTTTTTAAAAATCTTTACCTAATTAACTATGTGAACTTTTGAATCACAGAATCGCAAGCGATGCCTCCACACAACGGCCAGAGCTTCTATACATAGGACTGTATTTACTGATATGGGGTGAAGCTTCCAACGTTCGCTTCATGCCTGAATGTCTTTGCTACATCTTCCACCATGTAAGTTGCAACATAATTATACTTTGTTTGTTCATTCCTTTTGTGAAGTTTTGACCTTAGGTCATGTTTCTTCTTTGATATATCTCATTGAAAATTTAGTTTGTCCAGTTCTTTTTGTGTGTCAAGCTCATACGTAAACCTTCTTTGATATACATAAATCTCAAATAATAGTGACATGCAGTGCTGGCATATGAAGTTGCTTTATCAGATTTTATGCTCTCTATCTATGACCTTCATAATATTGGTTTTACAAACCTGTTTGTGGTGCACTGGTCTGCATGGATATCACATGATGACATGATGCTGTACTGTCCATATATGAATGTTATTCCGTCACTGCATAGTCCTGATAATACAGTTAACTTCTGAGTATGCATATGGGGTTTCTCAATATCTGTGAAAATTGAAAATGGGAAAGCATTTTTGTTACTGAGGGACAGTATTGACACAGAGCATAATGGTTTGTTCTGTGCCCCCCATGTCAACAAGGGACCGGTCCAGACAATAATTTACCACCTGATGCAAAATGGCATTGATGTCTTTAGGCATAGGCAGCATGTAAGCATCTAGAGAACATTAAGTCTATCCATATAACAAGACACTATATGTGTGAATTGAATACTGTTAAACTTCAGGAGAGACCTCAACCCACCACAATTCTTTTTTTCTCGAATACGCAGCAGAGCTGTGTATCATTCCATTAAGAAGAGTTGTAAAATACAACACGCACACCACCCACACACCCTTTAACTTTCAGTCACATTCACGCCTGTCAAAATAGAACATGACCAACTGCTAACAATGGTGATGGGCTTAACCGTTTGCTACAGGGAGCCGTGCAAGCTCCCTTGCTCCAGCTAAAAACCATAGATGCGCTTCCTCTTCGATGTGTGTTAGGATTCTCTGCACGTTTGGTGTTTTTTTGCGAGCCTTATTTACGTTTGGTGATGCCCCGTTGAATACACAATCGTTTCACAATGTTGGAAACTATCATACACTAATTTTTTGGGTTAACCCTAGAAGGGTAGCAACATAATTCTCCATACATGGGCCTCATGGGCCTAAACTCATACCCCAACACGCCCCCGCAGTCTGAACTACCGGCGTAGCGGAGTTGTAGGTTGTACATGAAAAGAAGCACACACACGAGCCCCCCCACAGACACAACTAGCCACCGGTGATGTTGAGGCTGGAGCGGAACTCGGTGAAGGTCGAGGATGGGAGGCCCTTGATGAAGATGTTGGCGAACTGGGAGGTGGTCGGGACGTGGAGGACCCGAACATTGCCGATCGCGACTCGATCACGGACGAAATGTAGATCGATCTCCACATGCTTAGTCCTCTGGTGCTAAACAGGGTTGGTGGAGAGATACACTGCACTTACGTTGTTGCAGTAGACTAGCGTGCTCCGAGAGAGAGGGCTATGGAGCTCGGCGAGGAGCTGCCGGAGCCAGGAAGCCTCAGCTACGCCGTTAGCAACAGCGCGGTACTCCGCCTCGGCACTGGAGGCGGGAGACGACCGGCTGATGCTTGGACGACCAGGACACCAGGTTGCCGCCCAGAAAGACGGTGTGGCCAGAGGTGGAGTGCCGAGTGTTTGGACACCCGTCCCAGTCAGCGTCAGTGTAGACGACGAGCTCGGCGGAGGAAGATCGGTGAAGGAGTAGGCCATAGTCGACAGTGCCGCGGAGGTAGCGGAGGAGGCGCTTGAGAGCAGTGAGGTGGGGCTCTTGAGGATCATGCATGTGAAGACATACCTGCTGCACGACATAGGTGATGTCCGGCCTGGTGAAGGTAAGGTACTGAAGTGCACCAGCAAGACTCCGGTAGGCAGTGGGATTTGCCACGGGAGTGCCCTCGGCCTTTGACAACTTGCCCTGTGTGTCAACCGGAGTGGAGCAGGTCTTGCAGCCAGTCATCCCTGCTCGCTCCAGGATATCAAGGGTGTATTGCCGCTGGTGAAGAAGTCCGGTGGGGCGAGGCTCAACAGTGACCCCTAGGAAGTGGTGGAGGACACCCAGGTCCTTCACAGGAAACTCCAGCTGAAGAGTGCTGATAATGCGGTGGAGAAGTGACGGACCGGAGGCGGTGAGGACAATGTCGTCAACATAGAGCAGCAGGTAGGTGGTCTCAGCTCCGTGGTGGTAGATGAACAGAGACGTATCTGACTTGGCCTCCACAAAGCCCAGGGACACTAGGAAAGCAGCAAGTCGAGAGTACCACGCCCGAGGGGCCTGCTTTAGGCCGTAGAGCGACTTGTTGAGCTGGCAGACCAAGTCGAGATGAGAAGAGTCAACAAACCCCGCCGGCTGGCTGCAGTAGACTGTCTCGTTGAGCGTCCCATGCAAAAAAGCATTCTTGACGTCCAGCTGATGCACGGGCCAGGAGCGAGCGAGAGCCAAGGAGAGCACCGTGCGAACGGTGCCCGGCTTCACCATCGGGCTGAAAGTCTTGTCGTACTCGACCCCAGGGCGCTGAGTGAAGCCCTGGAGAACCCAGCGAGCCTTGTACCTCTCAAGGGTACCATCAGCCCGCCGCTTGTGAGTCCAGATCCACTTGCCGGTAAACGACGTTAGCGCCGGGTGGACGGGGCACCAGATCCCAGGTCTGGTTGGCGAGGAGAGCCACATACTCCTCTTCCATCGCGCGGCGCCAGTGAGGGTCCGACAAGGTGTCACGGACGGAAGAGGGTACAAGAGAGACCTGCGGGTCACTGGGCATCGCCGCAAGAGCCCGGGACCGCAGGGTACCAGCCGCGTGTCGCGTCACCATAGGGTGAATGTGCCGCCGGTGTCGGTGAAGGAGCGGCGGGTGGTACACCGGCGGGACGACACGAGCAGTTGGCGGCCGCGGCGGTGGAGTAGGTGTCCCTGGCGGAGAAGAGGCCACCGACGGTGACTGCGGCGGCGGAGAAGACGTTGCCAGCGGTGGAGACGGCGCCGGTGGAGAAGAGGCCCCCGGCGGGGGTGGAGGCATCGGGGCTGCTCGCGAACGACGCTGGTAGATGTGCATCGGCTGGGCGTACCGGGCAGGAGGTGTAGGAGCCGGGGCCGCCGGCACACGACGCTGGTAGACGTGCACCGGCTGGGCGAACCGTGCATGAGGTGCAGGAGCCGGGACCGCCGGCGTCCCCAGCCCCGCGTCGGACCCGGGCAGGGTGCAGGGCTAGGGGTGCCACTGGTAGGCGGCGAGCCGGGGCACGGGCCCGGCGTCGGGCACAGAGTAGCATTACCTGCAGGAGACAGCGGTAAAAGTGGCTGAACCACCACGTTAGTGGGAAACAGAGAGACGGGGTCAGGGTCAGGTGTAGAGGTGGTGGTGGTGGTATTGGAGAAGGGAAAAACAGACTCATTGAACACCACATGGCGAGAGATGAGGACCCGACGAGAGGTGAGATCATAGCATCGGTAACCCTTATGATCAGAGGAATAGCCGAGGAAGACACATAGAGTCGAACGGGGAGCCAGCTTGTGGGGAGCAGTGGCCGTGGTGTTAGGGTAAGACTCACACCCAAAGACCCGAAGGTGGTCATACCGAGGAGAGGTATCGAAAAGAGCGTGGTGTGGTGTAGGAGCGGGACAAGCAGCAGAAGGAAGGTGGTTAAGGAGATAGGTGGAGGTGTGCAAGCTCTTAGCCCAGAAGCGAGCAGGGAGAGACGCCTAGAGCAGAAGGGTGTGCATGATGTCGTTGGTGGTGCGAATCATGCGCTTAGCCTTGCCATTCTGAGAGGAGGTATACGGACAAGACATGCGCAACTGGACACCGTGGGAGAGGAAGAAGGCACGGGAGGTGGAGTTATCGAACTCCCGGCCATTGTCACACTGGACGGCCCTGATGGTGAGGCCGAACTGAGTAGACACCTAGGCGAAAAAGTGGAGAAGAGTGGGGAAAGCATCAGACTTGGCACGCAGGGGAAAAGTCCATGAATAATGAGAAAAATCATCGACCACCACGAGATAGTATTTGTAGCCAGAAATGCTAAGGACAGGAGAAGTCCATAGGTCGCAGTGAACAAGATCAAACACCCGAGAGGCATGGGAAGAAGACGTCTGAAATGGAAGACGAACATGACGGCCCAGCTGGCACGCATGACACAAGTGCTCATCGGAAGTCCGAGGGCATCGAATGTCGGAACTACGACTGAGCTGCATCAGAGCGTCACGACCAGGATGGCCGAGACGATGGTGCCAAGTAGTGGAGGAAGGTGTGGCGGCGAAAGCAGCTGACAAAAAGGAAGGCAAGGAGGAGGGAGCCGAAGTCGGAAAACGAAGGGTGTAAAGGGGCCCCGAGCTGACGCATCGGAGAAGAGGATGCCGGGTAGCCAAATCCTTCACGATAAGACCAGAAGAGTCAAACTCAACGGAACAGGAGTTGTCAGCTGTAAAACGACGAATAGAAAGAAGGTTGTCAACTATAGAAGGTGCAACAAGAACGTGGGGAAGACGAAAGGAGCCATGTGCGCCGGTGGCACCCATGGACGTGACAGGAAGACACGAGCCATCTGCGATCATGATGGACGAAGGATGAGACGAAGGAGGGTGAACGGAGGAGAGTGCCCAGGTCGAGAGTGGTGTGGTAAGTGGCTCCCGAGTCGGCGATCTAGGCTGGCCCGACAGGAGGTGTCGGGGCCATGGTGCTGAAGGAGTTGGCCAAGGCCGCCGGGTCCCAACCGACAGGCCCGGGCGAGACGTCGGGAGGTGGAGCCCACGGAGATGGCGGAGGAACACAAGCGAGCATGGCCGCCGATGGGCGAGGGCCGGTGCCTAGGTCCGTGCCCGCGCTAGAGGCCTCTGCGCCCCACATGGTCGACCACGGGTGGTGGAAAGATGCCCAGGCCGCTGGGTCCCAACCGACAGGCCCGAGTGAGACGCCAGTAGGTGGAGTCCACAGAGGCGCTGAGTGACTCCCACGGCGTCCACCGCGGCAGCGACGGCAGCCGCCACGGCCCCCCCAACCCCCGCTCGGCTCGGAGGGAGGAGCAAGAGGAGAGGACGACGGCGGAGGGGTAGCAGCGAGGGCAGTCGAGGAAGACGAGGACCCCGGCGCGAAATCCGAAAGCTGCGCCACAAGTGGATCGGCTGGGTCATGCCAGAGGACCGCGTCGGGCGGTACAGGAAGCACGGCGGGAAAGAGAGAGACACCCGCGCCTACGCCAGGCACGTGCGCCATGGTTGCAGCAGCCGCAACGCCCTCGCGCTCCCAAGCGAGAGCGGCCGCACGAAGATGGGCCTGGCCTGCCGCGGTTGCCGCCCGGGTGGCGATGAGGGCGGCGTCGAGGGAGTCGGGACCCGGGTTGGGAAAGAGAGCGCCGGGACCGCCCATACCGGGGCCAGCCGCACCCATGCCCACGGCACTCGCGGTCGCTGCTAGGAAGAGGGCCGAGGCAGCGGTGCTGGGAGAAGTGGCGGCGGCGCTGTGAACAAAGAGGTAGCGGGCAGAGGCGCCGTTGCTGGGAAAACCGGCGGTGCTGGGAGGAGACCGGCCGCAGGTAGGGGCGCTGGGAGGATGGGCGCCTACGTCTGTGCTGCCTGGGACGCCCGTGACCGCGCCTGGACCCGCGCCTGCGGCGGCGCTGGGGCCGCGCTCACACCTGCGGCGACGCTGGGGGCCGCGCCCTCGCCCGCGGTGGCGCTGGGGGCTGCGCCCGCGTCAGGCCAGCGCGCAGCGGGGGCCGCGCCCGCGCTGGATCCGGCAGCACTGGACCGCGCCAGGGCCGCGGCCGCGCTGGGGCTGCACGCGCGCCAGGCCTGCGCTTGCACCGGGGCCGACCGCGCTTGGAGAGGGAGGGGGAGGAGCGCCGGCCATGGCGGCGGCGGCGGCGACGGCTGAGAAGGGAGGGAGGGAGGAAAGAAACCGTAACTTGATACCATGTTGGAAACTATCATACACTAATTTTTTGGGCTAACCTTAGAAGGGTAGCAACATAGTTCTCCATACATGGGCCTCATGGGCCTAAACTCATACTCCAACACATTGCTTCCAAATCAACCCACCACAATTCAGTACATGGTTTTTGAGGCGTTGCAGCGTCCTGTGGCGATGGGGGTATGCCTGGATGCCTAGGCGACGCCTAGGCAATATGGCATAACTAAAACCCTCTAGCTTCCTGCAGTGCCTGGGGTACGCCTCAACGCCTAGCAACGCCTCAAAAACCATGATTCAGTAGAGAGTAATATATATACATAGTGATATGGGCTTGATACACAGCTTTAGGTAGAGAGAATATGGATCTAGAAGAACCGTAGTCCTGATACCATGTTAAACTTTGAGAGAGACATCAACCTCTCATACTGATGTATATACATAGTGACATGGGCCATGTTAGCTATTTACAACTAACAATATACTTAGCTTAACAATACAAATTAGCATAAACTATGTAATAGTGATGTATACAATAGAAGTTGCAGGCATACTGTCTAGTAATCTAGTACATGAAGTTAATTCAGGAGCATCTTTGTTTTTCAATCTTTGTATGACCTTTTTAAATTTTTTCATGAAGCACTCATATTTAAACCTTAAAAAATGGGATGGCAATAAAATTATTTTCCTCATAAATGACCTAGGGGCCAATGCCATTGTTCATGTCTAAACATGTGCTAACTCATTAATAATCTTTTTTTGCCCTGAATTCACAATGTAGATGGCAAGAGATTTACATGACATAATATCTGATAGAAGAGAAGGACCATTTGAGCCACCATTCCAGCGAGAGGGGAGTGATGATGCATTTCTGCAGCTAGTAATTCAGCCCATCTATAGTGTTATGCAGAAGGTATTTTCTCATATGTTTTTTGTTATAAATGTAATTTTTGTGTACAGTTAACTCTAACTCACTTGTACGTATGAGTACATCCTCATGGGGGTGAGTTTGCACTTTGCCGTTGTTTATTATCTGACAGGGGTTTTAAGGTTTTACAGCATCAAAATAACACAGATCGTGGAAAACAAAATAACACTAAATGTTTTGGTTCACTTTGATATCATAAAAAGCCAGCACTGTTTAGTTTCATAGCATTCTGTGCAGACTCTCAATGCTATTAAAGTGACAAAACTTCTCAGTGTTGTCTTTAAATGAAAATACTACAGAGCTAAATTCTCTTATCTTTTATAATATTCTTTGCTTGATTTTTCAACTGATGCAAAAGGAAGCTGCAAGGGGCAAACATGGTACAGTGAGCCACTCAATGTGGAGAAACTACGATGACTTGAATGAATACTTTTGGTAATTCCTTCTCTTTTTTGAAATGTAGTAATTCCTTCTTCATACTTGCATCTATCTTCCTTAGCACAGGACAAAAGTAAGAAATGTTGAAACCACTAATTCAGAAAAGAGCTCTCTCTCTCTGTCTCTCTCTCTCTCTCTCACCGTAAAAACAAAACAAAACAGCTGCCTATGCTGTGATTAGGAGATAGGCAGCACTCCACTGCCTGCCTAGCTCCTAGAGCTCATTAGGTATAACCCTTGTGTATTTTACTTAATGAGATACTCCCTCCATCCCAAATTGTAAGTCATTCCAAGAATCTTGGAGAGTCAAACTTTTCTAAGTTTGACCGAATTTATATGATAAAATAATTATTATTATGATACCAACTAAGTATCATTAGATTCTTTCTTAATTATATTTTCATAGTATACTCATTTTACGTTACAATTCTTAGTATTTCTCTCTATAATTTTGGTCAAACGTAAAAATGCTTTGACTTTTCAAGATTCTTGGAATGACTTACAATTTGGGATGGAGGGAGTAGTATTTAGCATAGGTTGGTATATGGAGGTTGGCAGACCTTCCTTAGCTAGTAAGAAGTTTCATGTCTGCAGCTAGCACTACCAGCCAATTTTGTTTTGGCCTGCTGCTGATCAGGTCAGTGGCAGTTGTATTCAACAGACTGCAGCAATTTTGTCCTATACTGGTTAGTACACTCAGCTGCAGTAGCAATGTACAAACCTGACTTAATTGTTGCAGTGGTTGAGTTTCTCCACTTGTCTCCTGGACGGCCTGGGGTTCAATTATTATCCTTGGTTGCAAAATAAACAAGAGTAAGGACACCTAGAAATTTCCTTTCCCAGTGCACACCTCGTATGGGAGCTTTCAACACTGGGTATGCCCTATCATTGATAGGGCATAAATAGAAAAAATATATTAATTGCTCCATTTTCTTTTGAAACAGATCAAAGAAAATAAGGACACATATCATGAAAAGAGATTTATTAGCAATTTTTGGAAAACAATTAAGCAAACAATCTTTTGTTGCCAGTTTCTTTGATGAGCCTTCCACATTTTCAGGTCAAAAAAATGCTTCAAAAAACTTGGATGGCCAATGAATCCAACAGCTGACTTTTTTGCGGACACCAGAGCCACGAATGAAACTGAGGTCACTCACTACTTATTTGCATTATTTTGATTTTTGTTGAGCATGCACTCTTGGCAGTTTGGCATGAAAACAACAGATTGTTTCTATTTTTCAACACATTATTTAACATCAGATTCAAGAACTGTAATCCACATTGCACACATGTCACAAATCTTCAGTTATCTGGCTTCTGTATGGATTGTCCTATGTCGAGTTTAGAAAAGACTACTTCCTTCTAGAACTTTTGACTGGGTATTGTCTCCTTCCACAAAGCTTTCAGTTCATCTGTCCATTACAATCTGGTCCAAATAATTTTTACATTAGTTAATTGTTAACTGCGTCGTGGTTTAGCTTATGAACGGGATTTCCACCCTAAAAACTAGAGCTGTATTGTGCAGTTCTGTTTTTGTTTAATGTGTAAGCAACACCTTTTATGTTAGGCAACATCTCCACAGAATACATATAATACTCACTTCAAGTATTGGAAGTTGGAACAATGATGCAGAAGTTTCTCAATACATGCAAATCTCACTATAGAGAAGTTGCATCATATGAATACACGCATTATGGATCCCCTCACTTGTACTGTTTGATTGGGGAGGGTAAGTACGAAACAGTTTGGAGAGACAGATTTGATTGGTTAGGAGCGTCATGAAGACAAGCAGCCTGCAGTATAGGGCAAACAGATGGATACATAAGTCTATAGAAAGGGAGACATGAGGAGGGTATTTGTGGTTTAATCTTCGCATAATTGATCACAATGGTTTCTGATAGAATTTCTGATTGGATTAGATGGGCTAACCCTAGAAGGGTAGCAATATAGCATGACATACATGGGCCTCATGGGCCTAATACACTCATACTCTAACACCCCCCGCAGTCTGAACTACCGGCGCAACGGAGTTACAGACTGGTACTGACTGGACATGAAAAGAAGCACACACACGAGCCCCCCACAGGTGCAACTAGCCACCGGTGATGTTGAGGCTGGAGCGAAACTCGGTGAAGGTCGAGGACGGGAGGCCCTTGGTGAAGATGTCGGCAAACTGGGAGGTGGTCGGGACGTGGA
>Ga0182004_10002714_pt1 | contig 13877 bp, 5 predicted proteins | sample Sormic07211540_1_FD_120479 | JGI IMG/M metagenome (GOLD analysis project Ga0182004, IMG submission 120479) | Endophyte microbial communities from Sorghum bicolor roots, Mead, Nebraska, USA - 072115-40_1 MetaG | ecosystem: Host-associated > Plants > Roots > Unclassified | place: USA: Nebraska...
GGCGTGCCCAGCGTCCAAGTGGGAGTGTCCGAGTGTGGGTCTGGTATAGTGTCCAAGCTTGGATTTTGAACTAGTGTCTGAGCAAATTTCACAACAACAACAATTCCGTTGCCAGGATTCGAAACCGGGTCCCTCCGGTGAGAGCCGAATATGTGGTAAGGATAATGTGGGTTATTAAGATCCGCAAACAAGTATAAAGACATATATCATACTATAATCCATCAATGAGATTCGTCTCTAAAATAATTAATGTTTTATATGTACCTAGAATCAACTATAAATAGATTTTTTATATAACATGATAAGACTATTTAATGGAAAATATATCAAGGATAAATAATAGCAACATGATTATAATATTTTTGAAAACCATCAATATTTTGTACAAAATAGTGTTACTATATTTGATAAAAAAAGATTAAACATAAATAAAATATTTATATAAAGTATTCAGAGATACTATTAAGATACATAAATCTAACTCACGCCAAAATCAAAACCTACAAAGGATTGCAAGGCTTTGGCTACTCCCTCAAAGCACCACTAAACTACTAAAAAATAATAAAAGTACGGAAAATAAAAGAAAGATGAAAAGACTAGACGGCCTTATCTCTTTTAGGTATTCTATATTATTTCTCTGTCTCTATGTGTTCTCTCTTCCGTCTCCACTCTTCTCTCTACTATTTTCTTCATTCATAGCTCGACGATGATATGCGGAGAGTCGAAGCTTGACCACGCACAGTGAGTAGCACACTACTAAAAAAAAATCTTTTATGAGGCATTTTGAATAGGCTTCGGAGGCGGATGACAATTTAAATCGCCTTAGTTAATGCCTCAGATTAACTGAGATGGTTATTTTTTATTAACTGAGGCGATTAGCTTTGCAATATCGATTTACGGAGGCAGACAATGTAATATAAGTGTTTCGGGCAATGTAATAGAATCCACGACGGCAGTGAATCCGGCTTTCTCCTCCTCGGTGGCGTCGGAACCGGCCTTCTCCTCCCTAAGTGACAACGGATCCGGCCCCTCCTCCTCGGTGGCAGTGGACCTGGCCCTCTCTTCCTCGACGGCGACGGATCCAGCCTCTCCTCCTTAGGGGCAGCAGATTCGTCCTTCCTCTCCTCCGTGGTAGTGGATCCAGCCTTCTTCTCCTCTATAGTTGTGGATCTAACCCTCACCTCCCCAGCGGTGGATCCAACCACCTCCTCAGCGGCGGCGGATCCACTCGTGCTCCTTCTCAGGGGATCGACGGCGGCAATGCGAGCCCCCCTGCTCCTCCAGGCGTGGTGACCTCCCTCTCCTCCCTATCCATCGGTAGCGACTTACGAGGCCCGGATCGATGGCGGCAGCGTCGTGGCAACGGGATCGGCGGCTGCGACATTATGCCCTAGGCCCGTGCGGCCCAGATCTAGGCACGTGCGGGTTTTTCTTTTATTTATTTATTTTCATCGATTAATGTAGACAGTCAAACAACCACCTTTGTTAATCTTCATTTACTATGACCTTATGTCGGTGGCGGTTATGCATGCCCGCCTCTAAAAATCGAAAACAACTGCCTCTAAAAAGTTTTATGTAGTAGTGGCAGCAAGGGGCGACAGCTACCTTGTTCTATGCTGCATGGAGGAGCTTTTTGCCCTGCATCCTGTCGCCACGAAAGTGCTTTTGATATAGAGAAGGGACGGACAAAAGCATGATACACCCCATTAAGCTAGACCACCCCAAGATATCATGCAATACAACTATCACCATGTTGTGAAATCAGTACAAACTACTCATAGAACCAATAGCAGCCTAATTCAGCAACATATAAACATCAATTATGATAAAAAACACACATTACAATTTCAACAAAGCATACTTGTTACATTTAGAGGAGCATTCTAATCATCCAAACAAGACTTGATCACCACACCAGCGATAAATATTGAATTTCACTGAAGGGTGTGCCTTCAAAATGCTAGGGAGTTCCAAGTAAGCACTGCAACTTCGTGGGACATTTCTAGACAATTTCATGGTCACTCTTTGAAGCAGCGCAACGCATCTCAATATTACTTTCAATAAGCCAACTTCGTGACGTTCTCCGTTGAAGCCATTGATTTTTACTTCTTTAAGATCAGTCTAGGTTATAATTTGATCTTTCCAGTTGTTAGGCTGATCACAATGGCAATTTACAGGGCATGCTCTCTCCTTAGAAAAAAAATCAAGTTCAATATAATATTGTTTTTTTACAATAAGTTGCGATGTGAAGCAACCAACCAGTTCAAATTGACTAAATTAATAAGGGCCCGTTTGTTTCTAGACTGGAGTGACTTGGAACTATTCTGGATCTAGAATTATTCGATATTTTGTACTGGGCTTAAAATATTCTAGACCGTTTTAGATCGAAAATGTCTAACCGAACGGACCCTTAAGAAAATGAGTAACTACCTGGTATCGATCTAAATCCACCTTAAGGCCCTGTTTAGATTGAAGATGAAAATTTTTTGGATGTCACATCGGATATATCGGGAAGAGTTTTTAGAAACTAATAAAAAAACAAATTACATAGCTCATCAGGAAACTGCAAGACAAATCTATTAAGTATAATTAATCTATCATTAGCACATATGGGTTACCGTAGCACCTAAGACTAATCATAGAGTAACTAGGCTTAAAAAATTCGTCTCGCGATTTTCAACCAAACTGTGTAATTAGTTTATTTTTTTATTTATATTTAATGTTCAATGCATGTGTCCAAAGATTCGATAGGATGGATGAAAAATTTTTAGGTGAGTAACTAAACAGGGCCTAAGCTTTTACACAGCAGAGTCGAAGTAGATCCAGCACTATTGCTCCATAAAGAGAGATGTTTTTCACCTGATTTTGGGAAATCTCTTGCTCAAAGGTCAAGGCCATATCAGCCGAATCATTCTGCAACAGTTTAGAAGCTAGCCTTCAAATATGATATAAAATCAATTATAGTCGGAATAGAAAAAAAATAAACAAGAGACGCACTTGCACTGCCTGTATGTGCAGCAAGAGGATGTTGCCGTGAGCATGGTGCTATCTTGGCCTTAGTTATGACACAAAGTATCGTTGACTGATTAGAGTCTTTATTTGCAGGCTCCACATGCACCATGTCACTCCAAACCTACGACTGATGAGGGTTTAGGGTTCGGAGAGGGAGCAGATCATCCCTCGCTCGTCACTGCTCATGTGGTGATTGGTGAGTGGTGACGGGCGTTGCATTGGCATTCGGGACGCGGTGATTGTGAATTACTATTTTTTTCTAAAAAAGATTGTGAAATGATGGTTCCCCGGTATGGTGGGCTTTATGGGCCGCTTGGACTCTGTTGGGTCGTCGCAAGCGCTTGTTTTGATTGGGCCGGGCTGGCTTCCGGCTTCGGCGATGGAGTGCGCGGCGAAGGGGCTGGCCGCGGAGCCGTGCGCCGGCGGCGTCGCCGACCGGCGGTGCGGCGGCTGCGGAGCTGTCGCCTACTGCTCCCGCGCCCACCAGGTAGGTCATACCATTTACTCTACTCTCCCGTTTGAGATTCAAGCGAGGGCTTTGGAGGGTAGGAAGTTGGCGCCTAGTAGAATGACGATCTGTGGAACTGGAGTTGTTCTTCGATTCTTGAAATTCGGGGGACGGGGAGGGGGTTTGGGGTGGCTCTTGCCTTTGGTACCTGAAATTCTGCAGAAAATTGTTGGACTTGAATGGATTCTGTTCAGTGAGTGTAACTTTGCGTCATGCTAATGTTTCAGCCAACAAGAAAAGATAATACTTGACGTGCACCTCTTGGTTCCTGGCTGCTCACAGCCACAATTGCGATGATATTCATTTAGAGTTCAAAGAAGACTAGATAGGTGGAGTTTTGAGTTCACTTTGCATTTTGCAGTGATTATTTTTGTTAGTCGATCAAGTTTCTTAAAGTGGGGTTTTGGTCACTTTACATTTTTTATAAAGGGTCTGTAGGCAATTCATATGGCATAAGTAACTGTGGGATACTTACAATATAAAAGCATATCAAGATACAGTCTAAAAAATTGTGTAAGAAATATTGATCATGACTTCTTTTTTTTTTTGCTTCATAAAAATGATACTGCAGTTGTCAATAGCAACAATAAAAGTGTTAATTGTCGCATAATTTAATTAGTCAGGGTAAATACTAGATTGCTAATGAAGTTCTAATCCTCTGTTACAACCCCACATGAAAGTGCCCATGATGAGGACTTCACTGACTGGGTCCAGAAAAGTTTGGTGCTTAAGGGAGAAAATTGAACTGTGTTATTTGTTAAGCATTCATGCTATATTGTTATTAGTTTTTTTACATTGGTTTTTTTCTTACTGGTATATACTATTCAAAACCTTTCAGATTATTCATTGGAGGGTTCACAAAGAAGAATGTGAAAGGTTTGCAGAACAAATGAGGCGCGTTGATGTGCTCAACCAGTTTCCGTTCACATTCTTGGAACCTCCTTCTCTGGTACTTCTCTGGATCCATTGTTTTCCTTCTATCTAAAATCTTTTGGGTTGCTATTAGCTCCTTGGAAATGACATGGTGGAACCTACTATAAATTTCAGTGCCTTGGGTCCTGCACTGCACTTTACCCACATGAACTGTCTATTTTTTTTTTTGTATTGTATAAGCTAATTATTAACTATGCATCAATTGTTTGGTACAGATAAAGGATTTGTGCATTTATGATTATTTATTCTCTATTATGTTCCCTTTTTTTTTGTAGAACCATGAATTCCCAAGTGCAAGGTGCTTATTTTTGCAATCAATCAAACTTCACCAAAAAGGGATCTGGAAATCGGAATGCATATGTGACCAAGATGTTGATCCTGTGAAGGATTTAAGGTTTGCTTTTTGTCGAAATCCTATCACTCCTTTGTTTTGAGTATATAAAAGCAACAGTTTGCAATACTGTTGTGGAGGTTTTCCTCCTTATTTAATTTGATTGACAGTTCTTTGTAGATATCTTAATTTCAATTTCACACTCACAGCTTGTCTCCTTTTATGTCATTAAATTTGAACCAGAAACATGGTGAATTGGCCATTTTGCTTTGGCACCAGAAACACAGGGCGCATTCTTGTTTTCCATTTTATAGTCATTTTGCCAGTTTTGGCTCTATATGGATTGATCTGAATAATATTGATTCACGTCTGCATGCTTTATTCTCTTCTTTACTTCATCATAGGACTTAATAGAACATCTGTCTTCTTTATGTTAAGATCTCGCTGTCTGTTTGTTCATGAATCAAATTATGGCATGGTTTCAGTTTATCTCTTATTTTAGTCTCAGCAAATCTTGTAATTCCTTTTTGCTCCTTCTGCTCTTATACAGCATAGAAGCTGAATGGAACTTGCAAAGCTCCCTCTGCCCTTGTACAGGTGTATCTCTAGCTTTACTGTGGTGACTCACTGTATGTTTATCTCATTGCATTATCCCATTTTTGTAAATGATAGAGCCTAAAAATCCTGTGCCTTCGGTCCTGGCAAGCTGGGAAGACTATTATCAGTGGAGATCCCTTCCCCTGTATTCACCTGTTGCTGTTTTACTTCATTGGGTAGGTACATTGCAACATGTTAAGGACATAGCTTTCAACTCTATAGTTGCCTGAGGTTCAATTTTGCAGCCACTTACTCTATATCATTGCATTCAACTCTCTCGGTTCCAAACTCCAAGATATGATGGCCAGGACACCCTGTGCATTCACTATTTAGGTAACACCATTTCATCATTTATGTTGGGACACTCATGTTTGAAAACATCAGTAGATGACTCTTCTCCTTTTTCTTGTGGATTGCTATTAATGGTAGGAAAAAAAAACTCTCAAACTGACCTGGAGGATGATAGGTAGAAGCGTTAGTAACTAACTGTGATTCTAACCAAAAAGGAAAATGTAAATCAAGATGTAGCCTATATGTTGGGAGCTTATAGGATTTTTGCTCTATGGTAGGACTGGACGACTGGTTATGGATGGTTAATGTTCTTCCACAGCTGCATTTGTTTAGATAACCGTTCAAAAAGTCAAACTTCTTTGCTTGTACATAAACTCTTTTTCCCAAATTAATTGAAAGGCAGAGCTCCTGCCATTGCTTTCCAAAAAAAAAAAAGTGGCCACAATACTGGCCATTGACTAGCAAGTGGTGAAGCTTGTATTTTTATTGCTTATTAGGAACAAGGATGATCTGTATGCACTTAACAACAAATCATGTGTTAGTCACGCCATCGTTGACCAGTTTTACTGTAAACCATCACAGGAGATGATCAAATCTATCCAGTGAAATATCTTTTTTTTCTGATTACTTTGATTTGAAGCTAATTGAATAATTCATTATCATAGCATCTACTGATTTTTGCAATCATTCCACTTGCAACTTAAATGTCTAAAGGGCCTGAGAAGGAGCTACTTCAGCTTGCAGCATTTGGGGAACTACTTGCATTATTTCCAGGTGTACAGATTCACATTGAGCTTGTGGGACCAGAAGTTCCAAAGTCTAGGTAAGCAACACAAGTTGGTTTTCATTTTGGTCCTATACTGCTTGATATAGGAGAAACTTAGTGTGCAATTTGGTGTTTCCTTGTGTTTGTCTGACATCTATAGTTTGATGTTTGCCTTACAATTTGATTTGATGGCAATACCTTTTCCATTTTATCAGCATCTACACCATTTTATATCTTTGGATTAGATTTTTTTTTTTAAAAAAAGTAATATGTTTGTTATGTGCTTTACTCAACAAGATCTACATTTTAAATTAGCTACTTTTTACCATCTTATTTGTTTGTTGTGTGTTTTATTCAACAGGATCTACATTTTAAATTACCTATTATATATATGCTCAATGGTATATTGGTTCTGAGTTCTTGTTGTTTCCCTGATTCTAGTAACTGGTATGGTACCTGTTGACAGGGATGGTGAGGTTGTAAACATTTCCAGATATGCATGCTGTTCTGATGAGAGCTGCTGTTGTAAATCTTCTATTGGTTCCAAAGAATTGAGTTGCACTGCAGTGACACTCAAACTGTGGAAAGGTTTCTATCATGAGAGATGCAGTGATATAATGAAGGTTCTCTCTACAATTACTCCTATTTTCTAAAAAGATGTGAAGTTACCCACTATTTTATAGAGCCAAGCATGTCCTTAATTGTAAAGTTTAGAAACAATGCTAATACTGGACACGCTTCACATGCATCACACAGAGTTCTGTATTGACTGTTGCTATACACAGTTTTAGTTCCAGTTAATTCTAGAAGTACTGAGTTATTTACAGTCTTCTGCTTATGTTTTATCTTGTATGTCCAACTCTCTAACAATCACTGGAATGTGTAGAATTCATTTCCTAGCAGGTTTATTTCTGATTTTCTGCTAATTTACAAACAAAAGTAAGAAATAAAATGCACCACTCACTCATGAGCCTGCCGCCGCTGCTTGCTGGTGGTCCTACCAGAGCTACAGCTGGCTTGTGCCCTGAACCATAGATCTAACCGGCCACTATTTATAATTTCAGTTGGCAGCTACTCTTTATAATTTTCCCTTAATGCGAAAATACTTCCTGCTAATACCTTTTCTCTTGGTAGGACTCAATTCCTCATCTTATTTTTGCCCCAAATGCTGGTGTGGCTGCATACCCTAGTTGGATGCCAACTATTGTGAGTATCTTGTTTTTAATTAACTGTTAGACATGTATATTCTTGCTTACATCAACCTCCTGTTATGGTGAACAAGTTACTAGCTTTGAGATGCCATACCACCACTGTTTGTTCCTACTTTACTGATATTATTTAACTAGTCAATCTGATTCTGAGGCATGCATGCAGAACATAAATTTGCACAATGGATTGAATCTTTTGCATCTGTAATCCCAGCAATTTTCATCAACCATACTACTAATATTTTATTGAAGAACGGGATGTCAATATATTATTGTTACATTGACATTATATTGAGAATTCATTATGCTGCTGCATCGTTCCAGATAATGTCATCAATTGTTTTTCCTTAGCCTGCAATTAGCTTTACTTGTTGGTGCTCATTACCATTCGTATTTCATTTCACTTAAGGAAATAATAAGGCGGACTGGGATTCCTGCAGTCTTTACGGACTTCTGTGAAGAAGCTGCGCATCTAGCATCCTGCTGCATAAGCTCCATAACTGGTCAACCCCTTAAAATTCCAGTATGTGTTATACTTTGTTATTGGGGTCGTTTCTTTCCAATTGCTATTGAGCAATCAAATAAATCGTCACGATCTATCATGTTTTTTTTTCCAGATCCAGGTAAATCCTTTCAGGCAGCCAGTTGCAGCGGATAACAGTGCACTATACCTACCATGTTATTCAAATTGCTTTGTTTTCGGGATGTAAAATTGCCCTGTGTCCCTCATGAAGTATTAAGATATTGATTTGTTGAGAAATGGCAATGTAACTTTCCAAAGGAGACAAGGGTGAGATGGGAGGTTTTCTTTTCTGAGAGATGATGGAATGGGGATTTGAATTTTGATTTATGTTCGGGCACTTGGAATTTGAGAAGACAAGTTGCACAAATCGTTAGGGACATTCGAAGGGCTAGGAATAGCATGAGTACAAGCCGATACAAGGAGGAAATGTACTTTACTTGAACTTCTCTGAAAATATTTAGAGACTGCAAGTGTAAAATGTTCACATCAACTGACTCTTGAAATATATATTTTTTTTTTCATAATTGGAGGATATTGTATGGAGCTGCGTATTATCTAATTTTGTTGCGCACAGCAATCTGGTGGACATAGATTGCCAGAACTGACTTCAATTCAGAAAGACATAGACCAGTGATTCGTGCCCATACCAGAATCATTTCTTCATATTATATTACATACTCTAACTCTCCCAGGGTATGACATTCCAAAGTTAAAGGAAGTAAAATGCTTATTGTGTCGATTATGGAGAATATATTCCATGAAACAGCAAAGAATGTAAGTTTCCGGTTGCTACCCTTCTCTCATCCAGTTCCATTATGATCTACATATGCAATCAAGCTATCATACATCATTATATCTACAATACAGCCCTATCTCAAACAAATGAGCAAGCACACACCACTCCAGAAAGTTGATGAGGCAAACCACAAAGAATTCTATGCAACATAATATATGTGTATTTGTATGTTAGTTTGCTATGTTCAGCGTTGTGGAGAAATCTGGCTGAACACCTGCTTCTGCATTCTGATTTTGTGCCCTTTTTTTGCATTTTCATTAGCAATGAGAATATCATCTATCCATGAGACTATATTATGAGCCAAACTTTCCAGCACCCTCGAATAGCTCTCCAGTATTGCCTGTCCAATGTCCTGTAAGCAGGTAAGATGCAAGAATGTTATTTATATTGCGTTATGGTTCTTGAATGCAAATTCTGTCTTACTTTGTTCTGATCTGATGTGATTATTGGAACAGGTTAGTAGATTTAACTCTTTTTGCATATATAAACATCAACTTGTATACTTATATATTTCATGGTGAACAAGTTTTCTGGTAACAGGGAAAATGCAGATAAACATGGAATAACCTGAAATTTTCCAGTTTCTTTTATTTTAACCATTACCTTGTTGTACTGAATCTTGCTTGTATCCAGGGTGGTCTGTGACAGGCCTGGGAACCTTTGCTTCAAGCACAGGAGTAAGCTTCTGGCCCTACTGGCAAGGATCAGATTCTTGTCTCCATCAGCATTCAGCTCAGTAACATTCTCCCATTTGGACACCACATGTGTTGTGCTTGCTTTTCTTCGCCATACGTACATAGCGGCTTCAACACGGTCTGCAATCTCGAGTGCCTCATGTTCTGAGCTCAAATTGAGGAAGTTGAGGAGGTGCTCTGGAGAGAACTGATCCCCTGAAGACATATACCGGTAGATGGCGTCGCCTACACCCACCCTCCCACTCTGTGGGGTAACATAACATCTATCAGAAGGGAGCAAATGGAGAGTCTTGACTTGACAGAATGAAACTGTTCAGGGACTTTGGCTGGGAAGATCAGATTACGCAACTGACATACCTTTGGAAGTGTCTCCAAATATGATAATGGAACTTGCATTTCAGAGAGGATACTGCTGTTGATTTCCATGGCCATCTTGTGGATCTGGCTTGCTTGGTCTCTATTCTGCTGCAGTTCACGGTGCATGCGATCAGACAGCCCAGCGTCTGGGACACATGGCTCAGGTAACCACCATTTATCCTCACTTCGCTGGAATGATTTCTTGCTTTCATTGAAGGATTGGTTCCTCTGGTCTGCATACCAGAACTCTGGCTTGTGAAAGCTGTCCAATATACCCTACATAAAGAAATTCAGTCATACATTACGGTACCAGAGCGGATTGTTTGGAGAGGATTATGTGAATCAAGACTCACGAGGAGCATGGTTTCTAGCTTTTCAAGCGCAGGAAGGTTCATCAGGATGTCTGATCTTGGTGAGGTTGCCATCACCTGTTGAATCAGAAAATCGAATCTCAATCAGGATGCCATGACGATCGATGAAACACATCAAAGGTTTGAGATGAGTGAATGATCTGATGGCATTACATCGTGTGTGCTTCCATCAGGCATGGTCTGGACAGTGGGTGAGAATTCGACAATGTATTCACAAATGGAGAGGAGGCAATCCATCTCCCTGTTCCACATTGATCTCTTCTCAGGGGACAGTGGCCCCAACCTGTGGCAGGTCCCGAACACTGTTGCTGCAGTTAAGAACAAGAAGAGAATTTGTTTCAAAAAAAAAAAACAAGAACAGAAGCCTGCATTATATCAAAGTGAGTTTAAAGGATGAATGCATGAGGAATATTCACAGTTACATACCGTATAGGTTGGTGATGGAATTGGATATGGCCACAGCAGTGCAGACACCTTTGCCGCTCCCTGACATGTCCTCCCCAAGCAGCAACTTCGTGTACTTCTCCTTCATCAGCTCCATCTCTGAAAGAGAAGAGAAGCCATCATCAAGAACCAGAAAACACAACAAGGAACATCAGCTAAACAGGTCTGCCATCCGTTACCTTCCTCCTCCATTGACTTCTCATCAATAACTTGCTGCATGTTCTTCATGCTCGGCCTGCTCACCGACGGCGAGAGGCGTGACGGTGCTACTGCCTTTGACGACGTTGTACGGCTCGTGCTATGGCTGCGCGCCTGCGGTGACGACACATGATTCTCCTGCTCGTCTCCACTGTCAGAGAACGAGGCAACACGGAACAACGGGCGCGCATAGTCCCGGTCATAGCTGTGGCTGTGGAAGCCCGGGAACCCTGAACCGTCGCTCATTGCTGTTCTTGATCTTGCCACTCGTCGAGGCCTGGCTCAGATGACCTGGAGGAAAGATGAACTGGACAAGAATGGCGACGAAAAGGGCCAAGAACAGAAGGGCTTGCTTGTATGTTGTCCTCTTGGTGATTTGGGTGAGTGAACTCCACGGAGCAACAATAATGCATAGCCTGGTGGCTCGCCTAGACACACGGCGTTTCAAGGGTGTTAAGTATATGGCATGTGAGCCGTTTGCCCCCACAATAAGGACATTTTGATTGCGTTGGTGGTTGGAGTGTGGTCGTGCAAGTTCATGGCTGATGTTCGTCAACAGTCAGGAAGCTACACGAAAATGGTAAGGCTTGGTGGTAAAATTAACACTGTTTGTTTTATTCCCACCGAAATTTCAGTTGCAACTTTACATGACTCGCTGATATGTGCTCTGGCCGTTGGCTGGCACATTATCTCTGCATCTCAGGTAAAATAAAATAAAATCCAGTCAGATACAGTTTCTTTTTGTTTCCCTTTCGAAATGTCAACTAGTTAAAATTGCATGGAATTACATCCCATGGTGGACCGATGTATGTACGGGCATGCATTCATTCGCGCTTGGGGGTACCTAACTGATTTTTTCTGTAGCTAGGTGATCATTAGTCTTCCCCCCTACATAAATGGCACTCCTCTTTCCTTGTTTCCAGCTCATGAAGGCCGTGACACTTTCTCATCACCTCATCAGCATGCCTACCCTTCAATATGTTTCCTTCTCTCTGCATTTCACTAGCTACTAATTAATAATCATGCAATCAAAAGATAGCGTATCATGTTTCCATCTTCGATATTAGTAGTATGTCTTTTCGTAACCTATTGTATCTATCATTATGTAACCGAGGCTTATAGACTATAGTAGACCAGCTGAATGAATATTAGCTTGTGGTCCGGGCGAACAACAGTCCTGTTAAACAATTTTTTTTTAAAAAAAACAGTCCTGTTAAACATTTTTAGGAGTAGGAAGGGAAAGGTGATGCAATCCATACTGCCAGGTTCATGTCCAGGCTTCTACGCAAAGCAATATACAGTATTATATAACTTCGTGCCTGCCATGATCGTGCACCTCGAAGAAGTTTCTTTACAAAATCAGGCCACGGACACGGAGAACTTTTGAGAATATATGGGAGTGGCCGGCCAGTACGAGGCGACTAGCTGTAGAAGCTGTAGCACTCTCTGTTGGGCCATGGAGACCGGAGAGGATCCATTTATCCACGCAAACCAAGAAACACAGATAAGGATGACAATGGCATATCCTGAGGTAACTCATCATTTCCTCTTTGTTATTCCATGTTTCACCAGTTTGTGTGTGGCCTTGACATAATAGTCTATTTATTTATATTAAGTAAGAAAAAATATATAACAAGTAAAAGAAAAAAAAGGTTTGTTAGGCTTTTGTTTGGAATGCATCTCGGCCCGGCCGAACCCATGTGGTCATGTGGAGGGGCCAGGAATCGGCCCATTCAGTACAGGCCCTTATATGGACGGTACTAGACCATGGCCATATTGGGTCCTCAACGTGCCGTGAGAGTGGGCCCATTACATCTTTTAGATTGGCCTGCCTTTGGCTGCCGCAACAAGTCTGCTGGAACTATGCACAAAATCTCCTTCATTTCATATACTTCTCCATCCTAAAATAAATGCATATCATATTTTAAGTAGACAATTAATTTAAAATTAACTATATTTTGTATAAAATAATAACAACACTTATATTTCTAAATAATTTTATATTATAAAAATGTATGACATGATTACTCTAATGATACTAATTTAGTATCATAAATATTAGTATTTTTAACTTAAGATTGGCATCGAAAAACGAGATATACATGGATTGAAAAAAAGTCATTGTATCAATGCTAGTCATATAATTCTACTAAGAGCGTCTTCAATAATATAAGCTAACACACTAGCTCTAATCTAATAAATATGAATGAGAGAAAGGCTACAACATGCAGTCCTAGACATCACACTATAAGATGGATGTATCATGGATGTATCTTTTTTTTAGTAAATAAAAAATTGTTTCAACTAGCTCTAAGCTAGATCACAAAAGATGCTAAAGAACATCTCTAATAGTTTTCCAAAAAAAATTTGGTAATCAGTGACTTTAAGTGGCTAAAAAGTAAGGAACATATCAGTTGGATTCATCCAACGGTTTCAAAAATCTAGCTTCTAAAATATAGAAGATAATTTTATATTATGAATTCGGGACTATTTCTAAAAACCTAGCTTCTAAAATATAGAAGACATCACGTTCTGTAAGATGGATGTAGTGTGAAATGTGTAAGACTATCTGTTAAGTTTATGTTAGTATTTTCATTTTTATTCTATATATTAAGGGGATGTTTGGTTAGAGTCGTTAAAGTTTAACAGGTACTATAATATTTTTGTTTTATTTGATAATTAGTGTTCAATTATGGACTAATTAGACTTAAAAGATTCGTCTCGTAAATTACTCTCTAGTTGTATTTTTAGTTTTATAAATAATTTATATTTAATACTCTATGTATGTGTCCAAACATTCAATGTAACGATAAAATTGATCAGACGCAACCAAACCGGACTTTAGCC
>Ga0182004_10002715_pt1 | contig 13876 bp, 7 predicted proteins | sample Sormic07211540_1_FD_120479 | JGI IMG/M metagenome (GOLD analysis project Ga0182004, IMG submission 120479) | Endophyte microbial communities from Sorghum bicolor roots, Mead, Nebraska, USA - 072115-40_1 MetaG | ecosystem: Host-associated > Plants > Roots > Unclassified | place: USA: Nebraska...
AACAAAGTCCTAAACTACTCTAAGTGCCCTTCTTCACCATATGGCACTTAGACCTAGTCTAGTCTTGACGATGTCCAACCATCCTTTGAAAACCGAAACGATTTCCACTATTAAGTAGGCATGAACGTCCCTATCCATCGAGTACCTATTACCATGACCTAACACTGATGACTTTGCCTCTGCAAAACACACGTTAGTCATAGTAATCAACATTGTCATTAATCACCGAAACTCATTAGGAGCCTAGATGCTTTTTAGATAATAATTACTAAGTATAAACGAAAGTGCTTGAGTAGTCAAAACCAAAAAAATCAAGAACTGAGGGGGTGTTTGGTTTTGGGTGTTAAAGTTTAATAGGTACTGTAGTATTTTCGTCTTATTTGTTAATTATTGTCCAATCATGGATTAATTAGGCTTAAGAGATTCGTCTTATAAATTTCTCTTTAGCTGTGTTTTTAGTTTTATAAATAGTCTATAATTAGTACTCTATGCATATGTCTAAACATTTGATACAACGAGAGTTAAACTTTAACTCAGGTAACCAAACGGGCCTAAGCTAGCTAGGTAGCCTTTAATAGGCAAGGCACCGCCCGTCTCCTTCCTCTAGGCTTTCCTAATTTGGTTTGTTCCTAATGGCCATCGAGAGCATCACATGCCTGCATATATGGAGCGCACAAAAGGACACACTGCCATACTGTACGTTGCTGCAGTCTGTACTCCTACACATGTTTGGACTTTGGACTGCCCCGTGCCTGTGCACAGCTGTGCTTCGAGGAAAGAACACACGGCCAAAGCCAGCAGAGGTAGGCTAGCTGTCGATCTGGGACTGGTCGAGCCTCGCTAAACCATTAGTTTAGCGGCGTTGTCATGGTTTTATACGCTTCTTTAGGCCATCATTCAGCAGAACTTGCCATTGGCCCATTGTGGATTTAAAATTATTTCGTCTATTAGGACAGATAAGTGCTACTGGTACGTACTTATTAAGTACTTTCTAACGAATTGAGCTTTTTTAAGCATCACGCGGCCCATGACAGCTGCCGATCGAGATTGATCGATCTTACGAAGATCGTGTTCCTTTTAAGGTAGGACGAACTTCTGATTACATATATAGATTTTTTTTATGTGGTAACGTGCACACAGATTGAATTGGATAGAGAAAAAAAACAAAGATTAGGACCGGGCTTTGCAGCGCTAGAACAGCTAACCGAGAAATTAGACAGTGTGAAGCATTTGTCTCAGACATGCACCCTCCATCACGAAAAAAAATCAATTCCTCAGTTTGACTATAAATAGAAAAGTATGACAGGATCTATAACATCAAAATAATATCATCAAATTAGGTACATCATGAATATTTTTCATAATATGATCATTTGATGTAAAAAAAATATCTGTATTCTTTTCTATAAACTGGGTCAAACAAAAAACATTGAGTTAAACAACTTTAAATTGAATTACTCAAGGATGGAGGGAGCAATAACATCCAACCGCTTTTCAATCATCTACTTCCCTTGTTCCTAAATATTTGTCTTTTGCGCTAGCTTCGTGAGAAACAACTTTGACTAAAATATATTAAAATATACTATCATATTTACAAGATATTTGAATTTAGTTTTTCAAGAAAACTATTTGAACATACAAATGTTACACATTATCTATAAATCGAGTCAAAGTTGTGGTATGCACATCAACGACGACAGATATTTAGGGACAGTACTGTACTCTCTCAAATCAAAATTATGAAAAAATATACTAAGCTAGTTTATCTAGTACTAGTTCTTAATTGATGGCTCACAGTTAATGACCCGGATTCCTACAAATACAAAAATACATACAGGTACATACGAAAGATGATGGTTTTCATCGAGGTCCTCTCCCTAGCTACTACTATTTTTTTTATGCTCTCCTAGCTACTACTCTTCTTGTATAAATCGATGAGGTATTGTGGTCCATGCATATGGAGAGCTTTTCCGTCTTTTTCGAGCGGCGGGAGGCTCGCTTTGCTCGGCTGATTCCTTTTTCATGCACGGCACAGCATATAGGCAAGAGATCGACGATCGACGACGCCAATACGGCTGCCAACTCCAACTTGCATTGTATTGTATATGTATATACTCGGTGAGGCGAGTAGTACTCGACAGGTGTACCACCGGTAGAGTTTAGTTTAATCTCGCGCGTGATTGGTCGGTCCATCGGGCAGGTACGTACGTACGTAGAGTGGGCACCACGCTAGTAGCTAGCTAAGCGCATGGTCCGCTCGAGCTGTAGGAGTATATACCACGCCGCGCCGGCCGTCACCTGCCGCGCAGAGAGCTAGTACGGAGTACTACTGTAGTATACTACGATCGATCTCCATGCACGACGCGCCGTACGCACGCCGCAGAGCAACTTTCCCCATCGTTGAGGCCAACCACCACTGGTCGGTCATTGCGGCCGGCCGGCACGACGCGCGTCAAGATAGCAATGGAGAATTCCCCGTCGGGGATTGACCCACCATCTCCGTCCCCGCGGGGGGAAATTTTCCCCATCCCCGTCCCCGCGAAGGCCATTGGGAAACATTTTTCTCTCATCCCCGTTCCCCGCAGGGAATTGGTCCCCGATGGGGATCCCCGTACCCGACACTAAACAAGATAAAGGCAATAGAACAATAAGCATGAATACACACATCATAATCCTAGCATACAACTAGTCACATTCTTAGTTTCTCAATCATAGTCCCTCTGCATCTATAGTCTATATATTTGTATTTATTAATTAACGGAGCGGGTACGCGGGTTTCGGGTACGGGGACATAGGGAACATCCCCGAACCCGCCAGACCCGATGGGGAGAGAATTTTCCCCATTAGTCTCCCCGTGGGGAGTAAATCTCTCCCATCCTCGATCCCCAGTAGAGGAATTCCCCACGGGGAATCGGGTTTCGGGTTCCCATTGTCATCTTGAGACGCGCGCGGTGAGTGCCGTGAATTTGGCGTTGCATGCATGCGGCGACGGCGAGTGGCGACAGTACAGTGCAGCACAGCGCCCGCTGAGTGATCATGTCATGTGTGTTCCACTCCTATACTACTCCATGCAACTTGCAGTTGGTGCTGGGTGGTGGTGGTGCCGTGGTGGTGGCTGGCCCATCCGGCCATCCGGCATCCGGTATCCGCCCAGGGGGGATGGGATGGGATTCAGGAGCGATTCAGATCAGGGTGAGCTAGCTAGCCGACCGGTGAGGGCAGGACCGGGGCCAGGGCAACGTACGCGCCAACGCGGTGCCGCTATGCGTATCTGAAAGATTCAGCGGCTGGCTGCTAGCCAACAGGCAACCAACACCGCACCCATGCCCCTGCATCAATCATACGATGCCCCCACGGAGAGTCACTGCGCTGCCGGCTTGTTTGGTTGTTGCAGTCTACTAACTGTTGACGAACAGTTGGGACAGACGGGGAAAAAAAGGCAAAAAGTTTGCCTGGGTGTGTATTGTCAAACCACAATAGTGATAGCTAGCTAGAGATAGATAATACTATGCCCCGTTGGGTTAACTTAGATCATATTTGCTTAAGTTTATCTACCGAATCTGGCGGTCACTCCTCAATGTTTTTCTCTCACAACAAATCAACGAACAATACTTTCAACCTTGACTTTTCAGATAATCGACGCGAACAGACTCTTAAGTGTATATGCTCTTTTATTTGTCAAGAAGGGAAGATCTGAAAATACATATCTAATCTATCTATGCCACACTGTGTTGTACTGCCGTGTGCATTGTACTGCTAGCTTAGCTACTGTTGTACGTATCCTATCATTTTGTTCACACTACCACCACTTAGGCCTTGTTTAGTTATGAAAACTGAAAAGTTTTCGCAACTGTAGCACTTTCGTTTTTATTTGACAAACATTATCCAATCATAGAGTAATTAGGCTTAAAAGATTCATCTCATGATTTACAGGTAAACTGTGCAATTAGTTTTTATTTTCGTCTATATTTAATACTCTAGCAAGTGGCGTAAGATTCGACGTGATGGGGAATCTTGATAAGATTTTGGTTTTTTGGGTGAACTAAACAAGGCCTTAGAGCATCTCCAAGGGACTTTGCAAATGAATTTTGCATTTGATGTTGTTTGCAAAGTCCCAAACTTATTTGCAAAGTCTAAAAATAGTCCAACTACAAGGTACTTTGCATTTAGACTTGGCAAACCCAAAGTGTGGACCCCACCTCCGAATTTTGTCTCAGCGATCGCGCCCGCGTGTTTTTTTCCTTCGCACCATTTTGACGTACGTCGTGCGTGCCAGTCGCCGCCCAGGCCAGGTCGCCGCCAATTGCCGCCCAGCCCAGGTCTTCGCGCCAGTCGCCACCCAGCCCAGGCTGCGTTCGTCGTTCATCGCCGTCGTCGTTCGCGTCAGTGTCGGGCGCGCACGGCAGCTGGAGGGACGGCGGGCACGGGCGGCAGCTGGAGGGCGCGCGCGCGGCAGGGAGTGCGGACGAGCGTAGAGAAATCGCGCGGGGTGGCGAGGTCGGGGGGGTGCAGAGTCCGACGTGGAAGGCCGAAATTGTAGATGCAAAGTGGTGGGAAGGTTTGCATATATGCAAAGCCTCAACCTCTATTTGCAAAGTTAACCAAATTGTAAACCTTATTTGCAAAACCATTGGAGGAGTATTTTCTACTCTTTTTTTGCAAATAGGGCAATGCAAAGTTTGTTTACAAAGCCCTTGGAGATGCTCTTAGACCCTATTTAGTTCCCCACCCAAAAAAATTTCATCAATTCCATCGAATCTTTGGGCACGAACATTAAATGTTTATAAAAAAATAAACTAATTACGTAGTTTGGTTGAAAATCGCGAGACGAATCTTTTAAGCCTAGTTAGTCCATAATTAGCCTTAAGTGCTACAGTAACCCACATGTGTTAATAACAAATTAATTATGCTTAATAGATTTGTCTTGCAGTTTCCTGACGAGCTATGTAATTTGTTTTTTATTAGTTTCTAAAAACCCCTCTCGACGTCCTTCCGACATATCCGATGTAACACACAAAATTTTTTTCATATCTAACCTAAACAGGCCCTTATTACACGTGAATTTTGCAGTCTACTTCGTTACTTCGGGAAGACGCCCAGACTCAAATGAAGCCCCGTCCCGTCTCGTAGTCGATGATGTCCTTGGCTGCTGTCTTTGTCCGCGCCAGTTGACAGTAGGGCCAAAGCATAAATTCCTGCCTCAGTGGAGGGAACCTTATGTGCGTTGGGTGCTCTCATTATCACCACCCACCCAATTACCCAGACGTTTCCTATCATCACTCACCTCCTGTTTCCAGAGGGGAGAAAAAGAAAGAGACTTTCCTCATCTAGAATCAAGAACAGTATTTTCCTCATTCAAAATGTCATCTTTTACCACCCCCCCAGGCCTTGTTTAGGTCCAATTTTTTTTTGTTTCAAGTACTGTAGCACTTTCGTTTTATTTGACAATTGTTGTCTACTTATGGGTTAACTAGACTCAAAAGATTCATCTCGTGACTTACAGATAAACTATGCAATTAGTTTTTGTTTTCGTCTATATTTAGTGCTTCATGCATATGCCGTAAGATTCGATATAACAGAAATTTTGAAAAGTTTTTTATTTTTACTGTGAACTAAACAAGGTGAAAAAGTCAATAAATACAGACGCCAAGATAGCTTGTATACATCGACTGTGGGCCACCGATGGATCAAAAGGGAAAGGGAGCCCGTACTGGCCCATGCGTACGTTGCCTACCTTTACAGCCCAGCCTAGGAAGGTCTCGCTGTTCTCAAAGAAAACATGATTTGTAGTCGCGGCGCACGTCGCGGCCCGCGATTCCATCGCGAAAAGCCCGCGCGTCAGCAGCGGATGCCGCTGCGGGAGGCGTCGTCGGCCCGAGACTAGGCTGCGGACAGCGGAGGCGGGACGGCCCGCTAGCTCCCACCGAACCGACGAACGGAATCGGTACCCACCTGGCGCCCATTCCTCAGAGGCCCTCCTTGTTGCAAGTACGCCTTTCGGCCCACCCTCCCCACATCCCTCAAACACGGAACATTCTTGCTACGTCTTCGGCTTGGCTCTTCTAGAACAGAATACTCGATTCAGGGAAAACTTTTCAGATACTATAACACTTTTATTTGTATTTAGTAATTATTATTTAATATAGACTAATTAAGCTTAAAAAATTTGACTCATAAATTATATAATTAGTTATTTTTTTTATATTTAATGTTTCATGTTGCCGTAAGATTTAATGTGATAATGAATCTTAAAAAGTTTTTCATATGCCAACAAAACTTAGCTTAGCCACAAAATTTTGAGAATCCAAATGGAAATCAGCAATATAGGGAGGATGGTTGAAATTCTACCCAGAAAAGCTTGAACCAATAGTAGATTAAGAAATCACTGAGCTCTAGATTCCCTTGTCAAGACTCAAGACCAAACTAGGATCTGCCGTAATAATTTGATTGTAAAATGTGATAACGAGAATGACAAAAATGAAAGTAGAGAGCCACGCCTATGAAAAGAAAAACAGAGGGACACGAGGGTTGGAGTTGAGCAGCGGTAGAGCTTGGATTTCAAACTAGGTCTTGTTTAGATGTGAAAACTTTATGGATTTCGCTTTGTAGTAAATTATGAACTAACTAGGGTCAAAAGATTCGTTTCGTAATTTACAGGTAAACTGTGCAATTAGTTTTTATTTTCGTTTATATTTGGTGCTTCATGCATGTGCTGCAAGATTCGATGTGACGGAAAATCTTGAAAACTTTTTGATTTTTGGGTGAACTAAACGAGGCCCTAGAATAGGAGCCTTGCTTAAGGATTGGTTTAGGGCCTTCATATGAATGCTCTTTCAATGATTGACTGACTGTTAATGTTTTACACTGCGAAAAAGGATAAATAAATGACAACCGTCTGATGCCCAATAAACGATCCCCACCGCATTTCACCCCTTCAACCCTATTCATCTGAACCTTCGACGCCTCGGCGGCCCACCGACCCGATTCCCGCGCCCGCGGAACCGACGGCCCAACCGTTTCACCGACACTGAACCAATAAACCAACCGTTCAGATAATAATCCGATGATGCTTGGACTCTACCGGAGTAGCCCAGCAGCGGCTGTGGAGTACAAGAAACCTATTTTCTACTGCCTGTCGATGGTATAGGTAGCTTGGCAACGCAAGCCCTCTCTAGTCTACAACGTGTACGTATAGTAGTATCATACCACACTCTTTTCTGTCTGCGCAATGACAGTTGCTTCCTTCCGGTGCTGAACTCCGAACCACTCCTGCACATTCACGAGCGCCGATCGAGCAAACGATTGCTTGCAAGGCTCCTCCCCCCGGCCGTCCTGGTAGCCGGGTCTGTGCTCTTGTTGTTGTTGTTCAGTTAGTTACCCAATCCAGGGACGCCGTCCGTCCACGCACGACCACGACGGAACAGAGATTGACATGTGCAAACAACTTCCACCACCACCGTTTCCACGAAGATACATTTACATGACATGCATCCATCCGTCGGTATGTCAGGACGGACGGATATTCATTCCATTCCGTTTCCTTCAGTAGGTACGACGAAAGGGAGGTTTTCGCTGCAGCACACGGCGCGCCGGCCGGCGACAGACACCGGTGTTGTGGGTGCCTTACGTTTCAAGCGAAAGCATGCGCCAGGGAATTGTGTCGGATGCGTGTAAACGTACCAACCCTGAGGCCAAATGCTCACCCGCCGGCCGCTCAGCTCACTGACGGCGAGGCATGGAGACTGGGAGGTTGCTCTCTGCTCCTGCTCTTCGTCAGTGGCGGCGAGCTCGGCACCTGAGCTCACTGCTTAACGGTTAAGGGTGCTATTTGCTTTTCAAAAGATGTTAAGGCGGTTGCATCAAAAGCATCAACGCAGGAGGCAAATGTATATATGCTATACGACAAGTATTGTTCATGTGGATCTAGCTAGCCTGACTTGTTTTAGGCCTTGTTTAGTTTCTAAAAAATTTTGCAAAATTTTTCAGATTCCCCGTCACATCAAATCTTTAGACGTATGCATTGAGTATTAAATATAGACGAAAATAAAAACTAATTGCACAGTTTGGTCGGAATTAATGAGACGAATCTTTTGAGTCTAGTTAGTGCATGATTGGACAATATTTATCAAATACAAACGAAAGTGCTACAGTGTCGATTTTCCAAAAAAAAATTGGAACTAAACAAGGCCTAAGCTTGACAAAGTACAAAAGGGGATGAGATGAGACCGTCAGTCCGATGAGTGGATGATAAATACACTGCTGGAGCAAAAGAGGGAGTCTGAACATGATCTGCTTCTTCGTTCCTTTTTGTTTCTTTCCTTGCGGAGGTGGACAAAGACAATTAGGGAGCCAATTTTTGCTCCTATTTTTTTTTCTAAGGGAGACATGTTGAGTGAAGTTCATCATGGTAATAATAATGTATAATGTATTGTGATTAGGGTCCCATGGGACCTCCTAATCAGTAAGTACACAAGACAACGGGTACGCAACGATCTCGACAGCCCATGATTGCCTGCTGACGTGTTCAGGATCAGCAGCAGCAGGCAATCTTTTTGCTGGGTGATAATGAACATCAGAAGGAAAAGAAAGCAAAGAGTAAGAAAGGTGTTTGTCAAGAATGACAATACAATGCTCCACTCATGTCCATATTCCTTTCTAGAAGCAGAACAAGTGTCATCACAAATTAAAAATGATGAGAAAGTACAGTTTGTGTGTGTGTTTTCTGTCCAAACTTTGTCAGTAATTAATTCCTTTACCACCGATTACACAGAGTAACACGACTAATCCTGTGAGACAGTCAGATGATCGCCGGCGGCGGCGTCTCCCAGACGTCGAAAACGTTCTCCTCGCTGTGCAGGGCGAAGAGTCGATCGCCGCCGATGGAGAAGTCGCAGATGGCGCCTCCTTGACCGCCGCGCAGAGTCGACGTGAGCACGTGGTCGGGTCCGCTGAACACCGAGACGGTGTCTCCCGTCGACGCGAACAGCTGACCGCCGTACGTGGCGAGCTTCGGGTAGCAAACCTCCTCGCTGACGAGCGCCTTCGTCTTCCCGCCCGTCGCCAGCAGCTTGCTCCTCGATCGCCACCGCACGCCGCCGGCGGTGCTCCGGAGGTCGAGGAACCCGAGGTCGTCGTACTGGTTGATCACGCACACGGACCTCCCGTCCTCCATCACGACGGCATGCACCGCGTGCTTGTCCTCGAGCGACGCCGGCGTGCCGACGTCGGACCACGACCAGACGACGCTCTTGTCCCGGAAATCGAGCAGGCTGATGAAGGAGGAGTCGGTCCGCGGGAACATGGTGGCCACCATGAGCGTGCCTGTGCCGTCGAGCCACTGGAGCCTGTCGGCGTCGCCCAGCGCGCAGCCGGGCGGCTCGTAGAAGAAGTCAGCCTGCTCTCCAGTGTTCGCGTCCCAGACGCCGATGCCGTACTCGTTGAACCGGCCCTTGCAGCTCGCGAAGACGCCGCCGCAGCCTCCTCCGTCGTCGTCAAAGGCCAGCGCGCCGGCGGTGAAGGACCTGGGCTGGCGACCGTGCGCGACGCGGAAGCGGTGGCGCAGATCCCCCGTGAGCGCGGAGAAGGCGGCCACGCCGCCGTCGTCGCCGTCGCGCCGCCCGGGCCGCTCCCGCGCGGCGACGAGGAGCGTGGCGGCGTCCAGGTACGCCGCGTCGTTGACGGGCGCGTGGCCCGGGTAGTACACGGGGCGGCGCTCCTCGAGCATCCAGTTGTACACGCGCACGGCGCCGCCGTGCGCCACGCAGCAGCCGCCGTCGGGCGCCGCGCGCACGGCGGTGCCGTCACCCGGCGCGCGCCCGGGCACGGAGGCGGACAGGCAGAGGCGGTCGCCGTCGAATTCGCCCAGGCGCGCGGCGCGGACGCGGTCCAGGAGGCCGTAGTAGAGCGCCTCGCGGTACAGCGTCGCCTCGGGGACGCCAGGGGGAACGTGGAGCCCGCCCGTGCGGAGGAGGTCCAGCAGCACCGCGAAGCTTGCCGGGTCGCGGTCGATGAAGTACTCGGCCGCAGCGCCGCCTCCGTCGATCGCGTCGTCGCGGCAGGCGTTCCAGGAGGCGTCCAGCATGGCGCCCAGCATGGTGTCACGCCCCGCGCTGGCGAGCGTGGCGGCCGTCGTCTCGAACACCCGCCCGCCAACGTTGAGGCGCACGCGGCCGCGGACCGCAGCGGGGGTGCACATGGCCGAGGCGGCGCGTGTCTTTTTTTTTTTTTTTTGCGCGCGGTGCCCGGCCGTTATGTTGGGTATATTGCGGGGATGAGACGAGACGAGCGGGAGGACCCGGCCACCCGGGTCTGCTGGGAGCTGGCGTATATAACGGCGCGGCAGCAGGGGCAGGGCAGCCTCGTGCGGCCGACGTGCCGTGCCGGATGGGACGGAGAAAAGGAGGCGCGGGGTCGTCCAGGAGGTCCAAGGCGCGGGATTTGGATTTGGTCGTCTCGGGCTCGGGCGAGACGTCACCCACCGCGCACACGTCCACACCCCGGCGGTTGTTCCGTTGACGGGAGACGGGAGTGGGACAGGGAGTGGCGTCCGGTGCTGGGGGGACTCCGCCGGTCCGCCCTGTGGTGGCCTGGTGGGGCGGGAGCGGGCGCGACGACGGATTTGGTGGGGCGGCGGCGATCGCGGGGAGTGGCCAGTGGGTTCGCCGGGTTGGGTGCTGGGGGGTCCTGGACCTGGAGTGCGGGTGCGGTCTGCGGTGCGTGGCACGAAAATCTGGCGGGTTTTTTTCGCCTGATGTCGCGATCCCGGGGCCTGTGCTCGCGAGTTTGGGGCTGGAACTGAAAGCAAGCGTAGTGGTAGTGTAGTGGATCAGAAAGTTCTGTGGATGGGTTGGGGGCCTTGGTGGACAGTGGACTGGGAGGTGTCGCATTGCACTTGCGCTTGCACGCCCCAAAAGTAGCCGCTCGTACTTCGGCTGCGGCGAAGATCCCGAACCACTCTCGAGCAGCACAACGCTGGGACTAGTAGCTCTAGCTCACTGGCTCCAAAAGTGGCAGCTGCACTGCTGCAGCCTCGTTCAGTATACTAACTGAGCGCTGGTAACCAAGACAACTTAACAGCGGCAGGTAGAACGCCTTTTTAGGACGCTGGATTGAGCTTAAAGAGTGGAAATGCAAAAGGTAAAGACACCGTGTACTAGCGCAATTATATGCTAGTACCGCCTGGATTCTGAATTCGAGCTCACAATACTGCGATGCAAAGGAATTGGTTAGCTACGCTACGTTGGCTCATCTTACTACTCCTACATCCTTTGATGGGAGATAAAATGATGGCACACAGATGGGAGGAAAGAGGAATTGATGGCTCACTTCCGTTCCTGTCCGTAGATCCAAGTGAGACAGGAGTATATTCAACAAGTGACCGAAGCGCGGACAGTTCCTGTCCGTAAATCCCAGTGAGATATTCAACGAGTGACAAGAGGAAGGCGAAAAAATTCTGCAGGAAAGCGATGGGTCGGGCGAAGCAGCAGGAGGACGGCGATCGAGCCGGCGTAGCAGCGCATTCAGGTCTTTATCTTTGGTCATCGGCTCTGGTAGTGCTGGGCTCGGATTATCCTCGCGTCATTCCTTTCTTTCAAGAAAGAAACGCACGCGTTCTTATCGGTTTGACGAGTGCATGCACAAGCGCCGCGGACCCCAGTAGTAGAATTGGCGGCCGATGGCCGTGCATGGTGCGAATTTAAAGTAAAGAGGACGGCGGGCGGCGGCGGCCTAATCGCACTGCCTAATCTTGTACTCCATTTGACTCTGCTCTAAAACATGCATGGTCGAGACGACCACTACGAGACTGTGTATCTTTGGTTCCTGATATGCATGAAACTGTGGTCTGTCTCTGGTCGCGAAGGGTGTACAGTACATGTACAGGTTAAACTTAAACCTAGCTTTATGTGTTTTGCTGAACAAATTTAGAGAATCCCGTGGAGAAAATTAGTGAGATAGAGGGATGGTTCGTGATTTAGTTGACCACCTGGACGTGACACCATCGATTTAGTCGTTCGAAGTGTTCTGGACTTGTTGAACTGGTCGCCGTCCTGATGCTTCGATGCGGTGACCACAGTTGAGACATTTTTCTTCTCGTTTTTTGAGGACCTGGTCGATGTTTGTTGAACGTTGCTGATTGACTCGGTGCAAGGAAAAAAAGAAGAGCAGTTTAACGGGGCTGATGGTGGAAAGTGGTATGGCTCCGAATCCAAATTTTAAGGTTACGGATAAATGTTTTTAATATTCATGCGGATATGGATAATCCGAATCTGACTATAGGCGGTGCGGTGTAGGATATGAGATTAGTGAAATCCGACGGATATGGATTATGCGATAATTAAACACGGATTATCCGACGCTTATAATAGAATATTCGAATATTTTAAGAAGCACAAGTGAAAAGAATATAAGTCATCCTAACCCATGACACAAGCATTATTATATTATACCCCATAGCAAAGCTCGTCTAATGAAAGAATTCTACCAAAGTGAAGGACTAGTACAAGGTAAAGAGTGAAGACAAAGTTTTGCCTAGTTAAAAATATTTACTTATTTCACACATTTTTTCTATTCTTAAATTTAAACGGCTAACTTATATTAAAATTTTGAGATCTTAAATCGAAGTGGTGGATTGATGGTGATTATTTTGTATTGTACAACCGTTTTATGACTTTGGTTAATGAATTGTTTCTCATCATAAAAAATAACACATAAGCACATATTATCTGACTTTAAAAAAATCTGCTTTCGCTCCGATACCGGTCCGAATCCGTACCATTTCCGACATCTAAAAAATCCATATTTGTATCTGAATCCGCGTGATATCCGATCCACTCCGAATTCGATCAAGAAAAAAGAATTAGATATGAAAAAGCTATTATCGCTCTGATCCGATCTGTTTTCATCTCTAATGCAGACTGACAGAATCATATATACTCGTTCCACTTATTGCATGCGTGTACTAATGTATTAGTGTTATTGCGCTAGTGTTTGCAGCTTTGCATTCTCTCGAGTTTTTAGATCAACCGCCTCTGTTGAGGAAATCAGCTCAACGTATTTAGGACTTGCTAATTCATATTCCACGGTGGAAGAAAGCGACAGGCAATTCCTAATACAGTGATACTGTAATACCACCATCTTGAAAGGTTGCTCGGTCTTCTTTTGAGGCCTTGTTTAATTACACTTAAAATCTAAAAAAATTTCAAGATTCTTCACCACATTAAATCTTGTGGCATATATATAGAGCATTAAATACAGATAAAAAATAACTAATTGTATAGTTTGTCTGTAATTTGTGAGACGAATTTTGAATAATGCTGGATTTCATGGGCGTCTGCAGCGACAAACTGTGATAAAAAATAACTAATTGTATTATTCGCTGATTTATTGTAAGAGAAAAACACTGCTGAATGACTGACAGATTCGGCAAATAAGCTCAAGCGTTTGAGCTTATCCGCTAAATCTGTTAGTCATTCAACATTATTTTTCTATTACAACAAATCAGCGAACAGTACTTTTAACCATGGTATTTCAGACAAGCGAATAGGCTGAGCAGTTAAAGTTTGCTCCACCAGGAGACACCTCTTCAGTGCTCTCATCAACATAGGAATAGGATTAGCAGTTAGAGTTTGCAGTTAGTACTAAGAGCATCTCCAAGAGTTTGCCAAAACTCACTTGCCAAATCTTGTGATTTGGCAAGTTGCTAAAACATATGGCAAATGTAATTTTGTAGTTTCTCCAATAGTTTGCCATATGAGCTTGGTATAATTAAAAAATAGGCCCACTTCCAAACCTCCATCAACTAATTTTCCAGCGCGTCTCTTCTTCGCGACTCGCGAGTCCGCGCGTCTCTTGGCCTGGTCGCGCGCCGCCGCAGTTC
>Ga0182004_10002716_pt1 | contig 13875 bp, 18 predicted proteins | sample Sormic07211540_1_FD_120479 | JGI IMG/M metagenome (GOLD analysis project Ga0182004, IMG submission 120479) | Endophyte microbial communities from Sorghum bicolor roots, Mead, Nebraska, USA - 072115-40_1 MetaG | ecosystem: Host-associated > Plants > Roots > Unclassified | place: USA: Nebraska...
CAATCATGGACTAACTAGGATCAAAAGATTCGTCTCGTGATTTACAGCTAAACTGTGTAATTAGTTTTAGTTTTTGTTTATATTTAATGTTTCATACATGTGCCACAAGATTCGATGTGACGGGGAATCTTGAAAACTTTTTGCTTTTCAGGGTGAACTAAACAAGGCCTTAACAAAAAATGATTGAAAAAAAAAACCTGCCACATCAGACCAACGAAACGCAAGACGCAACCCCGACTCTGACTTCTCGTTCCACGTTCGTCGTTCTCGAAGGAAAAGGAGAAACTTTTGTGCCTGCGCGTGCTCTTTTCCCCTCGAATCAGGAGTTGCGACTGGGAGCTTCGGAAGCCTGCCTTTTCCCATCACGGGCGCAGCACAGCAGCTCTTTTCCCATCTGTACCCCCCGCCCCGCTAGGCCGCTCCTGCTCCTCTGCTCCACCGGTGACCGCCATGCCGCTCCCGACGATGACCCACTCCTCCGCGTTCCTCCTCCCGTCCTCAACCGCCCCGTCCAACCCCAGCGGCGGCGCCGACACGACCACCTACGCGCTCGTCGTCCTCAACCAGCGCCTCCCCCGCTTCGCGCCGCTCCTATGGTCCCGCGGTGACGCCCCTCTCCCTCTCCTTCGCCCGCCCCCCACCTCTCGCCATTGCTTGCCGCCTCCCGCTTCGCTTGATCGGTTTCTGGCTCTCCGCTCTCCGCGTCTGTCTGTCTGACTGACTGACTGACCCGTGTGCGTTTGTTTTCCGCTCGAGGGCAGCGCGCCTGCGCGTGTGCGCGGACGGGGGCGCCAACCGCGTCTTCGACGGCATGCCGGAGCTCCTCCCGGGCGAGGACCCCGCCGAGGTCCGCACCAGGTGATTGCGAATCCCAACTTCGCCTGTTCCTTCCGTTTGGTCGTCCTTCACGCAGTGTGGTCGGATGAATTGCTCGTCATGTAGTCGATGGAATGCACCAGAGACAACGACGAGTCCTGCTGTATTTGTCTGATTGTGCGCGGATGCGCCGCGAGAGCGATGTAGCTGCTCGCATAGTCGCATGGCGCCAAGGGGTGCCTTGCCGAATCCGGTTTCCAGTTGAGTTGATTCCCAAATATGTTTATTGCGCGCAGCGTCCGCCTTGCCACTTCTTTGGAGTACATAGTTTAGCTGGTATCGTTTCCATTCTCGATGAAGTCGAAGACGTCCTCCCCATTGTACTGTAGTTGCTATATCTTGCTATAGAATGCCCGGTTACCTTTTCCCCTTTCTTTTATAAGGAGTACAAAACATGTAACTTGCTCTTTCAGATCAATGAAAATCTCTAGTGGTGTTGAAATTATGCTTCTTTTCTCATGTCACACGTGTCTCAGAGCATCATTATGTTTGCCATAAATTTGAGAAACCTCTGTGCATCTCTTCTCAGATTTGAAGAATGGTTAATCTAATCAGTGTTAATCAGCTGAAGATTTTGTGTATGTGGGGATATTCTGTCAATCAAAGGAACATGGTTGGTTGGTTTACCATGCCTGTACTAGTTGGCATGAGATGTATACAGTTTGGTTAGTTTGGAAGGATTCAGGGCAGTTTTAATTTAATGTATCTTATCTTTGTGCAGGTACAAGCCAGATGTAATTAAAGGGGACATGGACTCAATAAGGCCAGAAGTGAAGGAGTATTATTCCAATTTGGTAACTACTGTATTTTGAATATTTAACATTCATGGTTGAAAATGACAGGCTAATGCTTGGTAGCTCGTACATGAACCTTATAGTCGTAAGCTTGTACATGAACCTTATAGTCGTCCTGCATTTAACAACTGTCAAGGACAATTTTTGAGTGGACATGTATAATGCTATCGACGTTTTGCAATCTGGGTCCACGTGAATATGTTTGAAGTTCTCCTTTGGCTGCTGCTTATGGCAATAACGAACTGGATATTAGACCTTGATCTCTGCTCCCTCTGATTTCAAATGCAAGTTGTTGTAGAATCTCTGTTTCAATTTAACCATCAATATGTTAATGATTGTGTAGAATCTGTAGATTGATAACATAGAATTAGTACTCCTAAATTCTTCACGTAAAATACCTTTACATTGAGGGAGGGTTGTGTGGTTGGCTGGTCTCGGAATGCAGGTTAGAGTGCTGCTCCATGAGTTTGTCACTGTCACTTTGGTTCCAGCAGGTAGCAACTTTTAAGCCTTCTGAAAAGGCCAGGGCTTTGTCCTCACTTTTTTTTAAAAAAAATACAGCATATATTTTTTTATTAGAAATTACATATGTTCTTAGAAATCACAAGTCAAAATGTCACATTTGGGATTGTGTCAATGTCCTAGATGACCTATGTTTGTAATTAAAGTAAGTGTTTCTTAAGATTGCTTTATTAATCAAAGTAGTATGTGAAGTGAAAGAGAAATGCTGGATTATTTGCAATCAGTTAGGCATATCGACTGTCCAAACTTACTAATCTTGAATAAGCTATGCACCTATGCCTTGTTTGTTTTAGATTCTTGTCCAGAGAATCTGTATCTAGCGAAAAAGAAGCATGTAAGACATGCAAACATAATACTTTCTTGTTTCATTGTTGATTGTACTTTGAATACTGCACCTCCATTTTCCTTCTGGACATGATTTGGAATATCATTTGGAAAGCCCGTGGGCTAAGAAATTAGGTACTTTGATATCCCCTGTATTCTGTTTCTGATTTACTGCCTTCGGAGGAAATTTATAGAAGCCATTGGTAAATTGAGGAAGTACTTGTTTGCTGGTTCTGTCTCCCATAACATGTCCAACGCTGCTTTAAGATGCAGCTTCCTGTTCGTGCACCCTTGATACTGAAAGCTCATTACTGGGACAGGAATCCATCGTGACTGACTTATTGATACTCTTCTTTGATTGATTACAGGGCACAAACATAGTTGATGAATCACATGATCAGGACACAACTGACTTGCACAAATGTGTATCATTTATCACAAGCGATCTCCCTGTCCCAGAGAAGTCTAATGTAGTCCATTTAAATTGATTAGAAAAACATCCATTATAACTGCAATGTCAGCTTAACAGATTTTACTGTGATTTCTCTAATTGCAGCTGTATATTCTTGTTCTTGGTGCACTTGGTGGAAGATTCGATCATGAGATGGGGAACATCAATGTATTATACCGCTTTTCAAACATCAAGATCATCCTCCTATCAGATGACTGTTCAATCTTTCTGCTCCCCAAGACACACTCTCACGAGATCCATATTGAGACATCGGTTGAAGGTCCTCACTGTGGTTTGATTCCCATGGGCGGCCCATCAGATATCACCACAACCACCGGGCTCCGGTGGAATTTAGGTAAAAGTGTCACACCTTGTAAATCCTCTTTATATTGTATAGTTGTATGGCAGCGTCTAAAATTGTTAAACTGCACTTCCTATTCAGATAACACAAGCATGAGGTATGGTGGATTGATAAGCACATCTAACATCGTGGATGAAGATAAAGTAACGGTGACTTCAGATTCTGATCTGATCTGGACAATATCGCTTCGGAATTGAGCTGAACATGCATAATTTTGCATGATTCCATGCCCAAATTTTGTCGCCTCAAAGTTGCATGACTGCTGTAACGTGGTGTGATATTGTTTTCCCCTGCATTTTGCAGCTGCATATGTCATTATGTCCATATATGTGAACTTATTGTTCATAATTTAAGGAATCCAGCATCTGCCAAATGCCCCCAATCTATTCACAGCTGTTTGTGCATCTGATTATCGATCAATTGTCGAAGTGCATGATTGCAAACAACTCTTGCATTTTTCAAGATTTCCTTGGCCGTTTTGGATGCATTCGGATGTTTCTAGATGAGGAGCCACCTGGGACCCTTCGCCGACGCTTTTGTGAGCTGGAGTAGTCCTTATCCAATCAAATCAAAGTAAATAAAAAACAAAGAAAGTCCTCATCCAATCAACAATCGGCTCCATCCTCTCACTGTCACCGGGCCCAACTTGTGCATCAGGCTGGACCCACCCCTGATATTTTCCGGTGACTATCTTCCTCTGCATCTGGGTCCCACCACCTTTCCCTCCCCCGCCTTCTTCCTTCCTCCCCAAGACCGCGAGAAAAATTCAGCAGCAATCGCAATTCGCAAGCTCGAAGCTTAAAATAATCTCTTGTAGACGCCTCTGGAAGGTCAGCAGCTAAACCCAGGTAACCTCCAGTGCTGGAGCCGTACTCAACCCTAACCCTAGCCCCCCAATGGCGGCCGGCGGCGGGGCTCCGTGGGCGGAGCGCGCGCGGGTGGTGGGGACGCAGATCCGCAACAGGTTCCGCGTGGCGCCCGTGGACCACCGGTCGCTGTGGCTGCGGGCAGACAGCCGTGTCGCTACTGAGGCGGTCCGGCGGTGGTCGGATCGCGTTCGGGCCCTGCTTCAGAGGGACCGGGGCGCGGATCGGAGCTCCACGTCGACGGAGACGTCTCCTGAGGCGGCGGCGAAGCCTTCGTCCAGTGCTTTGAGATTCTACAGAAAGAGAGGTATATATAAGTACGGTTTTTTGCACTAGTTTGGTTCAATGTTGGTTCGAACTTCGAAGTGTGTTCACTTCAGTATTGTGATGGTCGCTGCGCGTAAATGTTTACAGCTTCGATAAACATTTAGTATCAGTTTCTACTATTTTTTTTTAGATAAGGGATAAAACAATATCTGCCCTCTACATCCAAGGACGTACACAGCCAATTATTACAATGTTTGGGATTAGAAAGGAGTAAAAGCAAACCATGGTATGAGACATTGACCAGGACTCTAAAGTAAACAATAAATATGTTTCCATCCTTTATTAGAAATCTCTAAAGCAATAGTCTCTAATCTCTTGCTTATCGAAGATAGGATGTTCTTGGTTTGCTCATCACGCTGCAGTGGGGCCCAAAAGCGGAGCCAATACGCTCCCCTGATCAGTTTCTACTATTGGAACTGCAACTAGCCAACTACGCAAAATTTGGTTGCTACAACTGTTTTAAGTTTCGATTATGATCTCATGATAAAATAAAAGGAGATCCTACTGATGAGTTATTGTTATTTACCAGTGGGCAAAGAAGTCAATGGGATTGAAGACTCTGTTATTTTTCGTTCGCTTCAAGCATTGGCTGTTCCTCTTATTGGCAATGCATGCTATGTTTTTATGCATGGCCTTAACTCTGTTCAGGTATCCTAGCTAACAAGAGAATACTTGAGTACTCTGGTCTACTTGTTTCATTTTCTCTAAACTCTGAGGATGTGCAGGTTTATGGTGCAGAAAAGCTTCATCAGGCATTACAAGGGAGACCTAAAGGCAAGGCTCTTCTAACGGTATGTATTATCTTTATTGTAACACGTTACTCTTATGTGTATCCATGGGAAGTAAATCTAAAGGTTTTCAGCTATGCTTCTAGTCATGTATTGTTTTATCTTTGTAATTTTCATTTTCAGGTCAGCAATCACGTGGCAGCAATGGATGACCCCTTCGTAATTGCCTCCCTTCTCCCACCATCTGTTATGCTGGAAGCACAAAAGCTGAGATGGACACTGTGTGCAACTGACCGTTGCTTTACAAATCCAGTTTTGTCTACATTCTTCAGGTCCGTTAAAGTGTTACCTGTTTCTCGTGGTGAAGGCATCTACCAAAAGGTATCCATCTTATTGTTATCAAGTATTTGACTGTGTGGTCTAATTTTTTTAATGCTGATGAGCCGATTTATCCATGTGATTCATATTTTGGAAGCATCAGTATTTTAATTTAGTGAGTAGCGTCATCTTGGGAGTTGTAAAGGGCAGAGATACTCTCATGTGCCTTCACTTGTCATTTGTTCCTGCTATACTTCTGGGGAGTAATGATGGCAATACATAATGAAATTCAACACCCACCAGGCTTTGCTACATTTTGAATAGGGAAATTGCAACAAGTGAAGGTGTGCTATTGTTTTTAAACAATTATCATGTGGATTTGAGAATTCCTTGGTCTAATGTAAGTAATTGGATGAAAAGCATAACAAAGTCACTGGTAGTTAAGGTACTATAGTGAACCCCTAAGGTTATATATTGGTATTCCTTGCTGCATGGGTTTTACACACTTCCTTTTGCCCTCTTCTCGTTTATACAATGTTGATTAATGCCTTCATGCTTTGAATATCATAAGTCATCTTTTTTTCTGATCTAAAATTATGGAGTATGATTGATTACATTTGAACTATTGAGTTGGATGCATCACTGGATTTGTAGTCTTTTTTCTTTCTTTGTTTAGGGAATGGATATGGCACTTTCAAAACTTAACAGTGGTGGATGGGTTCATATATTTCCTGAAGGAAGCCGTTCAAGAGATGGAGGGAAAACCATTGCTCCTGCCAAGAGAGGTGTTGGAAGGTTAGAAAATCATTTCCCTCCTATACTGTCCTTTTTCTAAAAGAATATTGGACCACTGATCACCAGCAGTTTGCTTCTGTCTACATAGCAAAACCTGCACTCCGCTTATGCATGTACATTCCAAACTTGTGTTTTAAGGTTCTTACTTATTGACCAGTTGAGTTTTACTCAGTTTGATTGCCTCTTGTTTTACCAGATTGGTAATGGATGCTGACAGCCTTCCAGTTGTTATACCCTTTGTCCATACTGGGATGCAGGATATAATGCCTGTTGGAAAACGCATCCCCAGAGCAGGGAAAAGGGTGGGCCCTCTAACCCACACGACCCATCAAATGCTGTCATAAATTATCCGCTAAATCATTTATTTGATTTTGTAGGTGATTGTGGTTGTGGGTGACCCAATTAACTTCGATGACCTGCTCATTGACAACTGTGATGATGCCCAACACATCTCTAGAGGTATCTTGTATGACAAAGCAACAGAAAGAATTGGGCAGCGTTTGCAGGAACTGAAGGTTGAAGTTGACAGACTGGCTGCAGAGCAGCAATCCGAGCTCCAAAACCACAACGCGAGTGATGACGGATACCGGCTGTGGCAGCAGGTCGATTGGGAAGGATTTGGCATAGGGAGTTCCATGTTGTCATCAGAACCTTCAGCTATCCAAGTTCCATCAAAGGAAGCTGAGCCTGAACCGCACCTGGAAGTGGAACAAAGCACGTCTCCAGCCCCAAGTGCAGCAATCTCTCACAATGTTGCTGTTCCACACTGGTTCCAGCGTCACGTAGATCCTTCTGAGCTCATGGGGTTCGCTGCACGTGGCCTGATCAAGAATGACAAATTCTTTGAGGAAGGTTACAGGGAACTCCAACAATCGGCTACTACTATGAACACTTGGTGGATTTCTCGTGCCAACAATGCTGCACACCGATGGAGCACTGCTTGACTGAGGCCACACTTTCGCCCTCCCTTTGTACATAGGTTGCGGGCAGTTTTGATAGACTCCAATTCTCTCTTTCATGGAGTTGGTGAAAATTAGGGTTATGTGTCGACTATACAATGTCTTACAGAGGTGGGCGTATGATTGTACTTTAGGTAAATGTCAATGTCATCCTCCATCTACACTAGAGGAATGAGCAACACGATATTTCAAGTTATACGAGACCTCGAGGTTTTAATACACGTGTAGCAGATCATGGACCAAAGGCCCGACACAATAGTCTGTTACTGAAGTTCTGCAGTTCATCTTCGGCCACCTGTTCTTGGGGCGGCACATTTGGGGCGTTTTTTTTTTTGCACCTTTTTTTCCCCATTGATTGAGAGGGGGAAAATACCTTTTTTTCCCATTATAAGAGGAACGGAGGTACGAAAAGTTTTTCATTAACAGGAACTTCCGTGACTGTTCAGATATTTACTTTTTCAGTGGTTCAGCAACGCTAGGCATGAATTCAAATAAACCAAAAACTGCAAAAAAAAAAAAAAACTGAACAACTCAGTCGCCATAAATCTTGTACTTTTGCTTGTTTTTCTTTTATTTTAAAATCGTTTATTTACCAGAATTTATGGCAACGGTACTTTTGCGTCTTTTCCTTTTATTAGTTTAGATTATTTTTTAAAAAAAAATCGTTCATTTACCAGAATTTATGGCAACGGTAGAAAGGCAGCAGAATCAATCACAAGCTCCCCAACGTTCACCACGCGAGTTTGAACATTTCATAGCCGTTAGACACAGCCGCCCATTCCCCACCCTCCGCATTTAAAATTTCCAACTCCGCCTCATCTCCTTTCATTCCCCATTCTCCACAAGCATCAATCTCCGCCGCCGCCCATCCTCGAGCACCATTCCCACAACCGCCTCCGCCTCCGCCTCCGAGTCCGACTCCAGCGAGCGACCGCGACCAGCGACAGCGATCCATGGCCCTCCGCGCGCTCGACAACACGATGCCCGCCGCCGTCGAGGAGCGGCCCAAGAAGGTGGCTAAGGTGGGCGTCCCCGCCGCCGCCGTCAAGGCCGCCTCGCCCGGGAGCGGCGACAAGAAGAAGAAGAAGGGGAACGACGAGAACTCGGCGCCCAGGGCCACGACCGCGGCGGCGGAGCAGGCCGTGGAGTACATCCCGTCGGAGGAGCTGGCGGCGGCGGCCAGCCCCAAGGCCAAGGCCGCGGGGCTGGTCGCGGACCTGGACTCCAAGGACTGGGTCAAGACCTGCGAGGCGCTCAACGACGCGCGCCGCCTCGCGATCCACCACCCCGCGCTCCTCAACCCGATCCTGTAAGTTCGAATTGCTGTTGTAACATTCTCGTCCGATTTCGATTTCGGGACCTTTTTTTTTCTCACACGTTTTGTTAATTCGCGTGGCTAATCCGGCGGCAGAGAGAAGGTGGTGCTGGCGGTCGTGAAGACGATGAAGAGCCCCCGCAGCGCGGTGCTCAAGACGTCCATCATGGCCTGCGCCGACATCTTCAGCTCCTTCGGCAACCTCCTCTCCTCCGTCTCCGACGACGCCTTCGACAAGCTGGTATGTGCCGTGTCGCGCTCGCACCCCCACCCTCAAGGGACAGTTACAGATCCCAGCTCGCAGCAGCTGACTGACTGATTTCGTCTCCGTCGGCAGCTGCTCCAGCTCCTGCTGAAGGCGTCCCAGGACAAGCGATTCGTGTGCGAGGAGGCCGAGAAGGCGATGCGCGCGATGGCGGCGTCGATGCCGCCGCTGCCGCTGCTGAAGAAGCTCAAGGCGTACGTCCACCACGCCAACCTTAGGGTCAGGGCCAAGGCCGCCGTCGCCATCTCCCACTGCGCCGCCCGGATGGTAGGCCACGCCACGCGCAGCAGCTGCTGCTCTGTTCAGTATATATCGCTCGATTTCAGAGACTCAGAATTCCGTTTGTTGGCGTGTGCGCAGGACATCGAGGCGATGAAGGAGTTCGGGATGTCAGCTCTGCTGCAGGTGGCGGCGGAGCTGCTGAACGACCGTCTACCGGAGGCGAGGGAGGCCGCCCGCGGCGTGGTTTCGTCGATGCACGCGGCGTTCTCCAAGGATGCCGCCGCCAGTGGCCAGGAGGACGACGCGGCCGCGTCCTGGGAGAGCCTCTGCTCGCTCAGCCTCCCGCCCATCTCCGCGGTGGCCGTCGCTAAGATCACCGCCTCCTCCTCCTCGTAGTAGCCACGCGTGCTTTGCTGCGTTGTTTGAGCTCGTCGTCCGGTTCGGTTCAGAATCAGAAAATGTAGCGCTGCGTGAGTCAGAGTGAGTGACTGAACTAGCCTAGCCTTTTTGCTAGTTTGTCGCTGCTGCTGCTGCTGTAGCGGCCGAGTTCTGTTGTTTGTTTCATTGCTCATTTGTTTGTTTCTACTCCATGCTATCTCGCATGGTTACTTCTGTTTATCCATCCCTTTGTGTTACACAAGTAATAACATATCAATTCACATGGCTTACTGGTGTGTTGTGTGATAACGTGAAGTAAAACTTAAAAAGAGTCTGAATCTGAACACATAGACTCATAGAGGAGAAGCGGATATGAACAGGGCGAAAATTCAGGTTCAGAAATAGACAGGCCGGAATTATGTTTGTCCAATGTTCGCTCAACTTTCAGCGTCTAGGCAACGGAGGTCTCCTGTAGTCCTATACTCCTATGTGTGGTTTGACGCGGTTTTTTTCCCCTTAAGGGCATATGCCCTCACTCTCTTACGATGTGTGTTTGTACACTTCTCAAAGCGAATCCAATGGGTGAGAGAGTGAGGGCATATGCCCTCAAGGGCAAAATAAACTTACCCGTGGTTTAAGATGGGGTCAGAGACTGAGATGGGCACTCACTCAGCTCACGCTCATCCAGCAAAGCAACCGAACACCCAAGCTTCTCTCAGTCCTCAAACCTGTCGCATCCATCTGAAAACGACGTCATAATTGTCCTTGCCGAGCAATCTTCCAAAAGATGAGAAAAAAACTTGTGCCTTCACCCCGAAATTCAAAAAGTTTTTAAGATTCTCCGTCACATCGAATTTTGCAGCACATGTATGAACCATTAAATATAAATGAAAACAAAAACTAATTACACAGTTTATCTGTAGATCGCGAGACGAATCTTTTGATCCTAGTTAGTTTATGATTGGACAATATTTGTCAAATAAAAACAAAAGTGCTTCAAAAAAAATTTCGGAAGGCCTTAGGAGTAAAACACCGAGGCACGTTCGTTTCGTTCGTTCCCCGGCCTGTCACTGCCAAAGTGCCCAGTGGGTTCAATCATTCGCCGTGTGAGAGTGAGAACCAGCACGAGCAGCAACATTCGTAGGCGACCAGCTGATCTGCGGCTGATTGCTTGCTTCAAGGAATCGGAATCCTCCTCCAGTCCTCCTCTCTTATCCAAATATACCACTCGTGAGTCCGTGACCCGTCTGCGTCACGCAGATTGTCTACTTCCACGAGCGTCCATGGACGGGAGCAGCAGCAAGGTGGTTGAGCTCAAGCCGCACGGCGACGTCGCGGAGGAGGACCCCGCCCGTCGCGGCGGTCCGGGGACGGATGAAGCCGATGACAACGAGAAGGCGCCTCGCCGGAGCAGGCGGGTTGCTTCCCTCGACGTCTTCCGCGGCCTCACCGTCGCGGTAAGTACACCTCTCTCATGGCTCATGGCAGCCAAGTTATTGGCAGCACCGCAGCAGTGGGAAGCAAAGCAAGGTTTCTGAAATTGTTCACAATTGCAAGCCACGAATTGAGCGGTGGAGATACAAATGTTTGGAAATCATAAATTGAGAATTCGTATTGGAAATCTGGGTGCCTCTGAATGGTCTGAATGCTGAGTTGTCTGTCACTTGCCAGCAGTGTTCAGTGTCGTTTATGTGCAGCTGATGATACTGGTGGACGGAGCCGGCGGCGAGTGGCCGGTCATCGGGCACGCGCCGTGGAATGGCTGCAACCTCGCCGACTTCGTCATGCCCTTCTTCCTCTTCATCGTCGGCATGGCCATTCCCCTCTCCCTCAAGGTCCGTCCGTCCGTCCATCCCATCCATGTTGTTCGTCTCACGTTCATCCCTGTCCGCATCAAGTCTGAATTCGACACCGATCAACTGAAAGCTGCTGACTGTTGTCACTGTTTCGTATTCGTTGGCCTAACCTTTTTCTTGTCTTGGGACAAATCACGAATGTAACAGAGGATCCCAGACCGTGGCCGAGCCGTGAGAAGAGTAGTCATAAGAACACTGAAGCTGCTCTTCTGGGGCATCCTGTTGCAAGGTTATCCTGCTTCGAATCGTGAATGAATGTGCTTTGCAAGTCTATAGGCTCGTGCAACAAAGCTGATTAGCAAATGGTGAATGTGTTTTGTGTTCAGGCCGTTACTCCCATGCTCCGGACGAACTGACTTATGGAGTCGACATGAAGCACGTAAGATGGGGTGGAATCCTCCAGGTACAAATCTGAATACTAGTAATTTTTTCCTCGTCTCTGAGCCTGAGAAAAAAAAATGGGGGGATGTGTGCTATCCAAAATAATTTGGTTTTGGCTCCTGCAGAGGATCGCTCTTGCGTATTTGGTGGTTGCAGTTCTAGAGATTGTCACAAAAGATGCAAAGATTCAGGATCAGTCAAGTTCAGGTTTCTCTATATTCAGAATGTATTTTTCTCAATGGTATGCGAGGTTTGGTTTTCTTTCAAGTTCCGAAATTTTCATTTAAACACGCTAACAGTGTGCTGTGCTGTGTCCATTTGCAAGGATTGTTGCATGCTGCATCCTAGTGATCTACCTGGCCCTTGTCTATGGGATTTACGTTCCTGATTGGGAGTTCAGAGTGCGAAATGTTGACAGCCCAAACTACGGGAAAGTGTTAACGGTACGTGCTTCCTCCAGTCTGTGATTGTGGACTTAATTTCTCGAGCTTCAAAAGTTAGCTAATTAGTAATTACCATTTCTTTTTAATTTTCTGAAATACTACAACTCATCTGCAGTGTTCACTGATGTTTAGGTGACGTGTGGTACAAGGGGGATATTAGACCCTCCTTGCAACGCTGTAGGTTACATTGACCGCAAAGTCCTCGGCATCAATCACATGTACCAGAAACCAGCATGGAGAAGGCACAGGGTTTGTGTTTCCTGACAAAACAAAGCTTTGCTGGTGCTTACTGTTATTTTTAGCGCTTAATTCAGTTGTACTACTACTATGGTGGTCCATGCAGGCCTGCACTGATGATTCCCCACACGAGGGTCATTTCAGAAACGATGCCCCGGCATGGTGTGTTGCGCCATTCGAACCTGAAGGGATACTAAGGTAACTGTCATGCTACAACATCTGTTGCCGTAGCATATTCAGAGTTAAGTTCTTACAGTAGCGGTAGTAAGCAGTAACTGAAAGTGAAGGCCTGAATTGGCCTGCTGAATGGGATTCCGCATTTACAAATTCAGGTTAACAATGTTGCTTTTGTCGATTCCGCAGCTCACTCTCTGCGGTGTTGAGTACGATAATCGGTGTTCACTATGGGCATGTGCTTGTCCACATGAAGGTGATATCACCTCTCATTTACAGCTCTATTACGGTGTGGTGTCAGAAAGCAGAGATTGCAACACGTTTACTGACATGTGGTGTTATTTCTGAAATTCCAGAGTCATACAGACAGGCTGAGGCAGTGGGTAACCATGGGAATATGTCTTCTTGTTCTCGGAATCATTCTACACTTTTCACATGGTATAAATAAAAAACATACATACAAATGACTCAAGTGTCATCTTTCATATGAGTTAGCATACCTGAATTCCGCTTAACAGGCAGCTTTTTTACACATTTCCTTGTAGCAATTCCACTAAACAAGCAGCTCTACACATTCAGTTATATCTGCGTCACTGCTGGGGCTGCCGGAGTCGTCTTCTCCGTACTCTACTTCTTGGTAAATGCCGTATCCACGATCCCGTGCATTCAGTGTCTGAATTAAGATTGCTTAGAAAAACCATGGAGAACGCTTGCTTGCAGGTTGACATCGTGAGCCTGCGCTACGTCTTCGCGCCGCTGCAGTGGATCGGCATGAACGCGATGCTGGTGTACGTGATGGCCGCTGAAGGCATCTTCGAGGGGTTCCTCAACGGGTGGTACTACGAGGGCACCAACAACACTCTGGTACATAATAAAAAGCTACTGATTTCTTCAGTTGAGTTGATGAGAACATGCAACTGACAGAAGCTTTTGTGTTGGTTTGCTGCAGGTTTACTGGGTGAGGAAGCACGTGTTCGTGAAGGTGTGGCACTCCACCAGGGTGGGCATCCTCCTCTACGTCCTCTTCGCGCAGATCCTCTTCTGGTCGCTCGTCTCCGGCGTCCTCCACCGCGCTGGTCTCTACTGGAAGCTCTAGCGAGGATCATACACATAGTCACATACACAGACAGTAGCATTAGCATGTTCTTGTTTGAATCGTATTGGAACTGCACATGATACCTCAAACTCAAAATCAGATGTATATTTACAAGCGAAGTCAGTGTCTCGGTTGTCGGTAGTAAATCACATGCCTGAATCATACGACTACTACAAATAGTCTGGCA
>Ga0182004_10002717_pt1 | contig 13874 bp, 8 predicted proteins | sample Sormic07211540_1_FD_120479 | JGI IMG/M metagenome (GOLD analysis project Ga0182004, IMG submission 120479) | Endophyte microbial communities from Sorghum bicolor roots, Mead, Nebraska, USA - 072115-40_1 MetaG | ecosystem: Host-associated > Plants > Roots > Unclassified | place: USA: Nebraska...
TAATATTTTGTTTTGGCAAGGGCCCCTTACCCCACAACCAACCCTCAGACAACTCCTGTAAAGATTTAGGAATATCTCTCTCATAAAACACTTCCTGAATAACAACCCAAAACCATTTAGCAAAGACACATTCAAAAAGAAGATGGTTTATCGTCTCCAACACCCCACATAGACAACATTTGCCGTCTCCTTTCCAACCTCTTACTATTTCCATCTTCCAGAATAGCGTATATATAACTATATACAAATATACTACTTGTCCTAGTACAAGCCTGCAAGGCAGAAGGTACACCCTCGGCTGTCCCATATTTATTTCAAAATTGCAGTTTTATAATGCTTCAGGTTTTCATGTGCTTCACATACAGATTCAGAAGCAAAGTCATTAGAAGAAAAACACAAATGGAAACCCTGTGGTGACTTGGCTTCTATATTACACTATCAGTGTTTATCATCCTTCAAACAACTCTTCCAACATCTCTATCAGCTCCGGAGGACTGAATTTTGGGGTGGTAATTCTGTTGTCCTCTATGTAATTTGCATAGCCTGGAACGATTTTCTCGATGATAGCTTTGCGCAGTGTTCTCCTGAGCGCAGGATCTGGGACCTTCCACAACTTTTGAGTGGTGTACGTCTTCTGAAACTCAGACTCAAACTTAGGCAGCAGGGAGTATTTTCTCCCGAAGCAAAGAGGTGTAGCATTCAACAAGCATGACAACACCGGTGCCCAAGATACTTGTAGATAGATCTCCATATAGCCCTCAACCTCAACTTTGCCAAATAAGGCTGCCAAGTTTTGTTGGGGAGAAAAGAATATGCCGTAGATGAGCTTCTGCCTTATGAAGTATGAGTTGTTGAGCAAAAATAAGAACCTGAGGCCATTGTTTGGAAAGGATTCTGATATGTTGACAAGCATTTTGTGTAGACTAGACGCAATCTCCCTGATCATATCGCCAAGGCTAGCTCCCTTTTTAGACACTATTGCAGCCACTGACTCGTAATGAGAGCACAACAACCTGATGTAATCGACTACAAACTGAGTGGCCTTGTGGACGTCTGATGATCCTTGTGTATCTAGAGAGCACGATGAGTCATCACCATCATCTATGGACTCCATCCTAATTTGTTCCATTGTGCTCCATATGCCCTCAGCTACCTTAGCCACCTTTCCTGACAAAATGCTGACTATCTTTTCATGTATCCTCTCAACTCCTCTAGGGGGCCGTGACCCGAATAGCCATTGGATCGCTGATAATGCATCGTCAGACAGAGCACTGTGCACTCTGAGAAGGGTACGGAGCTTATGGTATAGCTGTAGTACCCTTCGGTTCACAATAGTATCTTCTTGTTCTTGTAAAACGATCTTGGAATTTGGAGCAGCTATGGCGTCAACAAAAACGAGCAGTTTTAACATGGTTTCTAGGATGAATTGTGCGAACTGGAACAGATCCGGAATACTGTCTTTGTTTCCAGTCTCAATCTCAGGTTGCTGTTCTTCTTCAGCGAAGATACTAGGCCGGCCCACAGAGTTGCGATCAGGACAGAGCGAAGGCGCCATGAAGCGTACGGCCTGGCTGATCTTAGCGAGAGCCAAGATCCAGCTCCGTGCATGATCGAAAGTATGCTCGAAGAGTTTCCCTGAAGATGCATAATCGTCAGCGATGTCAAGGACCCAGCCGACACGCAGATGTTTCAACCACCAATCTAGGACACCGGTGTCACCACCTTTGGCTTCGAGGCTGCTGCAATCATCCACCGACGGCTTCGGCGCACCGAGGAAGAATTCCTGGACCAGGATTCTGATTTCCTCCATCTCCTTCTGCGCTATGTCGACGTCTTGGTGGTGGTACATCTTCTCCTTGTTTTGTGTTTCTTTGCTTGTCCCTATTTCTTTGCGAGACTTCTTGGTTGGTCGAGACCTGTCCTCGTCCAACTCCAAGAAGTCCAAGTGTATGGCCGCCTTCAGGGAGAAAGATGATGACAGGCGACGAGAGCTGTTAGATGTGTAGCCAGTCGAGACGATGGTACCTGCTGATGATGTGTAGCCGCTAGATGAAGTGATGGAACGGGAACCACGGTTGGTGTGATCACGGTAGCGGCTCCTCCAAGGCCCTCGATCTCCATTATTCCTACCCTCCATGCTCTCGCAGTCGCAGCTCTGCTCGCGTGCGTGACAGGCAATGAGAAGGGGACTGGGATCTCCCCGACCTCCCGTCGTTTTATTTTTGCCAGCTAGTTCCTGTGGCACCTGTCTCCTTCTCAAAGCCAAAATACCTGACGAGCAATCCAAAGCGGCTCGACGTCGTCGCCGGCGAAGACGACAAGGACGTGGCGGCAGCACCTCAGTCAGCAGGAGGCCAAGGCGTTATGGGCAGAACCAGACCAGCGGAGGATGCAATGGAGAGCTCAGCTTTCTAGGAACCGCATGTTTCTAATTCTGATAGTGACAGAGACGGGGGACGGACATGCATGCAGTTAGCTCTTCTTTTTTTCTGCATTATGCTTCGAGTGAAATTGCATGAGTCAACAACATACGATTTTTTAACAACAGAGGAAATATAATGGCTAAGCACCAATTGTAGGAAGCACATTCATGTAGCCGATTAAAGATGTTTCTGTGTGTTTGTGTAGTTCGTTGTAATTTCACACTAGCTTGAGTTCAGGAGCGAGGTTTGATTTGATTTGATAAATATGATAAACCATACATGGTACATTTGTCTTCGGCGCTAACAAAGCAGAGTATGCAGGCGATAACTGAGCTGTTCATCGCTTAAGGCAGGACACCAGAGAAAGCTGCCTCGTCTTGTGATGTAGTATGATTCTGTTTTGTACAGGTAAACAGAAAGGGAGCTGGAGAGCTCAGCTTTATAGGAACCATACTGATAGACAAAGATGTTTCTTCCTGGAGGTTTGTCACAAGAGGAAGCTCACAACACTGGTACCGAAACTGCAGTGCAGGCTGTGCTTTCCATGAACCGCAAGCGCCCTTTGTTGCTGCCGCCGCCGCCGTGGACGACACCGACAGAAAGAGCACCGCCCACGACTCCACGAGCACACCTCCACCGGACATGAACACAATTCCGGTGAGGAAGAAGGCAGGGAGCATCCTCCACTGGACCACCGGCGGATGAAGCTCTTTGGTCTCGTCTCGTCTCGTCTCGCTTCCCTTCTCCCCTCTCTCTAAATTCTGCAATGAACTCAGAGTCCGGTTTCCATTGGTAATTGGTAGGCCCGCGTGGCGGCGAATTCCTCGCTAGCTGTGCGCGTTGGAGTCGGAGTACAGACCGCGGGATTTCCCTTCCTCGCGCCAAATTTACTTGGATTTGTGGCCATTGGGATCTCTCCTCCTGTCTTCTCCCCCCTGCGCCTTACTGGGACCTGACCTGACTAGCGTCTCTCCCATCCCAGCCATCTCTGCATCATGGGTCTGCTGGCGCTGAATCGTCTCGTGTCCGTTCAGCGGGTGCGGGAGCGACGCCGCCGGCGGCGGCAGCGGCAGCGCGGCCAGATCCGAGGTAATCCTCTCCCCCTCTCGGTTCTCTGTATCTTTCCTGCCATATAAGCCTCTTCTTCTGAATATTACAGCTCCTGTCGCCACAAATGGGGGGAAATCTCTCTCTCGTTAATTTGGTGAGGAGCTGCCAATGTTTATTTGACAGTAAGAAACTAAAAATCTATTTTTTTTTTGTCGATAGACGACAGGCAGTCTCCTTTTTTTTCCCCCTTTCCCCCCAGGAGAGCTAATCGATTGATCTGGTTTTATCCAAGCCAAGTAGAGCTAGCCAGAGTAATATCCCACAACAAATCGTTGTTTGTTGGAAACAAAGATTGCTCCTTTCCTTCATATCCATCTAAGCCGCCTACGGCCTATCTAATGATTGTTTGACTACAAAGTTTTACTCTTGGAGTAGGAAGAGTCTCAATACCGTACTGAGATATGAAAAAAAAGGATCAGAGTACACTAAAAAAACAGGCACGGCACCCTCCGGTGGAGTGGGCCAACACGTTTTACAGATTGTATTTTCCAAATCTAACTAGAGACTGCATGCAACCATCAATCTGCCGCAGAAAGGGCCAGGAACTGATAATAGTTTGTGCTGTCTTCTGTAGTGCTTACCTGAATTCAATAGTTGAGAGATGAGGAAATAAAGAAAATTATATTCCTCTTTTTTTTTCATATTGTCAGACTGCATTACATCATGCAGACTGACTGTAGATAAGCTTTAGCCTTAATCAAGCTATGGTGAAATCTGAAATAAGAGGAGCCAAACTACATTGTAGGAGACTTTCAGTTTAAATAAATCACAGAAATCTGATATGGTACTAGCACCATGGGTGTATGAATAGTGTTTGTTTTGTCGATTCCGCCTGTTTATCAGTTGCAAGTATGAGCAAGTGTGTAACTGAGTTAGCACAACAAATATGAGTTAGAAAACATTGGTGGCTCAGAAAAACTCTGATTTCTTCTGTTGCTCCTCCTATTCTCTGTATCTTCTCTGCCTATAGTATATCTTCTTTGAAAGAATAAACAGATATTGAATTGTTCATGTCTTCAGTTTATCATACTTCATAAGCTTCTTCTCTTCTGTTCTTTGTATGTGCAAGGTTCCTGAAATCATTTGAGAGCTCTCAAGTTATAACATAACATAGACCATATATTTTAAGGTAAAAAAAAGGATTAGGAGAGTGAGCCATTGTCTACCTTTGATTAGTTCCTTGTTTTGCTTCAAATCAGCACATCCTCGCTAATGTGAAGGGTATGTTTCCACTTTCAACAGTTGGATCACTGGACCACAAGTTTCACAAGGTAGACCAGTCACATGAAAAAACTTCCTAATTTCTAATTGATTTCCATGTCTGACAATGTGCTGTTTAAAATTGGCAAGAACTTGTAGAAAGAGAACCAAAGTTAACAAAGAAACTAAGCGATAAACTTCAGAACAACGAAAGAACTGTATAGTAGATGAAATGCCTACCAGCCTAGTGTCCATATTTCAGTTTTTTCAATAGGATCATTGCAGAACAAATATCTAGTTGGTATACGTGTAAACTTACTTTCTAGATTAAGATCTACTGCAGATAGTATATATAGCAAAGGCCACACACATTGTGGCGAGGCTGGAACTAAAGTCAAATCCCAAAAAAAGTGGCCTGTGATGTCTTTTCTTATCTGCAAGTAGCAAAGATTATTGAGTATGGATTGTGTACTCTCATATTACTGAGACATCAGAAATCGTATAAAATCAGTTTCACTTTACCAATAGTTCTGTAACACTATTCAGCAGCATGGTAGTCCTCCTCCACTAGCTTTTAAAAAAGGTAATCCTCCACTACAAGCTGTGGGCATTGCAGTTGCAGACTGACACATGATCAGTGCCTGCAAATTGTAACCATATGAGCGGGCGACAGTCTGCAACTCTGCATGTTATCGTTGAAACTCTACATTGGAGGCTGTGGCCTGCCACTCCCAAGTGCTGCTGGCAGGTACCAGTCACCTGTGGATGTGGCAGCTTGCCCGCGCGCAGGAGGTGACAAGTTGGCTCGATCCGACAGTTCACAGGCTAATGGGTGATAACTTGACCGCCTGCAGTTCGCCCCACAGATTCGTGTTACAGAAATTCCAAGAAACTTTGGTCTAGTCATTGATTTTCTATAGTAGTAACATCTTATGGATGATATGACATTAGCCATCATATGATAGCACAAAAGAACAGCACTGGATGCCAATGCCTTAGTGTGGCAGAAAGATTAGATTAGAGTACTAGACTATGATGGATGAACAAAGGGTGTTGGGTGGGGAATTCTATGTCACGGGTGGTTGGGCCCCATGACAATTCTCTGTTGGATTAAATGGACTTGATGTGGGGAAGACTAATATCTTGCATAAGTACATAGGTCAATTGAAGTTCTTTTCTTATATATATACTTTGTTTTGAAGGCAAAAACTGTGGGGGAGATCCCCACAGCACTTTATTTTCATTTTCATTTTATAAATTTAGAAGAGTTACTTTATTATATATATACATGTGATATAAGCTTGTCAGTTTTGTTGCGTAACATTTTTTTTCTAACAAACTAATTGCATCTTTATGGGGAGTTCATGTGCTTGATCTTGCATTTATTTTGTATTAGTGTCTTTACTATTTACTTGTCATAACTGGAATGTGTTGCATTACAGATGCAAAAGTTGCTTCGCTAGCTAATGGAAAGGATACCAGCTGCCAACAAGATGGTAGTCCTCAAGGTCACAAAAGGAGGAGATATTCTGGGCCAGACCTGCCAGAGGTATGTGGTAAAATGCAGATTATCAGAGTCCCATAAATTGGCCAAGGAAAATGATTCTGTATATTGGAACATGTTGAATAACTTTAGCAACTACCAACTATACATAAGTGTTTGTATGTAGTTGGCTGGGTGGGGAATCAAGAATAGGCAGAGAGGATAAAGGCCCCACATGTGGGTATAGGTCTTTTCTTGTTATGTGGAGTGTAGGTAGCGTGAAGGTTGGAGAACCATTAATCCATTATCTCAAATGTTTGAAGTAGTGAAGAGCTAATGACATTTCTTTTCTAACCACACAAATGGGTGGACTTATGCTGTCTAAGTAGAACCTACCAGTTGATGAATCTTATCTTTTATCTCTGCAATCTCCTATGGTCCTACTGCATTCATACTCTTGCTCTGTTCATGCTGTTACTGATATGAACCACTCAGAAGGCCTCTACACTTAGCCTACACAAATACACAATGCCTTCACGCTCACTGTTATGGTACATCCACCCAAGCTCCTCTGCAACACACATTGTGCCTCTACTTTTGTGCCCAGGCTGTGTTGTCCTATTGGCCTATATCCAAGATCATACTGTTTCACTCATCGTTTCGGCCCCGGATGACAGGGACAACTTATTGTGTCTCTTCACTTGCACAGTGATCTTTAGGTGTTATGCAGACCCTTTTTTTTTCAAAGCAACATAGTATTTACCAAGGTATATTGCATCTTGTACTTTAGCTACAGAATCTTCTGGAGATTGTTGCATTTGTAGGGTGCTCAGGCTGTTTGAATATTCAGTGCACTCTTTTTATCCGATTTAAAATGCCCGTGTTTATTTCTGCTTGTTTGCTTCTCAGGTCTTCTTTTAGTAAGCGCAAACAGATGCATCTTGGTTTGGACAAATATCATAGAACCCAATATTGTTAATATCATGGGAAGGGATGTTTAAGGGAGGAGGATGGTGTAGATTGTAGTCATGCAACATTGAACCCAATATTGTTAATATCATGGGAAGGGATGTTTAAGGGAGGATGATGATGTAGATTGTAGTCAGGCAACGTTGACATTGTTTTGGCCATTGACCCCACGGGGCAGGCAGTAGGAGAGTGGGAAGACAGATCGATGTATTGTTTTTAAGACATCGGTTTATATATTGCCAACATTCCCTAACAACCTTCCTATCCTCGTATCCAAGCTAAACCAATCTGCTAGACCAAATAGCTTGCCTAACTGAAGCCTAACAAATCTAAACAGCATACCAACTTCTGCTAAAACGAAGCTGAGGCCTGATCTTGGCCTGGAGATTCTCTGTGCTGTCCAATCCGGGACACCTCTTGTGCTTTTTCATATTCTTGATACTTCACATGACAGTTAACTGCTCATGCTTCAGGAATACACTTTGTAATTGTTAACCTTTACTCTTTGTAATAAAGACATTGATAGGTTGTTGGTGAAAATGATATAGTGACTTTTATACAATGATCAACCTACTTGTCTCAGTGAATGTAGTATTAGTACACTATTGATCTCTGCATTGCATTGACTATTGTACAATCTGGCAGAGTACTTTCCTTTTTTGCCTTCTTGCTGTTTATAATTCAAACATTAACTTTTCCACACCTATATGCAGGACATATGGCGTCATATACATTTCCTGATGCCACTGCAAGATGCTGCCCGCGCTGCCTGTGTGTCTCATGCCTTTCTAAGTTCCTGGAGGTGTCGCCCCGACATTACCATCAGCTGGAAAACACTAGGCGGAAAGGATGAAGTTGCAAAGGATTTCAACAGCATAGCTGACCAGATTCTGAAAAACCGTTCAGGCATTGGCTTGAAGACTCTCAAGATAGATTTCTGTGATTATAAAGCTGACACTTATTCTTATCTTAATAATTGGCTTGAGATTGCTATTACACCAGAGCTTGAAGAACTCACCCTAGATCTGTTTCCAAGAAAGGCGAAGTACAGTTTCCCATGCTCCCTTTTATCTAATGGGAGAGGAAATTCGCTTCGGCATCTAAAGCTTGTTTGGTGCGCCTTCAGTAACACAGTTGGTCTAGATTGCTTGAAAAACCTGACTAGTCTGCATCTGCATGACGTGCATATTACAGGGAATGAGCTAGGGTGCCTCTTCTCTAGTTCATCCGCTTTGGAGCGATTGGAATTACATGGATGCCATAAGATAGTTCGCTTGGAGATACCTTGCCTCCTACAGCGTCTCAGGTATCTTGGGGTGTTTGTATGTGAGAGGCTGAAAGTGATAGAGAGCAAAGCTCCAAATATATCCAGTTTTCATTTATCAGAAATCCAAGGAAAATTCTCACTTGGAGAATCATCATTGCAACTGAAGGACATGATGCTGAGCATGAACTGCACTATCTCATTTGCTCGTGCCAAGCTTCCATTCATCGTTCCAAATCTTAAATCTCTTTCCTTAGCTTCAGACTATGAGGTTTGTATTGAACGCTAAGATGATTATAGGGTAGGTATATGCTTATTAGAACTGTGGTTTTAATCTTGGAATCTGAGAAATCTTTTTGCAGGTGCCTAATACACCACTGGTGTCAAAAACATTCCTCCATCTCAAGTATTTGTGTATTAGTCTTTCTGAAGGGGCATTTTCCCCATATTATGATTGTTTCTCTGCGGTTTCTTTTCTTGATGCTGCACCGTCCTTGGAGACTCTACGGTTGGGTGTAAGTCATTGTTAATCCTGGAATGGCATATAGTAACTATGGGGTCCAGACCACTAATTTCCCCGTATTGGCTTTTCATCTTCAGGTAACACAATTATGGATGAAGCATGAGCCGTTTGTTGGAGAGCCTTCACCTCAGAATCAGATCATGGGAACCCGTCACAGCAACCTTAAGAGTGTGAAGATCACTGGTTTCTGCTCTGCAAAGAGCTTGGTTGAGTTAACATGCTATATTCTTGAGTATGCTACATCACTTGACTGCCTTACTTTGGACACCACTTGGGGTTGTTTCCGTAGGTGCTCTGATCACGGAATTAGCAAATGTGCATCATTGACTAAGAATATCATCAGGGACTCCCGGAATGCTCTCCTGGTTATCAGAGCATGGATTGAGGGGAAAGTTCCCCCCTCGGTGAAATTTAATGTTCTTGCGCATTGCAGCAAATGCCATAATGCTGATGAAGACTGAGCTACCATAGTTATAAAATGTACTTAGTTTTTGATGCGTTCTGCTCTGCTCTGGGTGAAAATTAGTGCTATGTTTATGTTTGGCTACATTGTTGTAACTGAAAATTATTGCTATTGTCTATGGTTGGCTACATTGTTGTAATTATAAGCTTGGTTAAATTGTTGTGACTACTTTGTGTAATCTATAACGTTGTCTTGATTTTTTATTTTTTTTGAGTTTTGGAACTGGTACGTACGACACCTATTGGGAGTAGAGTAGATGGTAGAAATGAATCGGGTGGGCCGCGCGCTCGCGTGTCTGGGTGTGTTCAGTTGCACTTGCTGTTACTGTAGCTATATCATTACTCTAGTTACTGTAGCATGAACCGAAACAGCAGCTGCAGCGTGAAGACGCCCAGTTTATGCATGCGCGTGCCTCTGCAATTGCACCCGTTTATGCAGGTCACCAACCATGCTCTTCAGACAGTTTTACACGGCGGCTCCGCTCATGTAGACCGGAGGCAGCAGGGCAACCAAACGACGCCGTTTATGCAGGTCACCAACCATGCTCTTCAGACAGTGATGCCTGATTAGCATAGTGGCTGTTTTTTCTGGGAAGAGAGATACCTGCTTGTGTCTCAGTGTGTGTGACTGTGTGTGTGCAGATCTGTAGGGACAAGCTAGGGACTATGAAAGGGATACGGATATTTATTCGTCCGTCTGTTCGACCGAACAAATATGAACACTAATTTAGAGAGTTATACGGATATCCACAATTTTTTCCGGATACGGATAGTAAAACGGATATCTAAAGCGGATAACGGATACGAATGCAATATCGTTAATATCCGCAGATACCGGATAATCCGAAAAAATATTCGGATACATCCGACCTACTAATTACGGATACTATCCATATTGCTTGCCTTGCTAACTTGAAGTTAGCCGCGCATTTCTCGTCTTGCTGCTTGCTGGCCGCCGGCCGGTGGTTGAAGTGCTGACTGCTGAATGCCTGAATGTGCTTGCTTGCCTATGCCTTGCTAGCTTGAAGTTAGCCGCCACTAAAATTTCTCGTCTTGCTTGCTTCCTGGCCGCTGGCCCGTGGATGAAGTGCTGATTGCTGACTTGCTGAGCGTGCTTGCTATTGCTAGCTAGCTAGCTACTATACTAGCTTTGGAGAGTCGAAGGTATGGTGGCCCACTCTTAAAGTCTTAATCCATTTATGTTTTGCATCCACGATATACAGATATGAGTTATTGACTTTTAATCATTTGTTTGTTCATCTTTATAGATTTGAATAGCTCTTTAAATGTCAAAGCTTTGGGAACACTATTCTATTTTCCATGAAAGTGATGAGACACACCAAAGAAACGGTGTCATAGAACAACAGCGTTGGGTGAAATGCAGCAGGTGCAATTATAGGGCTCGTGCTGATTCTAAGTATGGAACCTCTCATTTGTGGCACCACTTGAAAAATAGGCACCACTACAACCATGCGCTAAACCAATTCCAGGATCCTCATATCGGCGAAGGTGGTGTCAATGCAAATGCTGGTATGGGTGAAGTTTTGGATGCAAACAACCCATGAGTCTATGACCGTGACTCCGTGAGCGTGAGGCCAAGAGCCTTGCTAGTTAGTTGGCTAGTTGCCACTTCTACTCCTATCGTGAAGATTGTGGCTTGTATGATGTATATGTATTTTATCTTATTTGTTGCTTTGCTACTTACTCATGCCATGATTTCGTGAAGATTGGGGCTTGTATGATGTATCTTTTTATCTTAATCTAGCGAGATTATGGACTCATATAGTAGTGTAATGGTTTGCGCATCTATGATATATATATATATATATATGCTTTTACTAAATATCCGAGTAGATATTTGTATTCGACATTCTCCGAATCTAATTTATACCGTATTCGAAACTCATTATTCGCATCTGTGTAACCGAGACAAACCGTATTCGTATTTGTATCCGGACGCTATCCGTGTCCGAATCCGAATCTGAGTATAATATGAAAACAAATACGATATCAGCGATATCCGTTCGTATCCGATCCGTTTTCATCCCAGTAGGGAGTCTAGGCGGGATGCAATATAATATTAAGGACCCGTCTAGCAGGACTCACTCCTTATGTAGAGTAGTTTTTTTATGATAAAACCGTTTTAGAAAATATTTGAAAAACAGCTCTAGTGACAAATTTATAATAATTTGTATAAGGTTTATGAGGTGAAACTGAGAAAAGGCCTCATTTTTTAGACTTTGATTTATCTATAAAAATGGCTCTAGCTCCTCCACCTCTTTGCAAGGGTCCATTTTTAAATGACTACTTAGTAGGGGTCAAGGATTCGCGAGAAGCCGAAGCTAGAACCCTGCCAAAGAGTCTAACACATAATGTAGAGCATTGTATATGAAAACAAAAATTAGAGAACAATAATAATTTTAAGCTAATCCATCTCCCTAGTACACCTCCTAGCTAGTGTAGTGGGTCCTAATATCTACTACTAATTACCACCTTAAGAGCTTTGTAAGTGGTATAAAGTTCGTGGTAGACTTGTGGACCAATCAGTAAAGCAATTTGTATTAAAAAAAACAAAAAAGAAGTAAACAATCTACTTTATGTACACTATGTTGGACTAAACGTGTTCACCCAAGGTGTGTGTGCTAAGGTGGCCCTGCCCACCATGGCTGGTCGGCCTGGCCTTGGAGAGCCCGAGCACGGCTCCTACGGTGCAACGCTATGTGTTTGTTTCACTGGCCCAAACAAACTCAGTTCGACCAAGATCATGTTTGGCTTCTGACTTAAGTGGCTATGGTTATTCTGATCCAGAATTCGGTAGCTTTATCACCAGTTTATCTCTTTGTTGACATTTTATCAAACCCTTTAGTGGCCGTGGTCATCCCAAGAACAAGCAACAGAGCCGGAATAGAATAGAGTGGTGGAGGGTGAGGCCAAAGAGGCACCATGGATGGTCGCGTCACGGCGACTCTGACCAGCAGTGAGGGGAGCGTGTCCATCGGCTCTCTCGGGCACGCGATGCGGTGGAGGGCAAGGTCAATGTTGAAGTCGCGGCGTGCGTGGAAGATCAGCAGGCCCGACACTGCACCTAGGGCTAGATATTGAGCCAACTCGGCTCGTTATATAAACGAGTTAGAAGACTGGCTCGGCTCATTAGCGAGCTCGAGCTAGCTCATTTGGCTCGCGAGCTAAATCATAAAAACACACTATAGAGAGACTATAAATTTATAAAATATTTATAACCTTAATAGTTCAACAAATAAACTAAATTTTTACCTAGCCAACCCACTATGATCACGACTGAGACTATATGATAGTCATATTCATAAAGTTTAAGCATCATCTATTGAAAGATAAAGTTAGGTTTCACGGATGGGCTAGGTCGAGCTATTGAGAAATGTATGGACATATGGTCGAGCCAATTTTAGTTACTGGCGTGATAATTGACTGGCTCATTACAGCTCGTGAGCAGCTCACGAGTTGGTTCATTATAAAATGAGTTGGCTCATTATAAAATGAGGCGAGTTTGAGTCGAGCCATTAATGAGCGAGTCAAGCGAGTTACGAGTTTTTCGTTCAGCCTTAACTGCACCGGGTTGCCACGCTCATCGCAGAGCAGCCCATCGACGCCTCCGATGGCTGGCTAGTGCAGTGATGCTCGCACGTCTGGTGCTCGCAGTCGTGGCCATGGCTGGGCTGGTGCTCGCCGCCGACTGTCGTGGGCGCCGACGGGCTGGTGAAGAGGAAGAGGGACGCGGTGAAGAGGAAGAGGGTGGAGCGGGTCGCGAGTCCTTGCGGTGTGCCATAGACGCGGTGGCGGCGGTGTCCACGTGAGGCCTTGTTTGGATGTTGTCGGATTCACTTCAATCCATGTGTATTGGTGTGGATTAGGGTGAAATTTAGTTCAAATTCTACTCCAATCCACCTCAATACATGTGGATTAATGTGAATCCGACTACATCCAAACAAGGGCTGAGAGTGATGGAAGGTGAGTGACTGTAAGGTTACCCACCCCTCACCATCGAGCCACTTTGCTGCTCCATCTAGACATATTATAAGAAAATGGCAAATTCGTTTGTTTCTCTACAACTAGGCCCAGTATGCTTTACAGAACAGACAACTAAGGGCACTCACAATGCAGACTCTATCATAAAGTCTAAAGTTATTTATTACCTCGAACAATGTGGACTTGGAGTCTAAATAAGACTTGGAGTCTTATTTTTTTCTACCTTTTTCTTCAATAAATATGCTGCCACATCAGCAAAATACCATAAATAATACTCCCTCCATCCCTGAAAGAATCAATTCCTAGGATCCGTGCCAGTCAAACTTTTTAAAGTTTGACTAACTTTATGAAAAGAGTAACAACATCTATAATATAAAATACACATTATATGAAAATATATTCTATGATGAATCTAATAATACTAATTTGATACTATAA
>Ga0182004_10002718_pt1 | contig 13874 bp, 10 predicted proteins | sample Sormic07211540_1_FD_120479 | JGI IMG/M metagenome (GOLD analysis project Ga0182004, IMG submission 120479) | Endophyte microbial communities from Sorghum bicolor roots, Mead, Nebraska, USA - 072115-40_1 MetaG | ecosystem: Host-associated > Plants > Roots > Unclassified | place: USA: Nebraska...
TATATATTGGAGAAAGAAACAAAGAAAGATGATGCTGATTGCCCATACATGCCGCATGATGATTGCTTTGCTTGCGTGAACCATCGTCTTTACACTAGTTTGTTTGGTCGCTCCTGGCTGCCTATTCCTCTTGTGCTAAACAAACCTGCCAGCCAGCCAGTCAGTCAGTCAGCCATTCAGTCATAATATTAATTACTCTCTACGAGTAATTAGGCATGCATCTTATGTTCCCTCAATCTTTTTCAAGATTCTTTTTCTTCTTATCATTGTCTTGTGTGCTCCACATGCATGGCACGTTGATCACTACTAGTAGTTACTGGCTGCATTATTAGGCACCGCACTAAAATACACCATCTTGTATCTGTATGTATCACGAGGATAGATAGGCCTAGGAGCAGCAGCAGCATTCAGCAACCATATCGCGTCAGATTTTCTAATTGATTGATACTTGCAACCCTCCTTCCCTCCATCAGTATTCAATGCCCTCAGTATTCCCACCACTTTCACTTTAGTTTGGCCATAACAAAAAAAAAAAAAACACGTGTCCATCATTGTTGTTTCTCGCCTTTTCCCTTTTAAAATTTTCTGGACAACATGCATCCATGATTCTTATGAAAATGAAAATGGAAATGGAAATGATGCGAGCTACTTTTGGTCTTTGGGGGGAAGCCACCGCATCACCATGCTGTGCTGCGGCGTCCTCCTCCTTCCTTCCCTTTTTATAGGCCGCCTCTGCCTCCGCCTCCGCTTCCTCGTCCTTCACCTGCGACGCAGAGGACCTGCCCCTGCGCCTGCAATTCTTCGACGACGACGACGACGACGGCCAAGACCATCACAGCGACAGGGTGCCCCTCCTCCTGCCCATCAAGATTATGGACGCCGCCGACGAGAAGGGAGAGACGCCCCAAATCTCCGAGGATACCGCCCACCAGATTGGCGTTGGTACGTATTATTATGCCATTCTATCTCTGCATGGAGAGCGCCCTCCTCCTGCTGCTTCTTTTCACAAAACAAGTCAACAACAAACTCTTCTCATGATCAGAGTCAGAGGTCCTTATTTACAAGGGAATCCTTCTTCACCCATTCACTGCATGCTTTGCTCTTCCATGGATGAAATTTCTTCTGCTACATAAATATATCTGTATTAGTTAATATTTTATTTATTATTATTCAATTTACAAAGTGGAGGAAACAACCATGTATATAAAATTGTAAATATATATCTGTATTAATAACAATCAAATAATAGTACTAGTCTTTTATTTATTATTCATCAATTTACAAAGTGGAGGAAACTACCATGTATGTACACGTGGGTTTGCCAAACCCACAGTAACAATTAATAAATTTATTTATGTATGCATGCATTTATAATTTTTTTTAATAGTTAATTAATAAAGCATACATTATTATGTATATTTGATTTCATTTGAATCCTAAAACCTTTCTGTCTGCCTGCTATTTTCTTTCAGATCCTTGGTATCAAGTTGGCTTCGTCCTCACAACCGGGGTCAACAGTGCATATGTTCTAGGATACTCTGGATCGATTATGGTCCCTTTAGGCTGGATCGGCGGCACATGCGGCCTCCTCCTAGCTGCCGCCGTTTCCATGTATGCTAATGCTCTTCTTGCACGGCTTCATGAAGTCGGTGGCAAGCGCCATATCAGATACAGAGATCTTGCTGGACACATATATGGTCAGTAATTAATTAACTTCCCTCTTAGCTCTGCACTTGCTGTTTGACACATATATAGTCAGTAATTAACTGCCCTCTTAGCTCTGCACTTGCTGTTTGACACATATATAGTCAGTAATTAACTTCCCTCTTAGCTCTGCACTTGCAGCAGCATTATTCTTTTGCTTCCCATATATACTAGTCACTAGTCACAAATAAGCTAGTAGTACGATTCATTTTCTTTATGCTTTTGATTTGATTTGACTAAACAAAAAAAATGTGGGCTTACATGGATCATTTTCTTTATTCCTTCGATTTGATTTGACTACAGGACGAAAAATTTATGGGCTTACATGGGCTCTGCAGTACATTAACCTTTTCATGATCAACACTGGTTTTATCATCTTAGCTGGACAAGCTCTCAAGGTACGATCCAGGAAAAAAGAAATCGCCTCAGATTGACTGTTTTCTTTTGTACAATCAAACACTCTTCTCCCCATGACTCCCTCTATCATATTTCCTGGCACTACTGTTTATTGATCCTCCTGTATGCAAACTAGAGTTTTTTTTTTCCTGAAATTCCATTTCTTCCTTTTCCTTCCATTAGATCGATGAATTTGTCGATAGCATGCTGTACACAGGTTAGATTATATAGTTGCACTTACTCTTTATGTAAATCTAAATTATGAAATATTTTCCTCGGAAACTTATTTTGTCACCTTTCATTTGCAGGCAACATATGGACTCTTTAGTGATGCTGGAGTTCTGAAACTCCCTTACTGCATTGCAATATCAGGATTCGTTTGTGCTCTTTTTGCCTTTGGAATCCCTTATTTATCTGCCCTCAGGATTTGGTTGGGATTCTCCACGCTTTTCAGCCTCATCTATATTGTGATAGCATTTGTGCTGTCATTGAGAGATGGTATTATCCTTTGGCTCCGTCTTATTGATACCATGACTCGCCTCAGATGCATTTCTGTGTTTAATATTATATTTTTTGTTTCATCGCTGATGTCTCATACTAGGGATAACCTCGCCTGCGAGGGATTATAGTATTCCCAAATCATCAGGTTCAACTCATGTCTTCACTACGATAGGTGCCGTAGCAGACCTTGTGTTTGCTTACAACACTGGTATGCTGCCAGAAATTCAGGTGAGTCCAGACGATCATTTTCTGGTTTAGTTAATTTATTAGTAGCAGCAAGGGAAATCGCATTATTATGTGGCTAATATATAATAATATTTCAGGCAACCATAAGGCCTCCTGTGGTCAAGAACATGGAGAAAGCTCTATGGTTCCAGTTCACCGTTGGCTCCTTGCCTCTCTATGCTGTAATATTTATGGGTTACTGGGCTTATGGTTCCTCAACATCAAGTTATCTGCTAAACAGTGTCACAGGCCCAGTTTGGGTAAAAGCCGTTGCAAATCTGTCGGCATTTTTTCAGACAGTCATAGCGCTGCACGTAAGCCAACACCTTCTTTGTTTTGTTCTAGTCCAAACTGCAATATTTAGCCCTATATATACCTCTTTCATTTCAAACATGCCATTGATGGATGCGGCTTGGTGAGTAACTTGAGTTTCATGTATTCTCCAGATATTTGCTAGCCCAATGTATGAATACCTGGACACAAAATATGGAAGTGGGCGTGGTGGTCCTTTTGAAATCCAAAACCTAGCGTTCAGGGTAGTAGTAAGAGGAGGCTACTTGACGGTGAACACGCTGGTGGCGGCGGTGCTCCCATTCCTCGGTGACTTCATGAGCCTGACGGGCGCCCTGAGCACCTTCCCACTGACGTTTGTGCTCGCAAATCACATGTACCTGATGGTGAAGGGGCCTAAGCTGTCTGCCATCCAGAAATTATGGCACTGGCTGAATGTTGTTGGGTTCACTGCGTTGGCTGTTGCGGCGGCGGTCTCGGCAATAAGGCTCATCATGCGTGATTCCAGCACCTACCACTTCTTCGCTGATGTTTGAGCTTGAGGCCACGTACGATCAGTGAAATATTCAATTCTAGCTTGTTTCCTTTATGTTTTTGGAAAGGGAGGGCAGATAGCAGGGTGGGTAGCTACCAGCAGCAGTAGTTGATTTGTGATGGAAACGGTAGATTGTATCCGAGCAATAAAATCAAGGCCAAATGTGCTGAGCCAGAGCTAGTATTATTTATACACATCTAGATCTCTTCTCTTTGGTTGTCTTGTATCTTCAAATTCATCAGTATGATTGTATATGCTGAGCCAGAGCTAGTATATATTTCAGAGAATTATATATATTGATGTATATATGTTTGGCGGGGTGCATTGCGCTTGCGCAGCACGGAGAAAAGTGAGCACCTGAGGGTTTATGGATCGACGAACGAACAAGAAACAACAGCAATTGCTAGTAACCATAAGGATGCATATTTTATTGCATAGATGATGATTAATTAGCAACTCTAGCAGCAGGCCGAAGCGGGGATGGTGTCGATGCAGGACTTGTAGAGGATGCGGAGGTAGTCGAGCAGGGCGTCCTGGTTGGCGCCGTCCACCGGCTCCATCTCGAAGCTCCACACCACCAGCGTTGCGCTTGCGCCGCCATAGCCATAGTCGAAGAGGCTGATTGTGTTGCGAGAGCCGGCGAGGCCGACGTTGCCGTCTTCCATGACGTAGGTGTAGGAGCGGGAGGCGTGGTCCATGGCTACCAGCCTCTCCCTGACCCACGACGACGACGCCTGCTGCGGGAACATGAGGCCGCCGCGCACGAGGCGCACGTAGCCCGGCACGCCCTCGTCGCCGGCCACCGCGGTGCACGACTCCACCATGGGCATCCACTCGCGCAGCCGGGACGTGGCGGACACCAGCTCCCACACGCGGTCCACGGGCGCGCTCACCACCCCGCTCGCCGTGCCGCGCCACTTGCAAGTAGCCTGCCCATCCATGGCTCAAGAACCGTCAGCTCCAGTCCAGCTCCTGCAAATGACTAGTCTCTGCTCCAGCACAAAGGACAGTACTGTCCGGGACTCCCAAGGGTTACATGGCTGCAAAACCAAAGCTCACCTCGCCAACACGCCAACCAAAATGGCATGGCAAGCGGCAAGCGCAAGCGCGTCCCCAATGCTAATCAAATACTTCCTCCATCTCAAATTATAAGTTATTCTAAAAATCTTGTAAAGTCAAAGCATCTCAAATTTAACTAAATTTATATAATAATATAATAATATTTATAATACAAACTAAGTATCGTCAGGTTCTTCATTAGCTATATTTTCATAGTAATATCTATTTGCTGTCATATTTTTTTTTTAATTTTTTCTATAATATTGGTCAAAATTGAGATTTTTTTACTCTTTAAGATTTTTGGAATGACTTATAAATTGGGATGGAGGGCGTAGCTAGTCTAGAAGGAAATCTATTAGCTATGTTAGATTTTAGAGATCGTGTCATTGTTCTAAATGACTTTCTTTATAGATATGAATAAAGTAAAAAAAAAGAATGGGATTCTAGAATCCAACTTATCTACCCCAAATTTCTTATTTAATTTAAAAACTCCTATTTATTTTGTAAAAGTAATAATCACTATGAGAATAGCATCTAAATGTCTCTCATTTTTTTTTATATTCTGAATTCACTATCTGAAATTCAAATTTTTCAGTATAAAAATACGATCCAAACAGACCCATAACCTCACATGTGTCACGTTTTGACCTTTTACAAATTTTAATCTTTTATATATTTCTTCCATTATTAGGAACTTGAGGGTTGAACATTTGTCAAACACCTCAAGTTTTTCTTAAATTTTAAGCTTTCTTTCAAAAGAGTTGCATTCACTTGATCGTTTCTATTTTTTTTAAATTTAATTAGATTCCTTTTTGAGTTCAATAAAGAATTTCAGTGAATCTATAACTTTGAACTTAACTCGTAATTCATACTCATAAATATAAATGTACTCTAGAAAAATTAGCAAATTACTTTACTTAATATAGCCTGATTGCTAGTAAATTGCTGATCAATGAGTAAGGGAGGTTTCGGTTGACTGAAGCGGGAAAAAAAAACTGATTTTATAATACTGCTTGTTTACCCTGCCTAAAGAATTCAAGATGGAAAATCGACTTCGCAATGCAAATTGAGGTTTCATTTTTTTTTAACGGAACAAGAGGGGTTTCCCCCTACTGGTATTTACTGAACAGAACAAAACGAAGGTTTTACAAGTTTCAGGAGACCAAGAAGGAAACAAAAAAAGATTAACAAAATTACACAAAGTTGTCTAGCCATAACCAGAAATGAGGTTGGAGATCCTGTTTTGCTCTAAGCTTAGCTCGGGCAAGCTCTTGTTTAAAGACTAACTTGGAAGATTGTAGGGAATGTTATTTGCTTCTGAAAATGACGTCATTTCTAGCAGACAGCCCACAACATGGCAACAATAATTTCCATAAAGAAAGATCTCGGAATTTGGCCTTTAAACGAACTGATGTTGTCACAAATATCTGCTTGAATTAAATGGGCCAACCCCAATAGGTTCCAGCAACACATGCCAAAAGGACAGTCCAAGAAAAGATGGTGAAGGGATTCTTGTATGTTCAGATGACAAAGGACACAGTTGTAGGATTGTAAATCTATATTTTTCCTTCTCAGAATCTCTCCTGTGCTTAGTCGGTCCTTTAGGATTAACCAAAAGAACACTTTCCTCTTAGGCAAGCAATTTGACTTCCACGGCCAATTGTAAACTGGTGAGACGACAGAAATGGAACCCAAAAGTTTGTAATAAGCCTTATGGAAAGTGGGTGAACCCCAAGAGTAGCCCCAAATATCCAGCATTTGTCATATATAAGCATCTCTAATGCTGAAGCAATCAATCTTCCATTGACAGTTGTCTCATTGACAACGGGTACATCACCTCCCAGTCTCCCACAATAATGCCCTCCTTTGGATTGCACAACTCTCTTTTTGTATGTGTTTTTCCAATTGAGAATGAATCGTTTTCTATGAAATTCATGTAAGATTCTTATAAATACAGGAAAATAGAGTACTCGTACAAGGATGTAGCTAAAGCTTGCCACTTGGGATCAACTAGACCTTGACAAATTTTGAGAATTTCAATGGAAAATCACTATACATATAGTCGTCAGTTATTCTTAATGTTGTTTTTTTTAAATAAATACATGGAAAAACGAACACCCATGAGGATGGAGCTAAGGCTTCCATTGAGACCGGTTGGATCTCAACAAAAAATTTGAGAATTTCAATGAAAAATCAATATATATATGCGATGTAGTGTAGTAGTACAAAACATGGTGAACTTGAATGAAGTAAATAAATAAATAATAAAAGAAAACATATGCGATTGCGGCAGGCTCATCATCTTCAGTACGTAGCTTGCAACGCATTGCATCTATATATCTATACACTGCTGAGTTCATAACTTGTGGTTGCCTGCTTGTACCTGTACCACTTTGCAATCCAGAGGTAGACGACGAAGTTGATGACGCTGAGCACGGAGAGCAGCCAGAAGAAGTAGTCGAGGTGGCCCCGGTTGAGGTTGTCGGGGATCCAGCCGAGGCCGCCGTTCCTCCTGGTGATGGCGGTGACGACGGACACCAGCAGCGCGCTGAGGTAGCTGCCGAGCGCGGACGAGGTGAGCGAGAGCGCGGTGCCCATGCTCCTCATGGCGTCCGGCGCCTGGTCGTAGAAGAACTCGATCTGGCCGATGAAGGTGAACACCTCTGCGGCTCCGATGATGAAGTACTGCGGCACCTGCCAGAAGATGGAGATGGGCAGGTAGTTGGTGGAGTCGTCGAGCATGCCGTGCGAGGCGGCGACGCGGAGCCTGGCCACCTCCAGCGCCCCCGCGGCGAGCATGGACAGGACGGAGACGGCGAGGCCGATGCCCATGCGCTGGAGCTGCGTGAAGCCGCGCGGGTGCCCCGTCCAGCGGCGCGCGGCGGGGACGACGAGTCGGTCGTAGGCGGGCGCCCAGGCGATGACGCTGAGGGTGTCGAAGATGGAGAGCGAGGCGGAGGGGATCTTGAAGGCGCCGGCGCCGGAGCCCATGCGCGGGTCCAGCGTGTTGCCCTGCAGCACGAACATGGTGCTCATCTGGCTGTACACCGCCGACATGACGATGCCGCTCGCCCACACCGGCAGAAGACGGATGACACTCTTGAGCTCCTCCACCTGCGTCACCGTGCACAGCCGCCAGGGGTCGGGGTTGTTCTTGCCGTCCTCATCGGTGGAGGTCACCACCGCCGCCCTGTCCAGCCACCGGAACTGCTCCGTGTGCTCCAGCTTCCTGCTGCCCTGGATGGCGGACGCGGAGGCGGAGGACGCCTCGTGGAGCAGGGACGCGTCCGCGGGCACGGGCTGCTTTCCCTTCCTCCAGGCGGCGACCACCACCTGCAGCATCCGCGTGAGCGGGCTGCCCCCCGGCTTCTGGTGCCTGTACAGCTTGCTCCCCATCAGGAAGCTGGCGACGGCGACGGCCATGGCGGCGGCGGGGATGCCAAAGCCCCATCCCCAGCCGACGTTCATCTGGACCCAGACGAGCACGGAGGAGGCGAGGAGTGCGCCGACGTTGATGGACATGTAGAACCAGTTGAAGAAGGAGCTCTTGCTCTGGCGCTCGCGCGGGTCGGCGTCGTCGAACTGGTCGGCGCCGAAGGATGAGACGCAGGGCTTGATGCCTCCCGTGCCCACCGCGATGAGGTAGAGCGCCACGAAGAAGGCGGCGCTCTGGCCCGCGGTCACGGCGCCTGCTCCGTCGGGCGGCGGCCTGAGGCCCGGGACGGCGGCGCTCATGGTGAGCAGCGTGAGGCCGAGGATGTAGAGCGCCATGAAGGCGGCGATGGTGCGGTACCTGCCGAGGTAGGCGTCGGCCAGGAAGGCGCCGAGGAGGGGCATGACGTAGCAGGTGCCGGACCAGTTGCTGACGTTGTTGGCGGCGGCGGCGTTCCCCTGGTGGAGGCGGTCGATCATGTAGTTGACGAGGTTGGAGCTCATGCCGTAGTAGGCCAGGCGCTCGCAGCACTCGTTGCCCAGGATGAAAGGGCACGCGCGCCACGTCCCCGTCTTGCTCCGCACCGCCGGCTTGCCGGAGTGATCCGTCGTCCCGTCAAGCGTCGTCGTCGTCGTCTCATCTCCTCCACTGGCCATGGCCGCCATTGTCGATGGATTCGTTCGTTCCACTTCCATCGTCCAAGACGATCGATCTACGACTGCAGATCGGCAAACCGGATTCCGTATATATGAATGATACGAATACTGGGAGGAGTTTCGTATTCGTCTGGTACCCGGCCGAGATCCAAGTCGTTCACGGCAAAGAGAAGAATCGCGATAAAGACTCCGGAGATCCCTGCATCTGCATGCATGCAACCGGCAACCGCCCAGATTCATCCTTTCCTATAGACCAGACCGACTATCAGGAGTAACAAATTAACAACCTTCAATGCACGTGCCAACTGTTTCAAGCGCAAAGATTTTTTTTTTATTACTCACCATTTTATTTTGCATTCAAAATTGTTTTGAGCACCAAAAAAAACTGCGTTAAAATTATTATGATTATGATTATTACCCAATAAGTTGCAGTCAAAATTATTATGACGGCCTCGTTTTGTTTTTTCCTTCCCCCTATTTTTCCGTTATAATTTGTCTAAATGTACATTGGTAGTTAAAACATTAAATTTTTTAAGAAGAAAAATAGTTTTTTTCATATAAAAGGCAGCTTGCTTCTGTACACTCTTGGTTGCACGAAAGGCAACACAGCGGCCTCGCTTTGCTCCGCTGAAGCTCCGGCGTATACGATTATTTATTACGGGGCTAAAGTTCATCATAAACAAATGAACCAAACTAAGCATGAGGCTCGCAGCAAGTTTGCCAAAACAAAACACAGTACAAGCTACTAATTACATTTGCCAACCAGATAGAGATAGGCCTGCTGGCTGGGCACAGAAACAAAAGGCTGCATACAGAGCATCAAATCACCGAATCCTTAAAACCCTATTTACCATGATGATGCAACTGCCAATCAAACTAAAACAACATCCCCATAGAGACATGCAGCACGCCTTCTTATGCCAACTGTGTCACGGTCTATATTTTCTGGCAATGCTGTACATCACATTCATTGCTGGTACCATCATATTCGGCAAATTGCTCTTGTGAATCATCTCCGCTTGGAACTTCATCCTCAGCTTGTGCAATCCCACTTCCAAACACAGCAGCAACACAAGACGTACCAAATGCTTTGTCATTGGGGCCCACATCAACATGCTTGTTCACCTACCAATCAAATAGAGTAATAAGCCACAAGACAAGCAGGTAAAATCTTGTTGAACAACAGCAACAATTATCTTACATTATTGGCCCGGTATATACTTTCAGGCATATCAGGAATGACCACAGGTAGCACGTTGGCCAGCTGAGGATTGCTTGCAGGTGGTGTCGAAGCTATGAGCCTCATCAGTGTTTCCCTTGCACTTCTCTCGACTAACGATTCTGCTTCTGGCAGCAGAGGCTTCAAGCTCGGGAGCAGGGGAACTGCTGAAGTGATAGAAGGCCCACAACTCACTAGATATGCCTGCCCTGCCGAACACACATCAATGACTGGGATATGCACAATGGGATCAGACATCAATGGCGTGAATGTTGGAACCTGTGAACCATGTAGTGGAATAAGTGGTGAAGTGGGGAGTGGAAGGTGAATTAATGGGTCATGCAGTATGGAGGGAAGATTAAGGGAAGGGAGATCAGTTGTATCCAGCTTTACAGAAACTGTTGAAGAAGGTGGCTGCTCACTTGCTAGCAGCGAACTCAAAGGTGGTAGGGGCAGCGGATCTACAGATGTAACTGGCAGATGCAAAGGGGTGACAGTGTATTGCAGTGATGATGGGCATGGTGGGCACCAGCAATAGTAAGGCTTAAACTGTTTCTCCAAAGAAACATCAGGAGCGGGACAAGTGCCAAGGGAGTAAATAGGCGGCAACAAGGGAAATGAAAGAGGCATGTCCAACGGAACTGAGCTAACATTGTTCTTTGAACAATCTGCATCGCACTTCTCACTGGTTGAATCACGGTTAATTGTCAAAGGATTTGTATCAAGCGGAGCAGTTAATGAGCCCGACCATTCCGCACGACGCTTCAGTTTGTCCCTCCCAACAACCCTTGCACATGAAGCCCTTGGTACCCCATCTTTAAAAGTGCCAGATCTCGGACTTAGGCTGGCTTGATAGGCAGAGCTTGACTTAATTGCACTAGTAGCCGAGGCACGGAACCTGGAAGTTTTGGAAACAGCTGACTGGAGCTGTAAATATTGACCATGTGACCTTGAAGTACTCAGAAAGTCATTAAGTGATCCCAACGATTTAACATCACCAATACTTGATGCAAGAAGATATGCATGTAAATGAGTGGCAAAAGCATCAAGTCGCGAATTGGAGATGCCAGTTAGATCAGAGAGTGTTGGCCTCCCGTCCAAAAGGTTTTTCATCTATGCACACAAAAACAAGAATAAGAATCCTTATCAGTATGTGTATTGCTATGGATAACACTGTTTTATGTTTTGTTCTTATTTCCACGTAGATAACAATTTTAGCATAACCTTTTAGCATATTTATACAAACCTTTGTAAGAAGTTCCATTCCATGTTCCTTGGACTTCTCAGCACACCAGTAGTAAAATACTTTAGATTCTGATATTCTGATTAGGAAAGAGCGTCCAGAATTATCAGCTGATATTTCTTCAACCACAACCTCTGAAAATTCAAAGCCGTTGCTCAAGAGAGCTAGTTGCTCTGAATACCCATCATCACAAACAAAGGTAAGCCGCATGCTAGATGATGGCAGAAGAACAAGATTCAGCTTCCCTCTGCACATAGGAAATGCACATGCATGAGATCCCTGAACATACTGTCATTAGAAATAACATGACTACATTTTTTCACCAAAGGACCAAATGGCATAATGTTATCTCTGATAAAGGCATAGACAACACAGCTACTAGAGTAAGAAAAGAAAAGAAGCAATGAAATGGAAACCATATATCAAAATAGATAATTCAAAAAAAAATGAAGCTACTAAACAAGGGGTGCAGTGCTAACAAAATGCAAGCATTAGCATACAGCACACTACTAGCAAAGAGAAGGAAACGGACTAATTTTGACACCCATGAAACTCAGTGTCTCAGATCAGGAAATTTAATAGAAAGAAACTAAAGCCTCTTAGAGTTTTAGTTATCACTTAAAAAGGTACATGCATCAATGTGAGAAAACAGTAGCCTTGTTAAGAACCTAATAAGATGGTAAAACGTTCCATTGAGACATAAGCTTAATAAATTTATAAAAAAAAAGAGAGCACCGGCTAGTGTAAAAGCTTCATAGCTTGGCCCAACTACATATGAAAATCATACATCTCTGTTCCTACAAAATACATACGTGTGACTCACTTAAGCAACAATCCCTTTGAATTAAGAAAAAGGGACTTAAGAACCTGGCTTGATTATTTGCACCACAGCAGCAGCACTGCCATTCCATTGGAAGAAGTCAGAGTGTAAAAGTTCTAGGAACCAAATGTTCAACAACTTGTTCAGCTTTTAATTTTTCAGGTGAACTCATAAGAACTAAATATATCAAAATGGTCTTTTCCTCACAGACGATAAAATACCTTCCATACAAGTAACAAGATCCATAAAAAAAGAGTACACAAAAAATACCCAGAGTAGTTAGCACCGATGATCCCCATTAGGACAAAAAAAAATGTGAAAGATGAAACAAAAGAAAAAGAGGTGTTCATAACCATCACATATTTAAGTAGAAACCATAAGGACTCCCACAACAGAAAGTTAAAAAAGCACAGTTATTAATCAGAAAATTATTTAAGGATGAAGAACTTGGAAAGCCAAGTAATTGATTACAGACCGAGCACATGTGTGGGCAAATATACATCTGCTCAAGGTAAACCAAGTAGTAGAATATTGCACAAATTAATTATGCTAGGGCATGCCTAGCAACAGCAGAACATTTGGATGATAACTAAAGAATTTTGCAGATGACCATTACAATGTAGCAAGCATAAGTAGGGATCCTATTCATCAGTCTCACCAAATATTGCAATACGAGATTATTCATTATCAATGCAGATAACTGATATTGCAAGGCCATGAAAGAAACTACCTTCTCTTCCCTCATATATCAGAGATTATGACAAACGCCCAAATTACCTACAAGTGAAAAGATAAATTCATTTGGCAGGGTGAACAGTGCCATCACTAATAAGATGAATTATGTAACCCTAGAATCAACATGAACACTCGCTGATGCACGTCATTCTAAATTAGGTGCAATGATTCAGCAAGCAAACATCTCTTCTAACAATTAATTATATGTCATGAAGTAAAGGTGGCCACACTTATATACTCACATAGAAAGCACAGAGGATAAAAGAAACAACAATTTTAATTAATTAGAAACTAAAGAGTGCTGCATCACAGGGCAGCAACCACATGCACACTTCAACAGTTCAACAGGTCTAAGTGGATTAGGATAGTGGTATAAAAGGCAGAAAAGGACATGAGACCAAATAATGAGCAGAGAAGAACGAAAATTGCTGTTGATGACTGTAGATGGCACATGGCAGTCCCCCAACAATGTGTTGAATTATGTCACTTGTATAATACATACCCACTCCACTTGCAGTTAATATAGAACTAGTCAGGTCAGTACTTACAGCCTGATATGCCTAAATGAAATATTGTATCATGAACTCTAGTGGTCGTATTGTAACTTCAGATGCACCAATACACTCCCATGGAATACAAGGAAAATGCGATTACATAGACCATGCATTATTATCACATCATATAGAAACAGTGGCATGCCTTTTTTTTTCCTGGAAGCAGAGACAGAGAGAAAGCTACAGGATCACTTCTTCATCATTCCAACAGCATCTATGTAAGGACATATTGGTCAATAACATGTTGTTTATACATGTAAAACTTACAAGATTTGAAATACCAGATTATATAATCAACACATTGCAGTGCCTTCACATGAATTCAGAAGCTAAGTTGAGTATAGAGGCGCAGTATACTTTTTTTATTAGAAGGACAAGTTAGCCCTGTCAACCAATTCATGCTCAACTGGGGGGGGGGGGGGGGGGGCTTTCCCCCAGCACACATTATTTTTTTCAAAAGATTGTTTTTTTATTGTGTCGGGAACAAGCATAAACAAATATCA
>Ga0182004_10002719_pt1 | contig 13869 bp, 8 predicted proteins | sample Sormic07211540_1_FD_120479 | JGI IMG/M metagenome (GOLD analysis project Ga0182004, IMG submission 120479) | Endophyte microbial communities from Sorghum bicolor roots, Mead, Nebraska, USA - 072115-40_1 MetaG | ecosystem: Host-associated > Plants > Roots > Unclassified | place: USA: Nebraska...
GGACGTGGTGTATCGGTTGCTAAGGCGCGGTCTTGAGGGCTGTAGTCAGGCCGTGAACGTCATCTCCATCCACCAATCGAGTTATCCCCGTCTCTCATCAAAAGATCGAGCAAAAACCCTAGCGGGTTCGCATCAGGCAATGTAAGAAAAAAGGGGCAACAGTAAAGATTTAAGGTTAGCTGACTTGATTGAGATGTCCAGTTTTCTTCAATAGGGCATGCTCTTATTATGGAACAAAGCAAAGTACTGTAAGGCTCCGTGGATGTAGATATTGAGATGCTGGGATTGAATTGGGTTTCAATACCAAATCAGACTAGCATTGGTAATGGGTTACAAAACCAATTCTGTTGTTTGGATGCAGCTGATATTCCTAGTTGGAATCTAATGACATGGCAAATACCCATTCATGTTTGGATGTCATTTGATGGAATTGGCTAATGCACATGGCTTCTCCACCGCACCTGCAACCCAGCCTCACGCCACTCCCATCGCCGGCCACCATGGATCTGAGGAGGGAGCTCGACAGCGGGGAAGGAACTATTGGAGCTGGGGGAAGAAGAGGTGGTCGGAACTAGGGAAGGAGCTGCCGGAGATGGGGAAGAAGAGGTGGTCGGAGCTGGGGAAGGAGACCGCAGAGCCGGACCTCAAGAGACGGGGAAGGAGACCACACACAGAGGAGCTCCGCATGGAGAGGGTCGCAATGACTCGCAACAGGGCGTCAGGGCTCGCGTGCAAACTGCAGCGCTTTGATCAGTGGATCCGTGCGGCGCTTGGATCGGGGGTGGCCGGTGGCATTAGGGTCGGTAGAGCAACGAGGCCAGGGAAGGGAGGCATCACGTGGCGCTTGGCTCGGAGGCGGCCGGCGGCATTGGGGTTGGGACAGCGAGGGAGGTATCAGGGTCGGGAGAGCGGTGATGGAGGCGTCGGGGTCCCCAATTCCACCCAATACAGAGGGGCGAGGCTTCATATTGGAGGAGCTCAGTTCTAGTTATAGTCCAATACTGGGGTATTGGAGTTCCAATTCCAAATATCAATACAAGGATATCCAAACAGCAGAATTCAGGAAACTTGATTCCAATTCCCAATTCCAGGCTCCAATATCTACATCCAAACGGGGTATAAAGGTAACTGAAAACTTGTCTAAAATTGGTTCAAGCACAAACCAATATAAATTGATGACCGACAACCATATCAACAAAACAATGGTAATTTCCAAAGTAGTACCATATGCACCTTCTTTTCTAATGTTTTGTGGTTGCTAGAGATAACAGTAGAGGGAAAGGAAGAAATTACAGTATCCCTCTAGTAACCCAGCAAATGTACTAAATGATCATATTACCATCAATAACTACTCCGTAAAGACCAGTTAGCAGAATCACAAATACATACTAAAGTTCCTACTATGCTGCTTGTTATCCTCTGAGCACCATCTTTTGTTGTCATCGTCTGGTAACAGTTGTTTGCTGGAGCTACATAATGTAAAGAGAGCAATGGCGAAGTCTCATAGTCATGATCTGCACTGATAGATCGATCTACTTTCTGAATCCCAAAACCAAAAACATCAAATTCTGGCAGCAACAGAAGTTCTCCCTTCCAACTAAGTTTCATAGTGATGACCCCCAAGGACAGGCCGACCTAATTGAAGTGAAATAATGTAGCAACAATTTTGCTAAAATCACATTCTGGTGATTACCCCTTCTAGTGCATCTGATCATCCCAGAAGAACTGCACATCATGGCCCTCGCCAGGAACAAAAATCATGGTCATCTACAAGAATTTTATTAGTGTCTCTTATCAAAATGGCGTTAGATTTCCTTATGCAACCGAGCTAGAAACACTAACAGGCCCTCAAAACTAAGCCATAACCGACCGTCCTCCCATCAGCTGTTACGGAACCTTAAACCCCTGTAAATCGCAAAAACCCTTGAACAAACTGAAGAGAGATACTTCCTCCTCCAATAACGCTCTGTTGCATCTATTGGACTATGCGAGCATAATCACAACGTTCCACAGATAGCGAGCGAATAGATACTGATTCTTTGGAGATTGGACAAAGAAGGGGGAGGAGAAAGCCTTCACTTACTCCTGGTTGAGGACGAATCTGGCGGAGTTGGCGAGGGTGTGGTCCTCCTCCATGATGGAGAAGGTCGATGAGGTCGAGTCCGTCAACGACCCGTGCTCCATGGCCGCGCCGCCTCCCTCCGGTCGGGCGAGCAGTGGACTGTGATTCCCCAAGAAGAACGAGCAGGATAAGAACATTGGCAGGGAAACAGAAAGGATGCGAGGAAGCGAAACCAAACGAGAAATCAATCAGAACGCACAAACTCACCAGTGGCAGCTAAGGATTACTGGAGATTTCGCAAGATACCCTGGAGGAAGGAGGAGAAATTTCTCGCGCGGGAGGGAGGTGGCGGCGGCGCAGCGCAGTGGGCTTGGATGGACGTTTTCTACAGACAAAACGGGCAGCCCGCAAACCCTAGTAAGGCCTTGCTTAGTTGAAAAAAAAATTACAAAATGAATACTGTAATATTTTTTTTATAAGGGAGAATTGGCTGTGGAACATGGCCGTTTGCCAGCGGACAAAAGAAAAATTAGATTGCTCAAAGACACTCCGTTTGTTGTCAAATTTGCTGGCGGACACTACATCTAATCAAACATTATTACAAAATAGATATAAAATCATATAAGTGCTAAAAAATTATACTATATATTTTTTTACACTATACATGATGAGAACTATAGTGTAAAAATATTATTTTGCACTGAAATGACCATTTTGACCATCTTCATAAATAGACAAAGATAACCATGGCTAATTAGTTAATATATTAGTAAGATACTAAAAATACTAAACAATATTTTTACACTATAGTTCTCATCATGTAAAGTGTAAAAAAAATTATAGTATAATCTTCTAGCATTTATATGATTTTATATCTATTTTGTAATAATGTTTGATTAGACGTAGTGTCTGCCAGCAAATTTGACAAGAAACGGAGTTTCTTTGAGCAATCTAATTTTTTCTAGTGTCCGCTCGCAAATGGCCACCATTCTGCATGTCCTACAACCAATTCTCCCTTTTTTATAAATATTATTTAGTTTCTCTGTCCATTTAAAAGTGACGTTTTTGACTTTTTACTACCGTATTTGACCTTATTTATTTTTTAAAAACTTATACAATAAATAATTATTATTAAAATATCGATAAAATAAGTCATAGCGAAATATATAATATTTATATAAAATTTTTAAATAAGATGAACGGTTAAATAAGATGGCAGAGTCCAAAACCTCATTTTCAATGGGACGGAGAGAGTAATCATAGACTATAACTAGGCTTAAAAGATTCGTTTCTCAAACTACATACAAACTTTGTAATTAGTTAGTTTTTATCGATATTTAATGCTTTATGTATGTGCCGCAAGACTCGATGTGATGGAGAATCTTTAAAATTTTTGCAAAAGTTTCTAGAACTAAGCAAGGCCCAAGCTTTTAGCTGGTTGCCATTATAAAATTAATAATTACCTATAAGACATTAGAAAATTGAGTTCTCAATACCACTATTCTGAACTCTACTGTCCACAAGACTTTTATCAAAATTGGTTCTAATGGTGTTAAACTGAGGATGTAAAAAGTCAAAAATACTTTTCATGTGCAATTATTTTTTTCAGCATCAATGACTTCAAATGATAAGGTCAAAAAGAAAAAAGTTATTGATTACCACAATATCTATAATATTTGTATAAAAAGTATCTTCATTTAATTCTCTAGAAAAGAAATGATTTGATATGATTAATATGTCTTAGCAAAATCACATTTTTTTAGGCACCAAATGAAGATAAATTTTATATAAATATTGTAGACCTTGACGATCTATAAATATCGTTAAGAAGCTAAAAAAATTGTATATATAAACATGAGGGTATTTTTGAGTTTTCACACCCGTAGTTTGACACCGTTAGAGCTAAATTTGATGACATAGAGGACAAAAGAGTTCAAAGCAGTGACACCTATGAGCAGAGGCGGAGCTCGACCAAAAATTTAGTTAAAAAAGACTCAAAGATTGTTATCTGGGATGGTTATAAAAATTATTGGAAGATAAAATAAACAATCTTCTCAAGCAGTTCCCTCCTTTTATGTTGTAAAAAAATAGCACGCATGACAATCTTACCTAGCAAGCTGCTTGCATTCAACAGCTATAGGGTGTTTGGTTGCGGTGTTAGAATTTAACGGGTACTATAGCATTTTTATTTTATTTGATAATTAATGTCCAATCATGGACTAATTAGGCTTAAAAGATTCGTCTCGTAAATTATTCTTTAGCTGTGTTTTTAGTTTTGTAAATAGTCTATATTTAGTACTTCGTACATATATCCAAACATTCGATGTGATAGAAGTTAAAGTTAAACGGGGCTTATAATCTACACCTACGCCGTGGACCATTGGACATATGACTCCTCTGTACAGTGTAGAGGCGCACGTGGGCTGATTGCCTACGTGGAAATGGGCCTCGGCCCATGTGAAGGGGGAGAGGAACGTGGGTGAGTGAGGTGGGCTGGCCGGGGCTTTTGCCCAAAGCAGAAGAAGAGGGCTTTTGACCTTTTATTTTTATGTAAAATGATTTTAAAACTCAAGTTTGAAACTTTTCAAATCAAACTAATTTTAAACTTTGTTTGAATACTACTAATTTTTAAAGTTCATAGAAAATTTTATACAAAAAAAATTGAACATGTTTTTTTTATAAATTTATATGCTTTATAATAGTACTAACCACGTGAGCACAAAAAACACTTAAATTAGAGCTATGGTTAATTAAAAAGATTTAGGTTTTTGAAGTTTGAGAGGGCATTTTAGTATATAAAAATATTTATTGTAAGTACTTTTAAAACTCAAGGATCAAAAAGTAATTTATTTGGACCAAAAAAATATTTTATAAAGTTTAAAGGACCATTTTCTAAAATTTCATTTTAGAGTTTTTTTATAAACACATTAATGATATCATAAATGAATTATGCCATCATTAATCATTTTAATAAAACAAAAGAAAACTATGTTATATTTATCCACCAAACATATTAATGATATCATTAATTGAAATAATGATGGCATTATTCATTTATGGATTTAAACAAAACAAACAAAATCATTTTATACAGAGTTTATCTAATTTGGACGGAAACGAGATTAATGGTAGATATCATGGGCTAGCTACGAAGATAGCATAGAATAAGTGAATAGAAGACTAATCACCGAATAGTTTAGGGGGTAGATTAGAAAGATGTGAGATGACTGGGATTGAATAGCTTGCGTGGCATTAACTTAGACATGTGGCTCTTAGTGATTGGTGGAGGGAAGGATGACCGGGCTCACCATTGACTTCATTGACTCCTGGTCAAAGATCAATCCTGGCCATCAACTTTTGATCGAGTGGCGTAGAGATGATGCCCTCCATGGGATGTTGTGCGCTTGGGGGAGCAGAGCACTCGATGGCGGTAGCTCACCCGTACTTGGCCACAGTGCCAGCCCTACACGAAGGGCACGACCGAGGGTCCAGGCAAGAGAGGGGCCCAAACTTAGATGTACAAACTATCATATCCTATAGTTTAGTAGGCATTAACAAACCAATGAGAAGAAAGGCAGAGAATGGATAAGGTGGCCCAAGAAGACAACATCGACCTTTCTTTCCCAATTTCTCTTTCCCCATGGCCCTCGGGCAGAGAAGGAGGCGGGGAGCCATGCCACACTCTAATCGTACCTAGCGAGTTCGCGACGTGCCGACACACACATGTGGAACTAGTGAGCCGCGTCACCATAGAGAGTTGGATGCCAGGTAATGGTGCACGATAGCAGTGACAGGCAAGGCTCACGACGACGATATCTTGGTCTTGCCTTCTTGTGAATTGTGATCGTCGATCAGTTATTTTAGTTTATGTCCAAGCCCTAGGTATTTTTTTCTTGTTCATTTTTAATCCAAATTAATTATTTGTATGGTATTGTTTCTTTTAGTCTATGTTATTTCTTGATAATTATCAGACATGTTAAATAAAAAGTATATTGTTGGAGTTGCTTTCGCTCTGTAAGAAAAATTAACACCTATATATCGTAAGATTTATATGTGCATGGTCTAGAGGGGCTATCACAATGAGTTTGCCGGAGGGACCTCAAAATTCTAGGATCGGCACTGCTTGGCTGGAATGGTGCTCCGGTGATCAGGGCGCTTCACCGATCGATGGAGAACGAAGGGGAAGCCACACGTGGCAAGGCGATCACACCAGTGAAGACCATGGTGGCGACGAGCAGCGATGAGGGCGGAGCTCAGTTTGGTGGAGGTGTCGATCAAGCGTGGGGAAGGTTCTTCATGTGTGGATTGATGCCTTTGATGGGTTTGGCGAATGTGTCATGCCCTTGTGGTGCTGACAGAGGAAATAGGGTGGCGAATGGTGGCGTGTGGGGGGAGATCGACGAACTCCAGTTAAGGCCGTCCATGGCGGTGGTGACAGGTCTTGGAGGCACTATGACGAGAGAGGGGACTCAGGGAGGAGTGGAACAGTTGCGGCTCGCCACTACGGAGCTCAGGGTGTGTTTTATAGGGGCGGAGAGGGAGAGGCGAAGAAGAGGGCTAGGTCTGTGCGCCCGGGATGTTGGGCGCTGGGAAGAAGTCGTGGGTCACAACACGACTGCGTCGATTCGGTGGGCGAGGGGTGCAGGATGAGAGGGGGAACTTGGCCCTTGCATTGCACTCAGATGCGGGGAGGGGAGGGCTCGGTCCACTGCTTGCTTGCTAAGTTGTGATGGCGGATGGGAGAAGCAGGAGGTGGAAGATGACAGAGGGGCCTGACTGTCGGTGAGTGAGAGGAGAGGCACATGTGGGTTGATTGCCTGTGTGGAAATGGGCCTCAGCCCATGTGAAGGGGGAGAGGAACGCGGGTGAGCGCGGTGGGCCAGCCGGGGTTTTTGCCCAAAGCAGAAGAAGAGGGCTTTTGACCTTTTATTTTTATGTAAAATGATTTTGAAACTGAAGTTCGAAACTTTTCAAATCAAACTCATTTTAAAACTTTGTTTGAATACTTCTAAGTTCTAAAGTTCATGGAAAATTTTATCCAAAAAAAATTTGAACATGTTTTTTTTTCATAAATTTGTATACTTTATTTTGTGAAAAAAAAGATAAAACCTATTTGAGGCTTAAACAAGATTTTAATAAGTTATTTTTCACACAAAATTAATGCAAAGGCAGAATGCAACGCCCCATCAAATTTATTATAAAGTCTCTAGAAAATCATATTTTCTGCTATTTAAATCATCAAAGTACTATTTAAATCTTGGAAATTTTAGGAAAATGACAAAAGCATTATTTTAATTTAGTGAAAACTATTCACAACCCAAAATAGCAATTTTGGGGTGTGACAAACTATGCTCATTTAAGAATCTCGTCCCAAGATTCATTGAAGGTGTAGTCGTTAGAAAGAACCAAATCAAGCAAAGTGCATAATGATAAATCAATTAACCTAGCTAAAGCACACTAACATGGTAAGGTCCTTAGAAAACACACTAGCACACACCTTAGGATAGTCCCAATGCTAGAAACTACACATAGTTTCTATACCTATTAATTTCCATAGATACTACACATAGAAATCATGGTCCCAATAGAAAGTTTCTACTCCCTCCATCCCAAATTATAAGTCATTCCAAGAGAGGCAAACTATTCTAAGTTTGACTAAATTTATATGATAAAATATTAATAATTATGATACCAACTAAGTATCATTAGATTCTTCCTTAATTATATTTTTATAGTATACTCACTTTATGTTACAAATCTTAGTATTTCTCAGTATAATTTTGGTCAAACTTAAAAATGCTTTGACTCTCCAAGATTGTTGGAATGACTTATAATTTGGAATGGAGGGAGTACAAAATAATTTTTTATCCAATCACGTAAATTCTTTCTCCATTCTCTACAAATCATATCTATTCATGTCTTGGTTCCCATGTAGATATGGTTTCTAACTTGGACCTAGTTTCTATGATTTTTGCTCTCTCTCTTTAATAACTACTTTGCCACGTTAGCAAAATGATTAGGTGGCAGGACAATTAATGTTCATAGAAACTATGATAGTTTTTGCATTAGAAGTGCCCTTAGCAATGATTCTAGAGTTAAAGTGCTTAGGGTGAAAAGCTAATTATGATGGGCATAGGTAAACGATCTTGAATCTTTGGTCTTCTTTAGTGTGATTAATCCTCTTGTTGATGTAGAATCTTCATCTTTGATTCTTGATGTTGATTCTCTAGATTCAATTCATTGGCCTTGAAGAAATGAAGGGTTACATTGAGAATTTTTCTTTTCTATTCAAAATAAAGCATAAGGGAAGAGAGTATACTTTGTTTTTAGTAAAATAGCTTTAGAATACGGGCATTGCTAACTAGGAAGATGTCCTACGATCAACACAGCTTTGATAAAGAGAGAGGGAGGGAGGTAAGGGGGAGCAACCGATTTTTGACACAATTGCTACTCCTACCAATTTATAAAAGAGAGGGTGGAGCCGAGATAGAGAGGGACGTTGTCACATGTACCTTCTTCTGTTTGCCTTTTAATTTAATTCCTCAAAAAAGATAAAGTTCTATCTCCTATAACTTGGGTCTATGATTAATGTATGACATAGTATTGAGTTTTGTTTTACCTTCTATATAATAAATCCACACAAATTGCAATAGCACTTAAATATACTGTTAGATGCATTCGAACCTACAAAGGTCAGACTTTCTTGCATGCGTAGTAACATTTCAACACCAATGGCCCCTCTATTCTGCATTAGAGGCAAGACTTGCTTATCGCTGCAAGATTCTTGTGTCCTAAAGAAAGCACTTTTAGGAGATAACATGAGCTTTCACCTTTTGTTATAATGCCCTTTTGAAATAAGCCTAACAACATAGTTGAAAATATTCCTTCAGGTACATTTGTCACTAACCATTCTAGGTTTGAAGTAAAAGAAAAAAAGATGAACATTGATGACTTAAGGTATGTCCAACCAATTATTATGCAACATTGAATTGTATCCATCCAAACTTAATGTTGCTTTGCAAAATTCTAGCTTGGGGGGTTGAATCTCTTTGAAAAATCGTATTCCATGTTCCTAATTTTGGTTGTCTCTACCTTTAAGCCATGATCAATTTTCTAATAACAATCATGCTCTTTCATCTCTAATTAAATAAAATCTCTATAGTGCTTTCATGTTACCTTTATCTGCCATAGTAAAATTTGGAGGAAGTAGTCAACATACTTTCAAAGGCTTTTTAAATTAATCATGGTGCTTAGGTTAAATGTCTTCCTTAATTATAACTAGACATGGAGTTTAATTTGATTATTGAACTAAAAAATTACTTGTGTAAAATCAAGCTAGGTAAGTCATGAGATGAATTCAAATCAGAGATGAAGCAAGACACATGATAAACTCTAATAACTTTGCACAAGAAGACATAACTCATTCTTCATAGATGTAAGAATTACATATTCAACATGGATAGAAGAGTTGTAAGTATCAATGTTTATTCACTTTATCTTCTGCTACAAGTTACTATTTGCCTTGAGCAATGCTTGTATAGAACATGATAAATAAAATTTATGCTAAAATAATCTCAACACCATATTTTCATTGGCATAGAAGGAATACAATAAAACTCTAGACAAATATCCTATTAACGGTAGACAAGTACTCTTTTTAACCGTCAACATAGCATGAGAAAGGACTTAAACCAGAATATTATCTAGCTATAGGGGTTATAACAGAATTGCATAAGTTTTGGTGATTGTCTATTTCTGCAGGGGGTTATTGGAATAAGAACAAAAGGAGGTCCACATGTTAGATTTACATAGAGAGAAGACCACGTCGGTAACTCAGGAATACTCTAGAAGACTTGAGGAGACAAACCTGCAAAGTAGGGGCCCCTTTGGCAAAGAGCTAGGGGCGGGCTCCCCTGACAGGTGGGCGGCCACCCGACCCTCTCAACAAATGAGGGTGATTCTCGCAGATCCTGCCTCCACCGCCTTTGAGGAGTAATCTTGACCGTATGTTTAAGTCGGTTTGATCCAAGGGCTGTGGTGCTTCCTAGGGGGCTATAAATACAACCCTGACCCGCCTAGAGAGGAGGAATTCATTATTCTCTGAGGAATTCAAATAGAGAGAATTCAGAGAAGCCTAGAGCCACCATCTCAATTAGATCTCTATAGTTCTATAGCATAGCTACATAGGAATAGATCTAGGAGTCAAGCCTAGCCTAGAGTCCGGATCTATCTTTGTTCTTGGTAATTTCTTATTCTTCTTCGTATTATTCATATTAGTTCTTGATATTATGAATATGACTTTGATCTATTTGATTATATCAGAACTGACTTTATTCTATTTGCTTATGTTCTCAATTATATTGTTATTTGTCTACTTTGATTATATGCTTAGCGTAGTTAGATTAGAATTATGTTTTTGCATAGGATCGTATAGCGCTTACTCATTAGGCCGATGTGTAAGTGGTGGATATTGTGTAGGCGAGGTGCCTAGACCGTATTTATCTGTGATTACTCCTTATAGTCCGGAGCCCGAGGTAGATCACGGGAGTGACAGTCCTGTTGAGTCCTTTGTAGTCCTCCTCCCGATTATAAGGATTGTAGAGCACTGTTATTGCAGGGAAGTGATTGCTATGTTCATGATCTTTCTTGCTAATATCACTATGCATAAGTATAATCTTTTCTTACGATGATGCTAGGTGTAATTGCACTAATCATTGTATGCTTTAACAATATAGTTAGAATACTTAGGATTATTCATGTAGATCATCCTAGTCCATGCTAGTGTTATAGACTTAGAGTATTCTGTTGAGATGATTATCATATTTATATATGGCTATGTGCTCTCATTTATCTTCTGTCACTTATTATTCATATTTATATTATTTATCTTATGTGACACTTACCCTGCATGAGAGATAGAAAAAGATATGGTTAAGATCTCCATAAATACATGTAGTGCTCATTGCTCATTATCCATTGCAAGTCCCTTCCCAATGGTAAAAATATAAATAATGATACCTGGATTACTCCTGGTTAAAATGCTACATCGGTATTATCTGTGCGCTTGCAGATTCTTTACTTATTTATTTATTCCCTAGAAAAGGATATATATTTAATACCAACACCTCTACATCATGCTGGGGATGACAACCTAGCTTAAGTGATGTTAGAGGTGTCAACATAACCTGTGTTTCAAAATTGTATATTCCTTCGAGTATGTGTTGTTCAGTAATCTATTGCAGGCACAAGAATGAGCAAATTGGAATGAATAACAAAATCAAAGAATCAAAAATATGGCATAAAAAGGATAAGAAAGGAGTGCAATAGAGGAGACAAGATGCTCATGAACAACTCAAGCAGTGAAAACTTCAAGTGGGAAGAGAATACCACCACGAGTCATCTACCCTTCATCACATGGTGTCATCACACTCCAGTGATGAAAGTAACATTTTAAGGTAAGTGGTTATCATTTTCTCTTGGTCTTGGTATGCACATTGTTGACAGTGGATAATGTCAATAATTTATAGTTGAATAAACATGAGAAATGGTACAAATGAATGAGTCTATGTAAGTCTAGGGTTTAAACTGACAAGTTCCATGAGTTTTGGTGAATTATTATTTTCTATAGGATTATTTGGAAAAGCAATCAAGGAGGATTCATTCGTCAAATAAAACAGCTGACTTATCCCATGAAATATACACTAGAAGACTCCAGAAGGATCAAGAAGACATCACGCAAAAGTAGGCCATGAAAGAGTCCCGGGGAGGACCAGCAGATCCCACCCTTGTGCCGGCTGGCCTGACCCCGAGCCTGTTCATCTCGTGCTTCTTCAAGACTCCTCCACCGCCTTCCAGGATGCATCTCCACCCTATGTCATGTTTACTTTAATCCAAGGGCTCATAGTGATTCTCCTGGGCTATATAACCAGACCCCAACCCCCCTAAGGCATAAGTCATCTGAAGATCAAGTCATTGAGAGCCAAAAACCCTAATTCCTCAGAGGTCCTCTAGTTCTAGGGCTTAGCTAGTTAGATTAGGTCTAGAAGGAGGCAATTAAATTATAAGTGTTGACGGTAATTAACTCCTATTTTTAACTATCAACATAACTTTGATAACTACAAAGAGATGCTCACCAACATGGTTTAGAGGTTTGAACTAACAAATTCCACGAGTTTTGGTGCATCTATGTTTTGTAGGGTTACATAGGAAAAGAGCTAAAGGCAAACTAATCATTGAATAAAAGTACCTCAAATGATAAAGTGGGCTGCGCCATTACAGTGGGCTCGTCGAGACGATCAAAACGGACATATCATTTGCTATATTTGGGTCCAGAGTGAAAAGATATTAATTTTATAAATAAAGGAGAATTACCACTAATGGGCCCCATGCCCAAGCAAGGCCCATGATGTGAGAAGAGGCTCATATGGTATGATAGAGGCCCAAGAGAGGTGCCCAAGCTGCTCCTTTGAGTGGGCTCACATGAGGGATGATTGGAAGGCCCAAGTTGATGTACAATAGCCAACAGAGCAAACAGTGGAAGAATTAATTCCACATCGCCTGTCCAGAAGAGGTGGGAGACTTTTCTAGGCTATAAATAAAGAGGTAGACCCTCATATTTGGGGGCACCACATTATTATGGAGATGTAGAGGCGTCCCTCGAATGGATGACCTCTCACCTCTAGAGAATTAGGGCTAGACATTTCAATGTAGTAGATTAGTTCTAGTTGAGCGTTAGGGAGAGCAGCGCTATGCCCGGGTTCTGGAGGAGTCTTCGAAGGAGTCGTTAGAGTTTTGGTATATCTTTGTATCTATTCTTGTAAGACTTATGCTTTAATATATTTCATCTTCTCTATTTACTTTTATGCATGACATTTGATTGGTTAGTATAGTTGTTATACTTTAGCATAGGATCTCCGCTCGTATCGAGTGCTCTAGTTATTACGTGTGACTAGAGTAGTAATTCGTAGCATAGACATGGCGTCTAGACTATTGGTTACCTGAGATTACACCCAATCCAACATATAGTTGTGGTAGCCCCAGGTGGTGACAGCCCTGACGGCTGACGTATTCCACCATGTTATGGTTGGTGCTTGTAGGACCTAGTCGGAGCTTCCTAGTCCTTTCACACCCATTTCCGTGACTAGTGTTCTGATGTCCCAAAGTGTTATTGTGTGATTGCTTTACCTTCCATAAATTAGTTATTATAGAACCCCAGTAATAGACAAGTATTTAGAAACCTTGCACTCTCCCGTTGTCCTCTCACTTTAGCTATTTACTCTTTTATCATAGAATTCTCCGGTGTGTGTCATATATGTATAATTCATATCATCTATTACTTACCCCTACTTTAGTCTAGTTGGTGTATTAGTTAGTAGATACATGATGGTGAACTATCAATATCTTTATCCATTGTTTCCTAGTGGTAAAATATAAATAATGATACTTGGAATACTCCCGGTAAAATGCTACAATGGTTTTCTATGCGCTTGTTGAATCCTTCATATTTTAATTGTGCATAAGGAATATCAATATGCATTTTTGGCGCCGTTGCTGGGGAAGCAATTGGCATAAAGATTCTGATAATTATCTTGATGTTTGCTAACTTAGTGTACCACTAGCTTTAGTAGGATTACCTCTTTGTTCTGTTGAGTGTGGAATAGACAGGACATTAGATGCTGCTTCGTCCTTGCGACAAGATTCCACAAGATTGAAGAACCCAGGGTGCTTGAACATTCAAGATCCATCATTCTGGAACCCTGCCATCTCACAGGTTTGTGTATACACATATATATTATTTATTCTAACCA
>Ga0182004_10002720_pt1 | contig 13868 bp, 3 predicted proteins | sample Sormic07211540_1_FD_120479 | JGI IMG/M metagenome (GOLD analysis project Ga0182004, IMG submission 120479) | Endophyte microbial communities from Sorghum bicolor roots, Mead, Nebraska, USA - 072115-40_1 MetaG | ecosystem: Host-associated > Plants > Roots > Unclassified | place: USA: Nebraska...
ATAACAATGGAACTTTTTTTTTTTGCCAGTTTCTTTCTTCTGATGATGACTTCTGTTGTTCTGCATTGTGAATTCGAGGACGTCTGGTCACAATTTTTTTTAACACGCCGGCGCTAGAAAGATGAATACTGTTAAGTTCTAAAATAAATCTAAAAAAATTAAAACACTCATGCTAAATCAATGGTTTAAAATAATATTGTTAAATTCTAGATACGCTCGCTTCGCGTTTGTGTGTGCAACTAACTGTTGGGTCTTATGTACCTTTCAATTCAACCTCGCAGAAGGTGGGGAGGAAAATATCCAAGAGCATGGAGATTTTTTTTATTAACATCGCACAGTTTAGAACTGTCATGCTGAATGAATGATGATCGAGGAGAAATTAAAGCGCAGATTATTTGCTTCTTGATGACCTCTGATGATGGATCTCTTTGATACTTCTGCCAGCAAAAACGATGCGAAAGCTCGGTTCTTCTCTTTGCTGCAAGAAAAGCGATTATTCATATGCGACCATGCTTTGCCACCGCAAGTGGAAGCAACCGCAGATGCTCATTTGCAGCCAAAAAAGATTCCGATGAACTGGACATCTTTACACATCTTGAAAAACCAAAGCAGGCTTTACATAAGTGGCCCATGACAACAGAGTCCAAGGTCGCAATTAGGCTGAGAAACGGAAAAGGGCCAGTAAGGTACACCAGGAGCTTCTAGAAAAATAAAATAAAAAAGAAGAATGTGATATACCTTTGGACACCAATAGCTTGTAGAAAAAAGAAGAAGGTAAAAAAGAAGAAGGTGATATGCCAAAGTACCTTTGGACATCACGGTTCAAACCCTGGTATATCACCTTCTTCTTTTTTATTTTTTCTAGAAAACTTAGAATACATGTATGTGTGCATGTTCGGTGGTGACGGTGGTGTGGATATAGAGTGTATGAGTTGTATACGTCCTGTTATACTATGTGAAAAAAGATTGTGTCTTTTTATCGATCGATAGTTTGTGTCTGCGTGTGCTTGAAGGGGAGGAGTTAAAATTTGGACATAGGGAAGTTAGTTCAAGCTGATAACAATCATGATGACGAAATACATATACATCAATAGTATACGTAACAATCAAATAAACATTTATGTTACAATAGAAAAGAAAGATGGAAACCAAAAAAAAGAACACTAATATTGTAAAAAAAAAAACAAAATCAGTTAGCCCTAGGTCTCTATCCTTCGTCTGATCAATCCAATTCTTAAGGTGGCTACAAAAAGGATCACGATAATAACAGGGACAAAGAAGATGATATAGGAAAACCTTGATGAGAACACAATGCCTATAGATATGCCCATGAAAGTGAAATACAAGATGAGCTTGATCCTAAGTTTACACAATGACATAAGTAAGAATTTGTTGCTACCTGATGTTGTTGCTTTCAATATGCTTAGGAACAATGATAATGGTGATGTGAACTTGGGGAAGACACTTCTTATGGCCTCTACAATAGATGGAACACGGATACAACATGCACAAGATCCATCTTGGAGTGCAAGCTTATGGCTGGACACAAGATTTTTTTCTTCCTACAACGATGTTGACCGGTGACGTTACTGAACTTGACTTTTTTTTAAAAGAAGTGTGACGTTACTAACACGTCTCATTACACTTAACATCTCTTTCTGATGACGAAATGGCATCATATTGGCATGTACAATGTGCAAGCTTATAAGGACTATACCACATTGAAACACCAGAGGCTAGAGAAATCTAACATCACTAAAACTGCAATTTGCACTACCTCAAAAAATATCATTCTAGATTTTAACTAAGTCAAAGTTTTATAAAAATATTATATGTTCCTAAACAATTGTCGTCTTTGTTTTCCATGCCATAAGTCTAACTAGATTTATCGAAAATACATGCAATAGTTGTATCTCCAAATAATTTTATTATAAAAATAAATTCAACAATCTATCTATATTTTTGTACCATAAATATTATTATTATTATTTATATTATTATTTATATATATTGAATCAAAGTTGTTTCTCGAAAAGACAAAAACAATAGTTATTTAGGGATAGAGAAAGTATAAAAATAGGCTATACTATAAAATATATGAATGATTCTTATTCTATAACATAAATATTTACATATATTTGATTCATGCTTGAGATTCATTGATTTTTTTTGAAAGAAATAGCCTCACAATAAGAGGCATGTTTTGGTCGGTTCATGTACTTCCAGAATAGCACAAAATATAAACGCATATACCCTAGCAGTCTAGCACAGAGCAAGGATACATGGCTAGCGTAGCCTACTACCATGCCACGTGAATCACGCGAAAAAGCATACTAGAGAGGCCATTAGAGCTGAAGCAAAGCAACGGCAGAAAAACAGAGCAAAATTCCCTAGGATATGACGCGTCGCCTTGACTCATCAGTGCAATGCGATTATGCGAATGCACCTGCAAGTCCGCAACCTAATTTCCGTAGTGCTGCAGCAGCCGCTCGGCCTCCCTCACACCGCTCAGGTACGCGGCGTGCGTCGTCGAGTAGTGCGTCCGGTGCGTCGCCTCGCCGGCGAACAGGACGCGAAGCGGCGGCGCACCGCCAACGTTCGACCCGCGTGGCAGCGGCTCGGCCATCCGTTCGAGGTCCTCGCCGCTGGACCCGACGGCCACGTAGCTGTAGGACCCCAGGAAGAGCGGGTCCGTTGCCCACCCGCTCCTCTTGATCCGCTTCACCCTCCACCGTGACGTCGCCTTGGCCCCGTCGCGCGGGTCCGGGGCCGGGAGGAAGGAGTCCATCGTGGCCTGGACCCCGCGGATGACCTCGTCGTCGGGGAGCGACTCGAGGTACTCGGCCTCCCGCCCGGCGAACCACGCCAGCGCGACGCTGGAGCCCCCGTGGACGGGGCAGATCGACTCGGTGCCGCGCATCCACCACGGGATCTCCGATACGTGCCCCCGGAACGCCATGTGTAGGAACGGGAACTCCGGTGGCGCAGACATGGCTAGCGGGTGTTCGCTGCCGCCGCCGCCGCCGCCACCTCCGTCGCCTTCCGGTTTCGCCGCTGGCACGGCCTCCAGCTCCATGAACAGCTTGTTCACGACGCCGAAGCCGAGCCTCGCGACGGCGTCGCGCTTGAACTGCGGGAGCGGTGGGTCGAAGGCGACCCCGCCCGCGGCGTGGGCGTCCTTGCCGATGCTCGCCTTGAGGACGCCCAGCGACACCGTGAGGATGACGTGGTCGGCGGTGATCGCCGTCGTCGCGCCATCCTCGGCGAAGTGAAGGCGCACGGGGGTGTCGCTCCAGTCGAGGCGGCGGAGGCGGAGGCCGAGGCGGACGGTGCCCGGCGGGAGTGCCGCGACGAGGCGGTCGACGACGCGAGAGTACCCGCCGGGGATCGTGACGTGCTCGCCTGGGAAGTCCCGGTACTCGCCCTCCGCGGCGAGGTCGAGGTCCCCGAGCTCGTCGGCGGAGGTGTCCGTCCGCTCCCGGTTGATGTGCATGGCGAGCAGCGCGTCCTCGATCCCCTCCAGCTCCTTGCCGCCCTGGCGCGCCGCCTGGTACGCTCGGAGGCCGCGCCTCAGGTACTCCTCGACACTCCCTCCGCCGCTGGACTCGCCGGCGCGCGCGGCCTCCATCATGCCCCTGTACAGCTCCTCGACCGGCCTGGCCACGCGGTCCGCGTCGACCACCTCGCCGCCCTCGGCGACCGTGAGCACGCGGTCGGGGGACCCGTCCATGCGCTCGTACGGGGGAGCGTCCCTGTCGCAGGCGAGCGCGCCGGCGTCGCGCGCGAGCGCGTACACGGGGCTCCCGTCGATGCCCTGAATCCACGTGGCGCCCATCTCGACGCGGTGGCCCGCGAACTCGGACGTGAGCACCCGCCCGCCCGCGCGGGCGCCGGCCTCCACGACCGTCACCTCGAACCTGTCCCCGCCTCCGGCGCACAGCCGGTGCGCCGCCGTGAGGCCGGCCACGCCCGCGCCCACTACGACGACCCGCGGCTTCTTGGCCACCATCCTCGCTCGATCGCTCGCTACACAGTGGCGAGCAGCTGCTCGGTGCCTGCCGGGCGCGTGCTGGCGCACACGAACAACAGCGCGAGCGTCTGTCGTGTGGAAGGCCGTAGGTGTTGTGTTACATTGCTCTCGCCTCTCGGTCACCACCGTACCATCTGATCTGCGAACCGTTGCTTTCTTCGCTAGTAGTGCCAACTGGATTCGCTGCTTCTGCCTTGGCAGGACCGGGCCGGCTAGCTGCCACTTTTCGCTGCGCTACCGGACCCAGCGCCGGGCAACAATATTCAAGTTTGCACGTGCCTCATGTACGGGCCAAGTGCGCGACAGGTGGCTTCTCCGTTTGTGTGGCTCTCGGTCGCGGTCGTCTGCATGATCCTACGCGCTCCCCGTGCTTCATGCTTCTCGGTCGTGTTCGAATTGTGGATCATGGATCTTACCGACGGCAAGCCAAGACTCAAGTCACGGTAATGAAATCTATATTTCTAAATGATGAAAGGGTCAAGGGTTCAAAGGCTAATGATGTTTCACATTTTTAGAAACAAATGGGCTTTCACTTTTTTCTATTTAATATAACATACTTTTGTAATTTTAGAGATGAAACGAATATTTTATTATTTTGGAAAAATAGCAAACCAACTTTGAAAACCAGCTAGAATGCCAATTTTGTGTGGTTTTCCATATTTGGAGGGTGCCTGATACCCAATTTCATAGCTAGAATGTGCAAGTGAAAGATTGAAAATGAATATTTCCCTTTAATAAACGAATGAAGAAGGTTGGGGAGATTTGTATCTCTTTATGCGGTCCATAGTAATCTTTCACCTGGGTGAATCTGATGCCAGTTCTGCCAAAAGAAATGGGGAAAAAAAAGGAATGAGAACGAATCCAATGCCACATTCACCACTGACCTTCGAACACAGTATAGTCTTTCAGCCTGTTGATGCTGTTTTCATGCATCCGGCAAGAATTGCCATGGCATCAAAGGACGGACGACATTGTCGTTTGTGAAGCTTACAGTCATTACAAAAATGGGTGGCATGCATTCTTATATTGGACGATTCTGCGTGCTACTAGTACAAACAGGTCTAATGACTTAATGAGTAATGAATGAACAATCTGATGGTAGCTGCTAGTCTGCTAGTGTGCCACACTGCCACTGGTACTAATGTACAAGTTGGTATTAGTACAGAGACTAATGTCGATAGGTTTGTTTACATATTGTACACGTCAGTGCTCTCCAATTTGATGCAACTTGGGAGTTCTCCATCGCTCATGGATTCAAAATCAGGCATTTTTATTCCAGTTCAAAGTCTAGTAGTACTATTTTCCCCCAAAGAAAGACAATTTAGGCCTTGTTTAGTTTCGAAAAGATTTCGCATTTTGTTACTGTAACATTTTCGTTTTGTTTGTGCCAAATATTGTCCAATCATAAACTAACTAGACTTAAAAGATTCGTCTTGTAAATTATAGACAAACTGTGCAATTAGTTTTTGTTTTATTTTATATTTAGTGCTTCATACATGTGCCACAAGATTTGATGTGATGGAAAATTTTGAAAAGTTTTTGAATTTCGAGGTGAACTTATGGGCCTCGATGTCTATTGAATTGTGTGGGCGCGTGCGTGGTCCATCCAGCAACGGGCCGTTGGTGATAAGCTGGGCCGAGTGAGTGAGTGAGTTTACCAGGGGCCTATCCTGTGCTTGTGCGAGATCGAGGGACGAGCATGCCCTCATCCAAATGTTTTCTTCACATTCCAAGAATCGCGATAAAAAACCGGATAAAATCACGAGAAGAATAGCTAGCTCTGGCAAATCCACTAGTGTGCGAAATGCATCCGTTTTTGCAAGGGTACGTGGATTAGCATCAGGAAACGGCTGAGAGCCTGAGACCACCCTGCATTATTTCATCACAAATTGCACAAATCAGTACGTTACAGAAAAAGAGTACAGGCACAGCAGAGCAATAGCATTATATCAGAGGATTAAGCACTAGTATCATATTACACCATCATCATCGCTGCGCTTTGCTAACAATTCACAAAACAAGATTAATAAAAAACACAAACCAAATAGAGTACAACAGTACCAAAATGTGCTCCAAACATTCAACCATTCAATTACGAACAGATTAATTGACCCCTCTAACTCTAAAGCATGCTGAGAAAAGCTTGGTCCCAGGCCCCTTCTTATCCTTCGCCGGTGTCTTTGTCTCCATACTAGCCGCCGTAGCAGTGGTAGTGGTAGTGGTGGCAGCAGCGTCATCGTCACCGATGACCTTCCCGTTCCCGGTCACGACTGGCGGTACGGGAAGGTTCTCCTCGGCAGGAGGCTCGAGCTCCCACAGCCCGGTTTCTCCGATGACCATCCCCTTGTTCCGCTCCACCCACCATGACTCCGGCACGAGGTTGTCGTCCTTGAGGAAGGCGGACGACTTGTTCACCAGCGCCACGCTGCGCTGCACCTGCAGCTTGAACTCGCCGTCCTTGCCGTTCCAGCCCGCCACCGTGTGCAGGATGCCCTGCAGGTTGTGGTAGTCCCCGAGGTTGGTGGAGTCGTCTTTCACGTACGGCGACTTCTTGGAGTCCACGGCCAGGACGTCGCCGGCGTTGGCGTAGCCCAGGAGGCCGCTCGGGTACAGCGGGATCAGGTCGGGCGTGTTCCTGACGTGCAGCGCCCGCAGGTTGGGCAGCTCCTCGAACCTCTTCTTGAACTCCTGGTTCCCGATCTGCGGGCTCCCGAACACGATGGCCGTGACGGGGATGTCGGCGCCGCCCACCCTGGACACGCCGTTCACCGCGATGTCGAACGCGCAGAGCGTGGCCAGCGACGCGCCGAGGCTGTGGCCCGTGCACACGATGCTGAGGCTCTCGTCCTTGTCCTTGTACCGGGCCACCAGCTCGCGCACCGCGGCGAGCAGCTGCTCCCGCGCGCTGTACCTGGAGAAGGGCGACCGCTCGTCGCTGGAGGTGTAGATGAGGTACCACCCCTCCATCACGCGAGCCTGGCCCCGGGACGGGTCCCCCTCCGGCAGGATGGCGTCGGGGGAGACGAGCTCCGGCTTGAGCACGTCGACCCACTCCAGCGTCCGGATGGTGCCGCGCCACGCCACGTAGATGACGCGCTGGCCCGTGGCGGCCGCGGCGGCGTCCGTGGACACGGAGACGTAGCCGATCCAGTTGGACTCCTTGCTCCACGCCTCGCGGGAGAGCGAGAACACCATGATGCCGCCCGGGAACGACGACTGGGAGGTCGCGTAGAGGTACGCGGCCGGGGAGATGTCGGCGGCGGCCGGGAACAGCGTGCGAGCGAAGAGCGTGGACCTGGAGTAGCGGCAGCTGCCGGAGTACTTGGAGTGGGGGTCGGAGTTGAAGGAGTCGTAGGTGACCTGGCAGAGGTCGCCGCAGAGCAGGATGAGGCGGCGGAGCGTGAGGTCGAGAGGGTCCAGGAGGCCCTCCCAGTGCGCGGAGCCGAGCAGCTCCGGCCATGACGCGGAGCCCTTGGCGCCGCCGACCAGGGAGCTGGACAGGAGGACGCCCTGGCTCGCGTCCATGCGTGCAGTGTGCGCGTGGTGCGAGTGCGATGAGAAGAGGATCAGCTGTGTATGAGTGGTCAGAGCTTGTGATACAAGGGGCTTGGAATCCATGTCTTGGTGAGACTTTGGTCTTATTAGGCCAGTTTAAATTGAGTTTTTAATAGAGTTTTACGGATATTAAGCCCTTGTTTAGTTCACTCCAAAAACCCAAAACTTTTCAAGATTTTCCGTCACATCGAATCTTACGGCACACACATGGAGCATTAAATATAGATGAAAATAAAAACTAATTACACAGTTTATCTGTAAATCGCGAGACGAATCTTTTAAGCCTAGTTATTTTATAATTGGACAATGGAAACGAAAGTGCTACAGTGTCGTTTTTCCAGTACTAAACAAGGCCTAAATATGTTGATATGACAAAGAGATGATAAGAGTTTCATTAGAGTAGAGAGTGTTTCATGGAGATGTAACTCTCTGCACAGTTTCTAAACTATGTATGAGTCAAGAAACTCCCACTAAGGATGGCCTTATGGGAAGACTGTTGCTATGCCCTATTTACTCTAAAAAATGTCTTGGTGAGACAAGTCTGTCGGGAAAGCAACTAACCATGCCCTAGATACGTGGGGAATAAGATACATGGGGAACAACGAGCAGAAGTCAGCCATTCAATAGTGTTTTTTTGGCAATGCTATATGAAACGCTGACGCTCCTGCCAACAATTTACTTGCTGGTTTCACTCAAACGGGCCATGACACTAGCAAAATCAACATTTAACACTACCAAATTTTAGTCACTATATTGGTGACCATGGTTTCAGTCAGGTTTGGCCAAATGGGAGGGATATCAAACCAAAATTTGGCACCCAACCAAATGAAAGCAAATTTTGGTCGAAGCAGCCAAAATTTGTCTACATGGTAAGCAATCAAAGCCCACAAGTTTTTAAAAACTATTCTTATTAGTAAAGGGACAAAATTGAAGTTTTGTGGTTTTGCTCGAATGCCATCCCATAAATGTCCAAAGCTCGACTATGGACATCTTACAAGTTGCCTAAAGTCATTAAGAGATAACATGACAACTGTATTCAGCAGGAGGGCACTCAAACTCAGCCAAACCCAATCCATGGTGGCGCATCCGATGGCTATGAGTCAGTCACACCTACTCAAACCCCTAAGCCACAACGGACAGATGTGGAGCGTCGAGAGGCGGCGACGGCAGCGTTCCTTTGGGAGTTTAGGCGAGAGAGAGATGAGCAAGCATATCCATGAAAAAGGATAAGCCTCCGCTTGTTACATTGAGTTAGGAAAAAAATAAATTAAAGTAGAAAATAATTGAAAACATGATTACACATTATCACAATTTGCTAATGGCATTGTGACAGTTTCACTTATGGGATGACATTTGAGCTAATCCCATCTTTCATAATAGCAAAACTATAGTTTTCTCTAGTAAGATAGTCCAATGCTACTAACTAGGATAGCTTCTAGCAATGATTAAACTTATAAAGAAAACAAATCTAGATCCATCTCCTATGCCCAAGAGAACCAAACCACTTATATAAGCATCTAATCATACATTTAAGCATATATAGGTTGGTCACACCTTGCTGTCAAGTTTGACCTATCGATGAATAACAACAGAGCATGAGGTTTGCGGTTGGTAAATGAAAAGTTGCACTTCTTGTGGCTGTTTTCTCCCCCTCTCCCCCCGAGTTGTTGTACACGATGCAGCCAAAGACTTAGGTTGATCCTCTAGGTTTTGAGAATCCAAATAGAAAAAACTCTATAATCCTAGATCCTCATCCAAATGAGCTAAATTCTATAGGGATTTAACTCACAGATTTTAGAATCTTGAAATTCAATAATACCATTGGGCTTCTTTTATCTGAATTATCAAAATCCCTTGGAATCTAAATGGCACCTTAGTAGTACAAAATAACATAGAGCTGCACCTCTTGTGTGGGACAATGCATGCACCAACGGAAGAGTAATCAATAATAACAATCATCAAATGGTCTATCTTTTGCAAAACCTAATCTAGAATTGGAAACAACAATAGCAAGTCTGCAATAGTACATATATACTGTCTTAGACAGTGAAGGCTGCAGTTGTCAGCTCTATGTTCATTCGAACTTATCAACTGTACTTTTCAACAAAGAAATATTGTTTTTTTCTTACAATAAATCTGTATCAATATTAATCAAATTTCAACATGCGTGATTGCCCCTGTTACGACCTACGGAGTATCATGTGGGCACCTCCATCCAAATCATTAGTTTCTGGTCCCTCCCGACTATCCACTCATCATACAAATAAAAATCACGTACCTAATATCTGATATGACAAGAACTAAACTTTAGTCTATAAACTCAAACATCTCGTGTCCATGACTATTTCTGCACAGGGCCTGCGGCGACGGAATGACCTGGACGAGTCGCCGTCCTGTCCGTAATGACCTGGACGAGTCGCCGTCCTGTCCGTGCCTCCGTGGACGCTGTCTGTGGATGTTCAGCCGAAGGTGGTGGTAGCAACCAGCTGGACAAATGGACAATTCGAAGGGTGAAGGAAGAAAGAGTGATGACATGACATGAAAGAGACCTGGGCGGAATCTACATTTTCTGCCCCACGTACATTTTTTTACCTGGACACTACCTGCGTTTGAAGCTGGTAAAGGTTGCTAATATTTAATATATAATTCATTTCATTAAATACATTGTTAAAAAAATTATTTAGAGTATAAATCTAGTTAAATTTAATGAAACACTTAAAAAAAGAGCTAAAATTGGGAGGGTTGGTGATAGAGCGATCCGAAAATTGCCCTGCCACACACTGTGTGGAAAATAATTGAAATTGGGGGTCGGATATGGGCTGCTACTCAATGATCGTGCAGTTGCTATTACGTAGGAAACTACGCGACCTGAACTTAATGTCGCACTAAATATTTTAGTCAGTAGTCGACATCTTTGTTCACGGGTAGGCTATAACCACTTTGATAATATATATATGAATAACAGGTGTGATGCACATGCATATGTGGAAAACCGAAGTACTACAAAGACCGCATCGCTGTGCACTGAGTTGTCAGCTGTGAGCAACATGACAGCACTCTTGTACGATATGGAAACAGTGTCAAAATAATAGAAAAACATTATTATGTGAGCCTACAAGAAGGCCCAAAGAAGTGTTATCCTTCTGGAAATAGTCTATTTTTCTCTCCTTGAAAAGAGTCTATTTTTCTCTCCTATTTTTCACGAAATTCTGTTTTTTTCTTTCTCAACTCTGAAACTGGGTAAACCACATCCTCAACTTTTTAAACTGTATATTTTACCTCCCTGAAGCGATTTTGAAGGTAATTTTGCTATAGTAAATGGAAGTTTTGCTATAGTAACAGTGGTTTTTTTTCTTTTCTTAATTATTTTGACTAAATCTTTAAAAAATTATAGTAAATCACAGAAAAACATAAATGGAAAATCTAATTTTGTTGGACTCCGCATGAGTAGATCTATACATTAAACATAGAATATGGTATACTTTAGTACAAAGTTTTTGCTATAAAGGTTTTTTTATGATTTACTATGATTTTTTAATGTTTGTGCCAAAATAAATAAAAAAAGACAAAGACAAAACCACCATCACTATGGCAAAACTGTCATTCACTGTAATAAAATCGCCTTCGAAACCGCTCCAAAGATGTAAAATATAAGATTTGAAAAGTTAAGAAATGTGATTTATCTGATGTTGGAGTTAAAGGAAGAAAAATTGACTTTCGTTCTTATCCTTAGCGGAGCTCCACTTGATCGCATGCGACAGCTTCTTTCATGGGCCAATATGGCTGTGGGATATCTGGACAAGAACGGGTGAATGTTTGCTGCGGCTTGCGGGAGCTCTAAAACCAATCGATCAAGGATTTCTCAAAAAAAAAAAATCGATCAAGGAAAAATCCATTTGACCCTTCAATTTTTGCTATCTTATTTTTTATCTATAAAAGTCGGTTTTATGATCCTCTCAATTTTCAAAGCTGTTTAATTGTGCACCCAGAACGATTTTGGTGGTATTTTTTTTGGTTGATGTGGCACCACATCAACTAAGAGGGACTAAGATGATGTGACACTTTTTGTTAACGTGGTACAAACTATTGAATTTACTTAAGTTTTAATAATACATTTAATTATGGAGCGTAATACGATATGGAAACCAGATGGTAAGTCACTTTGTAGTAAATATAGACTAATTATAATAGATAACAAGACTGCCTACTAGAAAATAAGCACCAAAAGGAGTCTGTGCAAGATTTAAATAGATCTAATTTAGGCACTATAGTATAGAAAAATGATATTAGAAAAATATGAAATTGGTTATATATTTTTTTAATCCAAACCATTTATTCTATTTCACCATTAACTAGATTTTACGAGTTTTAATTGCATGTTTTTTTAAACAACAACTATTCGTTAACAAATCATAGCCCAATTTACCCCTCTTAGTTGACGTGACACCATGCAGGTTAGTTGATGTGGCGTCACCTTAGCAAAAGTCGCCATGAAAACATTCGAGGTGCAAAAAACAAAAATTGAGGGGTCAAAACAGATGTTTTCCATCTATCGATACCGTGTTGGCTTAGTGGACCTGTTATATTTCTTTATTTATGTTGGGTATTTTTTTTGACAAGGAACAAGCTGAATTATATTAAACGCAGCATGAAGCTGCAAAGATTTGTACATTGTACAGGTCTACTGAAAGTAGTGCCTGAAGAGATGAACATAGAAGTCCACAAGCCAGTCTGCTACAAGAGTGATCAAGCTCTACAAGAGTGGAAACCAGCGCTTGTTTGGCTAGGGTATCCGCTGTAGAGTTTGATGTTCTGGTGATCTTGACAAGAGTAGCCTGAAGATTCCCTGCAACATTTTCATATGCTTGGGTATACGGTTTCATTCTCCAGTGGGGAGGGTGGTCCTTGTTCGCGCTGTGAAGAAACTGAACCAGCTGCTGAGAATCAGAGAGAAAGAAACATGGAGAAATTTGAAGGGCTTGGACCAGCTTGGCGCCAAGAGCTAGAGCAGCCGCCTCTCCCATAAGTACTGAGTAACAGTTGTGCATCCTAGCCTTGATGTAGATAGATTGGGTTGGGTGTACCTGAAAATTAAGAATAAAAATACCTATGCCTGCAGTGGTGGGGGTTGTGGAATGATTGTCTGGTACTCTGGAGACATCTACGTAACATCGTGATCCTTGAAGTGCTATTGGGCTGGTGCACAAATAAGGCCTGTTCTGTTCAGCCTGGATAGGAACCTGCATTAGAGATGTCATACCTGGGGCTTGCTGGTAGGAAGTTGCCGTTTGTGACGGATGGATTTGGGTATGCTCCATATAACTGGCAACAGCAGTGTGAACTTGTACATGGGTCCACTTTTTCCTGTTAAAGTGGTAGTCATTTCTAGATTTCCAGATATACCACAAAGTAGTTAGAGCTTTGCATAAAAGAAATTCATTTGTGTGATCTGGAAGAATAGTTTGGAGGATATGCTGCACTCCGTCATCTTCTGAAGGAAGGTCGGATGTATTGAGTGCAGGATTTGATGTGAGCCAAACCTGAGTAGGAAGAGTACAGTGAAAAAACAAGTGAGCGTCAGTTTCTATCATATTGCATGTATCGCAAGTATTATTGCCATTGGCGGAGTATCTTGTTGCTCGATCCGCTGTGGCAAGCGCCCTTCTAATGAGTCTCCAAGCGAAAGTTTTGAGGAGCGGAGGAATGCATTTAGACTGCCAGATCCTGTGGAATAATTTGCTGCAGCCAAGGGTAATAGAGCGAGATCCCTGATCAGGCAGAATAATTATGCTAGCAGAATGAAGATGCTTGTAGATAGCTTTAGCAGAGCAGATGCCGTCGTTAGCAGGGGTCCAACGAAGAATGTCTGGAGACTCAGTATGCACCGTTGGAGTAGCTGCAATAAGCTGGACAGCAGGGAAATGAAAAGTGTCGACGAAAGCTGGTCGACAGTCTACCTTGGGGTATACCCACGGTAGTAGTTTATCGGTAGACGGTGCGCAAACTACGAACTCGATGGTGACACAAGACGCGGACAAGCTTTTTATCCAGGTTCGGCCGCCGAGTTGGCGTAATACCTACGTCCTGCGTCTGGTTGTATTGATTTGTGTTGAGAGAATAATCGTGTCCTAGGGGGGGTCCCTTGCCCCTCCTTATATAGTGTAGGATCTCTGGATGTACAGGAAGTGGCCTAGAGGGGGGGTGAATAGGCCTGTTCAAACTTTTTCAGCAAAGTTTATCAGTCACACAGGCAAGGGCGGCAGTGAGGCTCTCCCAGGGCGGC
>Ga0182004_10002721_pt1 | contig 13863 bp, 10 predicted proteins | sample Sormic07211540_1_FD_120479 | JGI IMG/M metagenome (GOLD analysis project Ga0182004, IMG submission 120479) | Endophyte microbial communities from Sorghum bicolor roots, Mead, Nebraska, USA - 072115-40_1 MetaG | ecosystem: Host-associated > Plants > Roots > Unclassified | place: USA: Nebraska...
ATACTTGCTTATAGGCATATACATATTTTTTATTGGACTGAAATCGTATACCAGCTATAACTAATAGTATACATACGTAGACTAGAAATTGGGCCCCTTGCCTGCGAGGGCCCTGTGCCATTGCACAGCTCGAACCCCAGGACCGGGCCTGTTTTGCCCGTTTGCCGGCACCACTTGTTCTACCGTCCCGAGAGCGACCGAGCGAGAGAGCTGGTTCATAGGCCTCAGCTGGAGCTAAGTGCCAGCCAAGCCTTGTTTAGTTCCAAAAATTTTTGTAAAATAGGAATAGTATCGCTTTCGTTTGTATTTGATAAATATTGTTCAATCATAGACTAACTAGGCTCAAAAGATTCGTCTCGTCAATTCCGACCAAATTGTGCAATTAAGTTTTATTTTCGTCTATATTTAATACTTCATGCATGCGTCTAAAGATTTGATGTGACGGGAAATCTGAAAAATTTTACAAAATTTTTCAGAAACTAAACAAGGCCTAGTGGCACCAGAAACCAAAGGAGCTTTGAACGTTACCTCGTGGTAGAAATGACTTCAAATCTTTTTATCTTGGCGCAGGCAGGAGTAGGGACGGCACGGCCCGGCCACCCCGCACGGTACCTACGCGGCCGGTGCCGGAGCCGCGACTCCCAGTCCCAGTCCCAGCCAAGGCCAAACCGCCCACCGAAATTAATCCCGCGCCGTGAGTCCTGTGACCCACTGGCCGCCGGAGCCGTGCGTGCGAGCCCCACAGCCCAGGCCCATCATCAGCACAGGTGCGCCGCGCCCACCGCAACGAGTCCTCCGCCGGACGCCGCACCGAGCTGGCGGGGAGGCCGAGCGCGCTCGTGCGGGCGGGGCGTTCCGGCTCGGCGATACCTGGGTCGCCTTGCGCTTGCGCCCCCTGCCCAGGAGGCGGCCGGGACACAGCCAATTTGAGCCAAGTTCCCATCCGCGGCCCTCCCCGCGCCCCCTTTCCTACCGTTTCCCCACGCGCCCTGCTCCCCAAACCCAAAAGTCGCTTTTCGGGTGTCTCGCTAGGGTTCTTTTTTTTTTTCCTCTCGCGATTTTCTGGCCATGCCGTACCAGCTTGTCCCCTCCTGACTCCATTCACTCCCCTGCTGGGCTGCTGCGCTGCGGCGGCCTGCGGTAGCCAGTTTCTGCGAGGGTTCCATCCGAGTCCGACCCGATGGAGGAAGACGAGCAGGCGCAGCCCGAGGGGGAGGACAAGGAGAAGGTGCCTGAGCCGGAGCCGGAGCCGGAGCCGCTTCGGTGCGGGAGGCACCCGTCCCAGCTCCTCACGGGCATCTGCTCCTCCTGCCTCATGGAGCGCCTCTCCTCGGTGCGGGACCAGCCCGAGTCCGAGATCGTCGAGGTCGGCGCCGCGGAGACCGCCGAGGGCTCCGCCGCCGCCGCCGCCGCGGACCGGGGCAGGCAGCGCAGGACGCTCATGCTGCTCTTCCAGCTCGACGACTCCACCGGCGGCGCGCGTCCGTCGGAAGGGCCGCAGTCGTCGGCGGAGTTCCAATCGGGTTTCGGAGAAGGAGCTCGAGGGGGCAAGCGGAAGGGGCCCGGGTCGTGGCTCCGGTCGATGCTGCCGAGGGGAGCGTTGCGGTGGAGGAGGAATGGGGCGGCGGCCTCTGCCAAGGAGCCGCCCTCGCTGCCGCCGCGCGGGGTGGCGGTGGTGGATCCGAGCGCCAGCGACGGCGGCGCGCAGGTGGAGCGGAAGCCGAGCTTCCGCCGCTCGTGCGAGTGGATGGTGTCCCGGGACACCAGCAGAGGCTCCCTGGAGCCGCCCCGCCACTCGTGGGACGGGTCGATGGTGGGAAGGGCGTTCGCGTGCTCCTTCGCCTGCTTGGAGGAGCAGAAGCCCCCGGAGGATGGGGCGACGAGGAGCAATGCGGAGGAAGCGGTCGGGGAGGCCCGCGCCGTGGCTGCTGAGAGCAGGAATGGCGGGCACTCGGACTCGGTTGACGCAGGGGATGATGGGCGGCGTCTCAGTCTCAGGGGAAGGAGCTCTTGTGACCCTGGGATGGAGATGGCTGTCTCTGGTGTTGGGCGACGGAGGTCCAACAGGTGGAGCAGGGTGTGGGATCGGAGCATCACGAGTCCTCTCAAGGAGTTTGTGAGGAAAGGGGAGCATGTTCTCGAGCGATCCCTCTCGGAATCCAGGAGGGAAGTCCGGAGAGGTAAAAATGCGGAGGCAGCAGACATCAGTGGCGAAATTCATCAACCAGGACGCAATGGACATGTTCCGGGCAGAGCAAGCCAAGGCGCGATCCGAAGCTCCCAGGCAGCAAGTAATGGGGATGCGCAGAATTTCCGGACCGATTGGCTCAAGAATAGCAAGATTGGTAGAAGCAGGAGTGTCCATTACACATCTCCTGGGAACCTGGACAATGGGATGCTTCGGTTTTATCTGACACCAATGAGAAGCTCCAGAATTGCAAACAGGGGGAGGAGGAGAAGTTCACGCTTGTTTGCGAGAGGACTTTTCAGTTTCATATGAGTGGCTGAAGTAGAGTGTTAGCCCATGCCATGTGTTTTTTAAGATGGCAGCAGCAGAAGCAACTTTTCTTTGCAATCTACTTGGTTTCTAAGGATTGGCAGCATCGTAAGTTTTTCCGCCATATTCTTTCTTGTAGGAGACTGTTTAGTCCCAACTTAGACTCAAAGAAGCTTCACTGTTAGTTGCAGATTTGCTGCTCAGTTCTTTTAAAATGTTTCTTATAGATGGAATCTGGACAAACCTGTGCAGATTAGTATCACAATGTAATTATTTTTGTTGATAATAATATTTGTATTATTTGTTCCGAAAGTTCTCAATTCTTCTGTCTTATTCAAAGTATATGTTGTTCTAATATGTTACTCTTCATAATCAGATGCATGTTTATCAGTCGATGAGGAAACTTGCAAGCTAAAGAATTCTCAACTGCTGTTAAATACGATTAGCATTTAGCCATAGGAACAACCAGACCAAGGACCAATTACTACAGTCTGCTAATCTATACATATAGGCAAGAATCTGCATGTGGTGTCCCATTGAACCTCTTTTTTTATGTCAAATATCTTTCCTATATTTGCTTGTCTTTGGCATTATTTGCTGTTCATATTTGGGCTGCCATTACAGTGCAATTGTGCAACTACTGCTGCTTGCTCTTCATTAGTACTGTAGCCTATAAATGGCATGGCCAGGCTTCTTTCCTATCATCATTCTCAGAAGAAATCTCATAGATGGGCCCCCTGTGCTGTGCATAATTCTTCCATCTGGATTCTCAATCCAGCATATTTTTACGCTGAACTAGACTTGATAATGGATCAAGCATGAACCTCGACTGCACATGCATTTGTGTAACACGGTTATTTTTGTTTAGTCAAGTTGAATCGTTATAGACTATTTCTTAGGGATTGAAGTTTCTTCCTTTCCAGAGTTTAACGCCTAAATGTCCCTTGATGATCGTTTTCATATATATTTTTTTAAAACAAGATGATTGCATTTTATTGCTGATTTGTGTTTCATTCAGTTTTTCTGTGTTATTTTATCTCTATCCATTTTACTTATTTATGTTGTAGACTTGTAGATTTCTACTGTAAACATGAACTATAGCATATAAATTAGTGAACTTGCACAACTGAAGGATGTACTTTTCTTTTTCTTCTGAGGGGCTTGGAGCCTTGGTGCTGTGTCCATTTAATTATTGCTTGCCTTCAAATCCTATATATCTTATTTTGCAAAGTGTGACACTAGCTGACCAGGTGATATAACAAAGATGTGGGACCATTTCTATTTGGGTGTTACTTTCAATTTAACTCGTCCCACTACTCTGTCCATGAAAATTTTGCAGGTTGCGGCTTTGTTAGTTCCCCAAAAATTTTGCAAAATTTTTCAGATTTCCCATCACATCGAATCTTTAGACGTATGCATGAAGTATTAAATATAGATGAAAATAAAAACTAATTGCACAGTTTGGTCGGAATTGACGAGATGAATCTTTTGAGCCTAGTTAGTCTATAATTGGACAATATTTGTCAAATACAAACAAAAGTGTTACTATTCATATTTTGCAAAATATTTTGGAACTAAATAAGGCCGAATTCACTGCTGCCCCTACGGTCTTTTACTTGGTGTGTATGCTGCAGAATCATTCTCTTATCCAGATAATCATACTATGCAGTCTCCAACTGACAGTTCAGTTGCATCGGCATGCTTCCCTGGTTTGCAAAAGTACTTGGAGAAATCGATCTGCTATCAGTTAAACAAAATCTTGAAAGTGACAACCATAGGATTAAATTGTTTTCCAAGAAATCCATCCACATGGATGAGAATGAAGCAATACCATGGACAGTGGATAAAGCAGCATTGCGATCCTTGAAGCAACATTGTTCTTCAAAGAAATAAATTACAAGTCGCGAGCTACAATTGTGATGCTTTCCAACTACACTGGAGAGACTACCCAGATGCTTTCCAATTTGGCTTGAAAGACAGCCAGAACATGCATACTCTGATGGACTAGCTTGCCTTTCTAAATTCCCTGCCTGTAGGGCACCAGCGTCAAAAGCAGAGGTCTGGTGCTTTGTATTGGAAATTTGGAATACAGATGGAGAATAGTCAGATTTATAACTCTCATTGCCTTTTCAGAGGTGGTAACGTGGTATGCGTCATATCAGACGTGGTGGGTAGTGGCCTACAATTTTTTTGTGAATTAATGGGATTGCTATAGCAATGTATAGCTTTGGCTATGTTATTGCTTTCCACCAGCGTGAACTTTGTTTGTCTGATCTTGAACTATGGTGCAATTTGGCATTGACATTTATGTTCTCTTTCTGAAGTATCCAAATCATCTCTACCATTAGAGCATCTCCAACAGTTATGCAATTAGACTTTGCATTCTTAAAATTTGCCAAAAAACTTAAAAAATACTCTCCAACAGTTTTACATTTGACTTATGCATTTTGACAAACTTGGCATTTGATGGACCAAACTTGGTATTTTTACATAGCCACAAAGGTTTGGCAATTTTGATATCTCTAGAATCTTGCACTTCTTGTTGTTGTGTCCGAACTCGATACCACATCGGTTGTTTCCATCGCGAGCGTGTTTGCCGTGTTTTTCCTCCGCGTCTCCGCGCCGCAATACGAGTCCATCTATAGGACATCGCGGTTCTTTCTCCCCGTGCGCCGTACAGATTGTGACCAAAGTGACTTGCTTCTGATCATTGGACCAATTGTTCGTTACAATATATTTGTTCTTTATAATAAAATCAGTACAAGTACTAGACAAATATAAAACAAAATTATTCTTTATAATTCATTACACACTACGAAGAACAATGGTAAAAACACTAAAGCATTATGGTGCTTCCATATAATACAAATCAGGATGATGGTTCCATAGGTGCTCGATGAGGTCTTCTTTCAACCGGAAGTGAGTTGACTTGTCTCGGATTTTTTTATGCGCTTCAATAAATTCAGATAACGTACGAGTAGGCATGCCATGATGAGGTTGCACATTTGCACCACCACCGTCGAACCGCTCATCAGGGTCGAGAACTTTTTCATCTTCAACAATCATATTGTGTATGATGACACAAGCCCTCATGATCAATGCAAGTGTCTCTGTGTCCCAAACGCGGGCTGGTTGTCGAACAATGGGAAACCTAGCCCTGCAAAACCCCAAAAAACCTTTCGACATCCTTCCTTGCAGCTTCTTGTGCAGTGGCAAAATATTTCCTTTTGTTCCCCATTGGAGCAGAGATGGTCTTGATTAAAGTAGCCCATGAGGGGTATATACCATCGGCAAGAAAATAACTCATATTGTAGTCATGACCATTAATTGTATAGTTCACCGCAGGAGCTTTACCTTCCGCCAAGTTTTCAAAAAGTAGAGACCGGTGAAGGACATTGATATCATTATGAGAACCAGGCATCCCAAAAAAAGCATGCCAACACCAAAGGTCTTGAGACGCAACAGCTTCTAAAATGACAGTGGCCTGATTGGTATGCCCCTTGAACTGCCCCTGTGATTCAACTGGACAATTTTTCCATGCCCAATGCATACAATCGATGGAGCCTAACATGCCAGGGAAACCTCTTTTCTCATTAACCGCCAACAATCGTGCTATGTCAGTCTCATTCGGATGCCTCAGGTATTCCAATTCAAATATAAGAACAACTGCAGCAACGAACCTACGGAGGCTCTCTAGTGCAGTGCTTTCGCCAATGTGAATGTACTCATCCATAGTATCAGCGGAAACTCCATATGTGAGCATCCGCAGAGCGGCAGTGACTTTTTGGAAGCTACTCAATCCAAGAACACCCGCACAATTCCTTTTCTGCACAAAATAATCATCGTGTGCTTCAACAGCATTCATGATTCGTATGAAAAGAGGCTTGCTCATCCTGAATCTGAATAACAGAAAGAAAAGATCAACACCTCGTATAAAAATTAAACAAATACTTTAAATTAATCCGAGAGGGAATAACAACTACCTCCGACGGAATAAATCAGGGCCATAAGTCGGATTGTCTGTCAAATAATCTTGATACATCCTCCGGTGGCCGGCTTCTCTATTGCGATATATGACAATATGGCCCGGAACCGAACCACCATGTCTTCCTTTTTTTTTGACAACATTTGCACAGTTGCAGCAGCTGCGAAGAAGAAAAAATCGTCATCGTCTGAAGACTCATCATCCAACTGTTTTCGGCGACGTGATGTGGAAGCCCTCCTCTCCCGCAGCTGAGAACATCGAACAAAACAAATATGATTTCTCGCAAAATATTCGTCGAAGAAGCACAAATTAACCTTGAATATGATGGAACGTCGACTAAAATCGGTGTTTGGCAATCTGGAATCCATCGGATGGGCCTCGATCTGTCCTCGTTTGCCGAACACTGAAGCCCTGTTGCCGAGTGGTGTTTTGGTGATCAATCGCCGCCAGATGCTGAGCCTGCCGCCGTAGCCTGCTGAGCGCACCACGCCCACAATCGCACAACACGCCGACGTACGACCAGATCGCACTGAGCCTGCCGCCGTAGCCTGCTGAGCGCACCACGCCCGCAATCGCACAACACGCCGACGTACGGAGGCAGTTTGCGGCAACGTGGGAATCTCGGATGGAACAGCGACCGTGACACGCGACGCAACGACGAAAGATCCTCGAATAAAAATAGATGGGTCCACTAAATTGGAAAATGCCAAGTCAAAAATGCCAAACACTTGGAGATGAACTTATTTTTCCTTTGGCAAAAGGTTTAGAGACTCGACAAATTCCAACAAATGGCAAATTTCAATTGCATAACTGTTGGAGATGCTCTTATTCGAGAGGTTAATTGGATACATGCCATTCCAAATACCACGTTTTAAAGATATAAGGCCCGTTGATGATGGTGTGCGAGTTGACCACCGGCTCCCAAATTATAAAGCCCCATCTCCGCACACTAGCATAGGCAGCTTGCCGAGGTGCATATCCAAAATTCCAAATGAAGTTGTATGAACTGTCCTGTATTGTCTTTATAAATCATGTATATTGCAAGGCACGACAATGACAGTAGATTAGTGGCTTGACTCATTGATCATTAAATAAGTGTTTTAGTGGTGCATGGTTATTTTATTTTCATCACTTTTTCAGTAGAACATTGAACGTAGTACCCCTATACAGTCCACTAGCCTAGCCTCACAGTTTAGCACCAGCACACTACAAATATTTCACTTTGTTTTCCCCAAACTAAACCACGTTGCCAACATGATGGTCTCGATTTGGGCAACCGAGAAGGCCAGTGATTTTGTCAGAATATCAATCCCAGCAAGCAAGCCTTTAATTACATATAGAAGCTCTATAATTAATTGTATTTTTGTTTATATTATATTTGAATACGGTAAAGTTTAGGCCCCAGCCGATATTTCATTCGAGGCTCTACATTTCTGGAGACGGCCATGTAGATATACCATTACTATTATACGTCTCAGTCAAATTAACAAGACTCGATAATTTTAGTAGCTAACATGAATAATGGTGATTGATTGATAAATAAAAAATTAATTAATGCAAAACTAGCTTATGTCTCCTAGAACCGCTTATACTATCTCCATTCTCTTTTATAAGGCGCAGTTGGACATGATACTGTCTTCCAAATTACATTTTGACTATTTTTTATATTTATAAATTTATAATAATCTAATAGTTCATTTAGTTACAAATCTAATCATACCAAGTTTATATTATAATAATTCAAAATTATTAGCTAAATTATTGGTGAGAGATTTTAAAGTTTAAATCTTGATATGTGTGTGCCTTTTATAAAAGAGAATGGAGGAAGTATTTAATATAAATTTTGAATGATATTAGAATGCGCTATATTGTATGACCGAAGGAGTAATAATTATTATATGTCCTATACCAATTAAATAGACTTGCTATGTATAAATATAAGGCCAGTTTTAGTGGAGAGTTTCATGACATTATCTCTAAGACTGCCATGTCATGTGAAATGATGATGAAATACCCACTCTTGATCGAGAATTTTATTTCATAGTTTTATAGGCATTTAATTTCAAGACTCATAGAGAGTTGGTAATCGTGCTAAAAGAGTTTCGTCAAGATAAAACTCATTTTCCTCTCTCTTCTTAAATACACCGCCACGTCATCAAAAAAGCCTATGTGACAACCTATTTAATGCAAATAAAACTCACATGAAACTCTTAGAGCAAGTATTACAGTGGGTTGTAAGCCAGCTAAATGCTGAGGTGGATGAGAGAAGGGATGAGAGAGAGGAGAAGCAGACTGTAAGCTTATAGCTAGCTTAGGCACATGAACCAAGAAACTTTGTGAGAGAGATAAGTGAGTCATGTATTAATAGTGAATAGCTAACTATTGTATGGGTGAGTTGGGAGAAGATTGCAAGGAACCTTACATCTAGCAAGTGAGCTGTATTTTAAACTTTTTCTTATTGAGACTGGCCTAAGGCTAGTCTCAATGTATGTTTCATGAGAATATCATACACATTAAATAGGATGCCACATAAGTAAAATTGCTGACTTGGCAGAGCCAAGATGACACATGAGTTTCATCTCCATGAAACTCATATGGCTCGGTTACTTAGTTTATAGTCTTCGTAACTGTGCCATAAAACTATGCATTGAGACTGACCTAATTTATCTCCTTCGCGAGAATGCGCTAATTACATTATTATATATGACGATTGAGTAATTATTATATGTCTGAGATTAATTAAATGTACTTGGTATGTCTAAATTCCGTTCTTGTACGTTTGTCTTGTATACGTTTGTCTCTTTCCTTCGTGGTTTTTTCTTTGACACAAGGGTCCTTCGTGCTTTAGGCCTTGTTTAGTTTCGAAAAGTGAAAAGTTTTCGGTATTGTAGCAATTTCGTTTGTTTGTGACAAATATTATCCAATCATGGACTAACTAGGATCAAAAGATTCGTTTCGTGATTTCCAACTAAACTGTGTAATTAGTTTTTATTTTTGTCTATATTTAATGTTTCATGCATGTGCCACAAGATTCGATGTGACGGGAATCTTGAAAACTTTTTGGTTTTCAGAGTGAACTAAACAAGGCTTTACTCACCTCCTGTCCCCCTCTCCCTGTGCCCATCGTAATAAAAATAAAATCAATAATAGAGAGAGAGAGGAGGTAGCAACAGCGGTTGCTTAATCCTTTCCTTTTCCTCCTCTTATCTCCAGGGCATCCCAAGAGGCGGAAAGGGAGGAGCGGAGCGGCGAATTCTTGTTTTTTTTTCCAAGACAAGATGTCTTCTCCAAGCAAGCGCCGGGAGATGGACCTCATGAAGCTGTGAGGATTCTGGTGGCGTGTTTCGGTGATTTTTCTATGGGATTTCGATGGGGATTCCTTGATCTGCGTTTCTACTGCCTGTTGATGCCTGCAGGATGATGAGCGACTACAAGGTGGAGATGGTGAACGATGGGATGCAGGAGTTCTTTGTTGAATTTCGTGGGCCTAACGAAAGTACGGATTTTAACGCAAAAGGCCGGATTTAGGTTTTCTTTCTAGGGCCGATGATTCTGTAGCTCCTGATTTATGATCTATATAGACCGAAGTGCAAGTTTTCAGAAAGTTCAGAATTTTTTCTGATCAGTGTGGCATTTAGCTTCCACTGTTTGAGATTAAAGATAGATTTGATCAGATCCCAAATTTAACATGTTGCTGAGCTGCTTTTGCTGCATATGCTGTCTTTACTATCTGAATGCTCCACTTTAAGCTTCAGTCTTGTCCTGCACTAGTGATTTAGGAGGACTGGCTGCACTATCTGAAGGATACTTTGCTGAATTCAATAGGCATTTATCAAGGAGGTGTATGGAGGGTTAGAGTAGAGCTGCCAGATGCGTATCCTTACAAATCCCCATCGATTGGTTTCATCAATAAGATATATCACCCAAATGTCGATGAGATGTGAGTACTTTTGAACTCAATGATGTGTTACTTTGCCAATTCAAACCACGATAACAATCTTAGCTCCTAACCACTTTTGGATGAATGCAAACTGCAGGTCTGGTTCAGTCTGTTTGGATGTCATCAACCAGACATGGAGCCCAATGTTTGGTAAGATTGGTCTTTGCATTTCATTATTAGTATGGACAACCAGTTAATTGTCTCCATGCCTTATCTGTATACAGTTAGAGCTCCATGTCCTGTACTCAGTTATAACAGGGTTAGCTTTGAACCTATGGTGATATTTGCAGATCTTGTCAATGTGTTTGAGGTCTTCCTTCCACAACTTCTGTTATATCCTAATCCTTCTGATCCATTAAATGGAGATGCAGCTGCGTTGATGATGCGTGATCGCCCTGCTTATGAACAAAAAGTGAAAGGTAATACACTATGTACTAGTGTATGTTTATTACTGCCTTGTTCTAAACTTGCTTGGAGATTTATTAAAACATTTATCAGTGACATTGAAAGTTGGGATACTATGTACTGAATTTTGTTTGCAGTTCGCACTCCATTGTGAACTAGTAGAATGTGGGATAATTCATCTCCTTGACATACATGGACTGATCAATTTAATTTACCTCACTACATTGATTTTGATGGCAAACAAATATCTTCAAGAATACTTCAATACTGGTTTTAGGTATGAACTAAAAAGAACTTCGAAAGAATGTGTTGGTTTATTGTAGGCGCTCTATTGTGTGTGCAATGATTATTTCAGTATACCTAAGTAATACTGCTCACACGTCTCAGTGGCCGCCCCCGCCCTGCTCTCATGCTGCGTCTGCTCTGCTCTTGTGCTGCCAACTGAGCGTGAGAGAGACATCAGACAACCACTGAGCAAGATGGTGTTCGGTGGGATGAGCAGGTTTGTCTGATTGGAATGAGTGAGCTGCCGAGCTCATCCCGAATCTTACCCGTATAATATTCCCTTTGAGGCATTGCTCCGCTCTGCTCGTTCTGCAACCAAACAGCCGTGAAAACAGGATGGAATGGCTCGATCCTGGTTTGCTCCTCAATCAAACATATCCTAAGCTACCGTGTGGTCTGAGTTAGTTTCAGAACTGGAGGTCCATAAAATTGTTTAGTTGCCTAGATGAGCAGGTCCCTGCATCTTGTTGGGACTTGGAATGGCACAGAATTTGCTGTTTTATTCTTGATGGGATCAGGGGACACTGCAATGGGTTCATTTGATTTCAGTCATCGAAGGCCTCATTTAAAATTTGAATACATAAGGAATTTAAGTAGAGAAATAATCAACCAGCCAGGCTGACACTTTGCATAATGTGTTTAGCTATTAATAAGAGCTTAATTGTTTCCAGTGGTTCCTCTACCAGAATATTGTTCCAGCCAATCGTTGGTCAAGTGGAACATAACCATTTTTGGCATTTATTGAATTGCACTCTCTTCCTTGGTTTCTTTTTTATGTTTATTAATACTGAATCACTGTCTTCCTCAGTACTTGAAAGCTCAGTTTTCCTTTCACATTTTTCTCTAGAATACTGCGAAAAATATGCCAAACCAGAGGATGCTGGTGTCATCCCAGAAGACAAATCCAGTGACGAAGAGCTGAGTGAAGATGAAAATGACTCGGGTGATGAGGAGATAATGGGCAAACCAGATCCATAGTCAAGTACCTATACCTGTAATCTGCCCACAATGTTTATTGCAGCAACTGCAATTAAACAGTCCTCGAACGTTCCCGTGCAGTCTGAATGCCATGTAAATAAACTGCAATTTCACGTTCGCTAATGTTATTTCCATCTCCAGTTGACAATTGGATTTCCAGCATCGCTGCTATGTCCTCATATCATGAGTGTAGATTTGTGCATGTGAATTGGCTGGATGTTTTAATATCTGTGCAATCTTTAGCTGAAGCAAATTCCTCCATAATTCAGATGATGTTGGCGTAGACCTTTTTCAGTCAGTGCATAGCTAATGCGCTATTTGAGATATTGACCGAGGATGCCAGTCTATTTGTTTGTCTAATAAGCCATGGCTAAAGTACTGTTTGCTGATTTTCGCTGATTTATTGTGCGAGAAAAATATTATTGAAGGCAGATTTGGCAGAACAAGCCAGCAATCTGCCGATGCATTGAACTTATAACCTGTTCAATTATTGTGGGGATTAGTGCTTCATCAGTGTTGCATTGTGGGGATTTTAATGCTCCATCAATTTGTCATTATGGAAATTCCTCCTTTTCTTTAGAAGTTACACGAAATTAGGATATGCTTGTATTGTACTCCCTTCATTTTAAATTGTAAGTCATTTCAAGAATTTTGGAGAGTCAAATTATCTTATGTTTGACTAAATTTATATGATAAAATAATTATTATGATACTAACTAAATATCATTAGATTCTTTCTTAATTATATTTTTATAATATACTCATTTTATGTTACAAACTTAGTATTTCTCTTTGTGATTTTGGTCAAACTTGAAAATGCTTTAACTCTCTAAGATTTTTGGAATGATTTACAATTTGGAATGGAGTGAGTAAGAAGTAGGAAAGAGATTAAAAAGTGAATGCATGGAAATTTCCTTTTTTTAAATTGAAAAGTAGTAGCACATTGAGAGTTGACCTTGATGATACATATAGTAATACTATATGCAAATCAACATGCAAGTAATTGGCATCGTGCGCTCTAGGCGGATATCAGAAGCCACATGGAACATGCAAGTAATTGGTATCAATCCGTTAGCATCGTGCGCTCTAGTTTCTGGTTTGGTGAGCCACGCTTGATCCGCTGGGGGCGCCCATCGCCCAGAGCAAGCAAGCCGTCTCCTCACTCACATGGCAAGAATGGCGTGGCGAGTGGCACTCGCCGCGGCCGTCCTCCTGTGCGCGACCGCGGGGCCGGCCCTGGGGGCGAAGCGGGCGCGCATCCCGGACGACCTGCGCGACGTGGTAGACGACGAGGAGGACGACGAGTGGCGCCATTACGGCGCGCCCTCCTCTCGTGGCCAGGGCCGCGGCGACGGCCCGCCGCCTGACCTTTCAAAGATGGATCCGGCCGCCCTCCAGGCCGAGCTCCTCCGCGGCCAAACTGGCCCGTCGTTCGGCTTCGTGAAGCTCCGCCCTGGCACCGCCCGCTCACGGGTACGGATCCCTCGACTTCGATCGCCGCGACGGCCGCGCTCTCGTCGCCTCGTTTGACCGTGTCGTTAAAAATTCTGTTTTTTTTTAATTATTTCAGGAGGATGTGGTGGGGATTGCGACGAGGTGGAGCAATGTGCTGCGGACGGGATCGGTGGACGCCAAATTCGTGGCGGTTAATTTCGGAACGCTCATGTTCACCATGGAGAGAGGGCGAGACATTCTAGAGGTTTGTGCTACCTTCCTGAAAGATTGGTCATTTTCTTACATTAGTGGCGGGGGGGGGGGGGGGGGGGGGGGGGG
>Ga0182004_10002722_pt1 | contig 13861 bp, 10 predicted proteins | sample Sormic07211540_1_FD_120479 | JGI IMG/M metagenome (GOLD analysis project Ga0182004, IMG submission 120479) | Endophyte microbial communities from Sorghum bicolor roots, Mead, Nebraska, USA - 072115-40_1 MetaG | ecosystem: Host-associated > Plants > Roots > Unclassified | place: USA: Nebraska...
ATATGTGAAGCTGAACAAAATTTATTTTATAATTTTTAGAATTTTCTATGAATTACTACGTATTTATCAATTTTTAGCCGATTTAAAAAATAAAAGAAAAATAAATTAGAGATTTTACATTGGAAACCCTAGGAAAACTTTTATTCTTTTTTTCTTCCATCATACCGGACTGATTGGGTGACGGACGGGCTATCCATAGAGCGAAAGGAGGTTTTGCATTGGGAACCTTAGAAAGTTTTTTATTTTCTTTTTGCTCCTCTACAAACTTGGACGGAGGAGGCCACCGCCGAAACCAAATGGAACGGGACGGGGACAGGAGACGGAAGAAAATATTGAGGGCAGAGTGAAATTTTGACTCTTTATTAATAGATATAGATTATATAATTAGTATCATTAGATAAATTACTAAATATATTTTTATATATATAAATTTATTTAGAAATATAAATATCAAATTTAAGAAAGTTTAACTATCACGGATTCTACAGCTGACACCGAGAAGACGCTAACGGAGGACGTGTCCATGCGCAGGTCGTGGTGGTTCCAGTGTCGATGTCGCGCGCAGCATATTTGATAGGCAAAAGGCACACAACCGCACGAGCTATCATCTAATCTGAGGTAGAACCAATAAGGTACCCAATAAGGTACAAATGTTCCTTTGGCGATTGAATCATAACAGCCTACCGGTGCGGAATAATCTGAAAAGAAGGAAAGTCAAGACTGAAACTTTATGCCCGATGTGTAAAAGATTAGATGAAGACTGTGGACACGTGTTCTTCAAATGCAAAAAAGCTCAAGAATGTTGGCGAGAACTCCAAATGGAGGATGCCCGCTGCTGCCTAGTTCAATGTAGGTCAGGGAAGAAAATGGTCGAAAAAATCTGGAAAATGCAGGCTGATCAGCAGTTAAAAATTGTAGTGTGGATGTGGAGATGGTGGACAGCGAGAAATAAGGCGAACGCGGGGGAAAGAGTGCAAAGTGCTGGGGAGGTCTGCAGTTCAGTACATTATCACTTAGAGGAGTTTGCAAAACTGAAAAGACCAGCAAAACATAGAGATCAGCCTCAGAAATGGAAGCCGCCAGCAGGGGAGCAATACAAATTGAATGTGGATGCAGCGTTCTCAGCTCTGACAAAAAGGGGTGGCTGGGGCTGTGTAGTGAGAAATAACACAGGGGAGGTGATGGATATCGGAGCCGGCAATATCAACAGAGCAGGAAGTGCGCTTCATGCGGAAGCCTTGGCAGCTCTATATGGCTTGGAAAGAGCAGAACAACTGGGAATGACAAGGATAATTGTGGAGACAGATGCATCAAATCTATATAAGGCTTTGACAACTAGGCTGATGGATGGTGGTCCAGAAGGAGCTTTATTTAGGCAGATTCGGTTAGCTATGAATAGGAACTTTGTTTCTGTTTCAATCTCGGTCTGTCCTAGATCATGTAATAGGGTGGCTGACTCAATGGCCAACTATGGTGTAGCTGCCTTTCCTGATGGAGGGCATGCGTTCTGGTGCCAGGCACCAAGCTTTGTAAACGATCTAGTCTCCGGCGATTTTCCTGGAGCTGAAGGTTTATAAAGTGTTGTGAAGTTCAAAAAAAAAAAATCTGAGGTAGAACCAACAAATCCGAGTTGTGAGAGACGATCCCACAGGTAGAAGTAGAAGTAGAGCTACACGTTCAGCTGAGGCCATATGCAGGACATGAGCAATGCTCCAATGCCGCCTGGCCACCGGCTGTCGCCGCTGGTCATAATCAGCGCCTTTCTTGTCCTTCTCGGCGCCGGCGGATCGCTCCTCATCCGTGTCTACTTCGTCCAAGGCGGGCAGAGCCTGTGGCTTTCCACCATGATCCAGGTGTCCGGCTGGCCGCTCCTCCTCCCGCCGATATGCATCTCTCTGCTACTCCGTAGCCGCCGCAGGGACAGGGACAGGGACGGCGGCTACAGTATCGCCGACGACCTCCTCCAGCCTCGTCTCGTTGGCGCGGTGGCCGTCCTGGGGGTTCTATTCGCGTTGGCGTGCTACGCCTACTCGCTGGGCTCGCAAGCCCTGCCCCTGACCACGTCGTCTCTGCTGCAGGCGACGCAGCTCGCCTTCAACGCGCTCTGCGCGTTCGTGTTCGCCGGGATCCGCTTCACGCCCTTCTCGGTCAACGCGGTCGTCCTGCTCACCGTAGGCCCGGCGGTCCTCGGGGTCGGGCCGTCGTCGTCCGACGAGACTGTAAGCGGCGAAGGGTCGAGGACGGCGTACTGGGCAGGGTTCACCGAGTGCATGGCCTCGGCCGCGCTGATGGGGCTCGTGGTGCCGCTCTTCGAGGTCGCCATGTCGAGGTACGGGCGCCGGACTGCCCCCGCCGGCGGCGCCTTCACCGGAGCGCCTCCCTCGTACGTGACGGTGATGCAGGTGCAGGCCGTGATGGGTGCGGCCGGCACGGTGCTGTGCCTGGTCGGCATGGCCGTCATGGAGGAATTCCAGGCGGTGCCAAGGGAGGCCGCCACGTTCGGGCTCGGCGAAACCAGCTACTGTTTGGTGCTCATCTTTGGAACCGTCTCCTGGCAGCTATGCAACCTGGGGATCATGGGACTCGTCGCCTGCTCCTCGTCGCTCCTTGCCGGCATCATGCTCGCGCTTCTCCTGCCGCTGTCGGAGGTCCTCGCCGTCGTCTTCCTCCACGAGAAGTTTGACGGGGTGAAGGGCGTCGCCCTGGTGCTCTGCCTCTGGGGCTTCGTCTCCTACCTCTACGGTGAGAGCGCACAGAACAAGAAGCTGACAAAGGACCCCGAGTCGATCTGTTGCCCCTTGTTGATCACCACTTGTAATAACTTTTAAATTTTCATATTTTGTCCCACGGTCGGAATTGCTCAGAGGACCGTATGGTATGCAGGAGAATATACGCCCACCCTGTCCAAACAATCACATGACAAAACACAGTTCATGCACGTGGCAGTTACAAAGGGAACTCTGCAGTGAGGAATGAAGTGGGTAAAGTTAATTTTGTCCTTAAGGACATGTGCTCTCACTCTCTTGTGGTTAGCTTGTGTGGTGGTGGCCGGAGGTTGAAGGAAAAGCTAATATGTGGAGCCCATGCGTCAGTGAGAGGAGGAAGAGGGCATGGACAGAGAAGCAGCGAGGGCAAACAGGTAATTTCGCATGTCCCACAGAGGTTTCCAAGCTCACTGGCATGCCCACCTTGTGTGCCACATCTAGCAAAAACATAGGAGGTTCGATGGCAATTATGTAGGAGTATGCATAAAGCTGGCAAATGGAGAAGTGTGACAAAAAGTTAAAAATCTGGACCATCTGATTTAGTTACAATGTAAATATATAAAAGGGGGGGTGCAGGGGGATTGCCACCATCTAGCAGTATTTTCAAATATCATTGCCAAAATACCATCCAAATATATGCACTAGATAACTAATTACCAAAGTAGGGTGTCACACATGTGGATGGTATTTTTGGGAATCACACGTCAGCATGCATTGTACTGTGGTGGATTTAATTGATCATAAAAGTAAAATGAGAATGATATTTAAATAAAAATAAAATATGGAAACCCATCAATGGCTCCATCATAACAGCTACTAAACGAAAACGAAATATACAAAAGGCAAGACCTTCATTTCACACACACCATGGACCCGACAAGGCCACAATCAGGACTTTAAATAATATCCTAGTCACCAGAAGATGATGCGTGGAAATGCTGGAACCAAGTTCTTGAAATGAGAGGCAATCATGCATGGCAAAACATTCAGTGCAAACCACATCTTCGCTACCGCTCTCCCACTGTCATCTTCCTCCATGAGAAATTCGATGGGACCAAGGGCATTGCGCTCGTGCTCTCTCTTTGGGGTTTCGCCTCCTACCTCTGGTGAGAAGGCGCAAAAGAAGATGGAGGCTCAGAAGATCAAGCAGCAGTTGGCTATGAAGACAGACCTGGAATCAGGTGCTCCTTGAGGTGGATCATTGTTTTTTTTTGTTTTTTTTCTAGGGTCGTGAACACATATGTACAGGTATAGAAACAAGTTCTCTTTAGAGGATTGGTACAGTTATATACATTTTGCACGACATTGATTCATTTGCGATTAATTTGCAAAAAAGAAGAAGATTCATTCGCGATTGCAAGGTAGCAGAGATAAAACAAAGTGCTACGATTATGTCCTCTGCAAAAATTGACGGCATAAGCTGTGAACAGAGAAGTGCAGAAGGAAAGAGAGGCAAAGATAATGCCATGAGCTTTGTTCTTGACTTGTCACGGTCACAAACGGATAAACGTGCACAGTTTTAGATTACCAACAATACGACGAAGCAAAAACATTTTGTACAGTATGTTACAGACGTAGGTACAAATCAGATTTACCTACAAAAGTAAAATAAAACCCACACGTGGCCTACCCACCGAACCTCAATTTTTTGTACAGAACATACAGAAAAGCAACCCCTGGTCATCAACTGTCGCCATGTTGTGGCATAGTGGCGGAATTGGCTCAGCTACTGCCTTGTTTGGCTGTACTCTTATCCATCATCCACATATATTCAGGTGGAAAATTAGTATGGAATGAGGTGCAGTCAAACAAAATCTTACCAATATAACTTGATTTATTTCTCCCCTTTCTTTATTAAGACAAGAGACATGGAATTTCATCTCCGGGAGAATTTCGATATGAGGTACACTAGAAAGAAGCAGCCAAGGGCAAACAGGACAACATGGACAAGATGATTTGAACCATTCTGAATGATGCTTTGGTTCATTCTCCTCATGTTGTTGTTGACCCCAGCCTGGGCCTTCGCCAGAGTCATTTGCTGCAGCACACAAAAAAGTTGGACATCAGACACTATCAGAGGCATCTTCCAAGTTTCCATCACAAGAATAAGTGGCTGCACTTCTTTGGTTCTATAGGAAATATTTTATAGAAAAAGGACAGGAGAAAAAAAAAACTCGACCTGCGGGGGGTAAGACAGCCCCCGGGCATTGCATTAAGAAGAAAACCTTCTCACGCAGGTCGAGAAAACCCCCGAACCCCTGCCCCACCCATACACAGCGGCACCGTAGCCCATGTGAGAACGACCAACGACCTGGACCGGGCCTTAGACCTGTGCTTTGGCATGGGACAGACGAGGGGATTTTTTTAACCTTAGCCTGAAAATTCGCTCCCACGGGGAGTTGAACCCAGGACCTAAGGAGTGCCGCTGGGTTCCTCTAACCAACTGGACTAGAGGCCCTTTGGCAAGGACAGGAGAAAAAAGAAAGTTATATTAAGAATGATGCACCCTGGTAAGCTAGAAAGAATAAGTGGTTACATTCTGATTTGCAATACTAAATAGTCTTTATTATGGCCCATTCCAAAGTATCAACTCACTTGAAATGAACTATAATGCCTGCGAAACTGAACAATAAACTAGATCCAGAGCAAATCATCATATTTTAAGTATTCACATATGAAGGAAATGACCATAAACAGGAACTTAGGCTTCTGATTCAAAATATAAATATAATATATGACACTAAAACACATGTTTCCTTTAACTCCTTTTGTTTTTGGAAACAACTATCTAGTAAAACTTTAAAATAACATGGCAGCACAAGGACAAGATAGTCAACAATAAAAATAGCCTCAAATCAGACCAGGTCGACTTTGACACGGTTATACACGGTGCAAAGAATCATCAACCTCGACCACTCAATTTATTAGAGAGAGAGGAGATTGGTGAAATGCACTTGGGAAAATGTCACACTAAGAAAATATGGGTCAGTGTGGCCAATTGCAATTGGATGTGCACGAAGGCAAATACAACTTAGAAGGAATTCAGAAATGGAAAATGCTATCCTCATAAAGAACTACAAATGCAGAATTTTTATCAGTCAGCCATTGAGTTTCTTCAGGATTTGCCCAAAATATTAGGAAAATTAGTAACTTACCAACTGAGATATGAAATCATTTTGATACTTGGCCTCTGTTTGGATCTCTTGAGCAACCTGCATGATAAAACCAATAACTTTTCTTAGAAGAAATCAAATCAATGCCAAACTAAGGTACAGAGGAAAAAAAAGACGAATTAAGTATATAATGCATGGCTCAAATATTCATATGTAGTGTTCCAAATGTGCACTACTGCTCCTGCTCTCACATCAGTTAAAGTTTAAGAACAAAAATTCACAGGCTTTTTAACAAGAGCTTACTCACAAAGAAAAACCCTACTAAACACTTACTCCTCTCAGCTTGCGGACTTGTCCATGCAGTCCGAGAATATGATCATCCAAATCAGCATTGATTGGGTCAATCTGGAGCGAAATCTCGCTAGAGCTTGATGATGCAGCAGGCCTGATAGTTAGCCCTTCCCTGCAGAATCAAATATTGAGATAAATGTACACAATAGGAACAAAAATATATCACAACATAAAAAGTGCTGAGAAATCTTGGACCCACTGGCTCATAGAAACTCCAATATTATTGGGACCTTAGGATGAGCATAAATAAGAACAGAGTCATCACTGATAGCAATCTGATGAAAACTTTGGAATTGATGCAGTAGATAATAGAATTAACTGATGAGGGGAAATATAATGAGGGAAAACACTGCATATACCCAATCACTATATACATAACAGTTTCTTAATTTGGAGGATTCGGTGTCGTGTCAGGGATCGCTTAGCAACTTTAGAGAGGTTAGGATGGGGAGCAATTCTGTTAAAAAAAAAGACACTGGATAACCAAGAGAAGTACAAGAGGATGACACTGGGAGTTTCAACATCAATTAGTGAGACTCGTGCCGTGTTTGGGTCCTAAATAAATCCTAATATAACTCAAAAAGAAAAAAAAAGGCCGAAACAACAATAATTGAAGCTTGAGTACAATATCTGCCTTCGAGTAAACCCTAAACATCAGTTCCTTCACCATACTTAAGCTACAAACATTACCAACTGTAATGCGAGGCGTTTTAGATGCCACCAAGAAGAGCATCGACTAAACCTAGCGTCCTAGTCTAACCTAAACTAAAAAAACGGACATCAGCAATCGTGCATACAGAGCCCATGATAAGATCAGCCAGGCCACACCATACCAAACACCGCGAGAAACCAAATTGGAAATACTAGGTCACTAGGGACATTGCGGATCACCATCGCGGCGCGAACTAATCAAACGTTAGGACGGGAAACAAAGACAAAAGGGGGGCGGACCTTGAGCCATAGGAGCTGTTCGCCATGGCGGAAGCAGCAGAGGCGGAACCCCGAGGTCTGGAGCCCAAAGAGTCCGAGATCGGCGGTACGAAGGAACGCAAATTTGCTCGCTCCGCCGCCAAGCAAAGAGGAAACCGGGCTCTGATGGGGCCGTTGTAGTTGGGGGAAATGGAGGGTGACGTGGGAGATCCGACGGTGGAGGAGTCGCCGGTGACGGTGGCAAACAAAAACGCGTCGATGTGGCCGATGCCCGGTGCCTTTGCTTCAGTTTGAGGCTTGAGCCGTCGCGTACCCATCACGAAGCTTCTGCCGTCCTGCGCAGCCTAACGCTTGCTACAGCCCGCACGAAATGTGGGGGATTTTTTGCGTTTTCAATTAGGCCTCGTTTAGTTTAAAAAATTTTATAAAATTTTTCAGATTTTTCATCACACCAAATTACATACATAAAACATTAAATATAAATAAAAAATAAATGATTATACAGTGTCTATTTTGTAAAATTTTTTAGAAATAAACAAAGCCTAAGGGGGCTATTTAGTGGGTGTTTAGTTCCTATTTTTTGCCAAAAAAAATTAGAATTTGGTCTATCATTTTGCAAAATGGAACTAAACAACATTCAATTTTTTTTTTGTCAAAAGGCGGTTATTCTTTATTTTGGATTTTGGCCTCAAGAGAAAAAAAACTAAAAAAAGAGCCTCAAGAGGCTCTCATGAGGACAATAAATTCTGTATTCTAGATGGAACTAAACATGACCCTAACATTTTTGGTATTTTACATTTTATCACTCCAAAGTAGTTGGCATTTTGGATTTTACGGGGAACTAAACACCCCCTTAGTTCCCCTTTTTTCAAAAAATTTTTGGATTTTGGTCCATCATTTTGCGAAATGAAACTACACACCATGTAAATTTTTTAGCAGAAAATAGTTATTCTCCATTTTAGATTTTGGCCTAAAGAGGGCAAAAAAAACCTAAAAAGAGCCTCAAGAGGCTCTCACGAGGGCAAAAAATTCTGCATTTTGGATGGATTAAGCATGACCCTAAAAATTTTGGCATTTTGCATTTCATCACTCTAAAGTAGTTGATATTTTGCATTTTGGATTCTACGGGGAACTAAGAGGGTGTTTTAGTTTCCGTTTTTTTCTAAAAAAAATTTAGGTTTTGGTCCATCATTTTGCATAAAAAAAAAGTTACAAAATGAGCACTGTAACACTTTATTTGTATTTGACAAATATTGTCCAATTGTGGAGTAACTAGGCTCAAAAGATTCGTCTTACAAATTACAGGTAAAGTGTGCAATAGTTATTTCTTTTATATATATTTAATGTTTCATGCATGCGCCGTAAGATTCGATGTGACGGGGAATCTGAAAAATTTTGCAAAAATTTTTGGGAACTAAACAAAGCCTAAACATGATCCTGATTTTTTTTTGGCATTTTGCATTTCATTACTCTAGAGTAGTTGGCATTTTGCATTTTTAGATTCTACGAGGAACTAAACACCCCACATCAGTTCCCCTCATATTCCAAAAAATATGAGTTTTAGTTCATTATTTTGCAAAATAGAAATAAACATCATGCAATTTTTTTGGCTAAAATTTGGTTATTCTCTATTTGGATTTTGGACTCAAGAGGTCAAAAAAAACCCAAAAGGGCCTCATAAGGCCTTCATGAGGGCAATAAATTTTTTTGTCAAATATTTTTTGTCAAAAAACCCAAAATGACAAATTTTGGATGGAACTAAAAATGGCAAATTTACAAAATTAGGTTTTGGTCCATCATTTTTTTCAGAAAAAATAAATTCTACATTTTGGATGGAACTAAACATGACCCTAGAAAATTTGTCATTTTGCATTCCATCATTTCAAAGTAATTGACATTTGGCATTTTGCATTTTTTTTGAACTAAACACCCCCTAAAACTTGTGTGAAATTCTTACAGATTCATGTAAAATTTTAGGAGATTTGAAGACTTGTGATCACTATTTCAAACAAGTTGCGGCCATTGTTTTACCTGTTTAACTTGTTCAGATTGTGAAGAAATTTTAGCCACGTCATTTTCGGATTTTGTGATATTGTTCTTACTAGTTTTGAAATAGTGACAACTGACCACAGGTTTATCCGTGTCAAAACAAAACATTGGGGGATGTTCAGAAAGATATACTTTGAGTGACGACCGCAGATAGCTGCTCCGTCGGATAGAGCATGGATACAGGATATAAGAGTACCTCTGAAAAAACAGGGCATGTTTGAGTCTTTCAGCTGTTAGCCTGTTACACATGAAGCAAAATACTCAAATCAGACATCCTGGCTGCACTGTACAGGGCAGACACGATAGGATCACGATGCACTGTCACAATTTGAAAGTCTGCTTCAGTTGGTACAGTCGGAGAAATTGTCAAAAACTAGTCTGGCCAGAACCCTAGTCAGGCCTTGTTTAGTTGGCAATTTCTTTTTGTTTTAGCTACTGAAGCACTTTCATTTGTATTTGGTAATTAACAGCCAACTAAACTGGTATTGTACTTGTCACACCTCTTAGTATAGAAATCACTGAGCACGTAAATAGTGGATAAATAAAAAATTTAATAAATACATCTCCTAATTCCAAATTCAAAATGATCAGTCAAGTGCATTCCACTTCGGCAATCTGACTGGTCGGATTAAGACATAAAAGAGGCACTCCCATTGTTACTCCTTGAAGCAAATGGGCTCATCATAGATGAGATAACTCATAGCAGAGAACAAACATGAAAGGATGCAAGTCACATACTGAACAACGGTTTTAAGTCGGTACAAACCACAGATGAAGCTGATACCTATGCAAACTACATCTCGACAACAGTCGAAACAGACGAAAAACAGTATATCACAACTGTAATGTATAAGACATGCTAGTTCCAATCTATGAACATCATTAAGCACACAAATTCTGAGCCTCCTGAAGTGCTTCCTGCAGATTCTTTACTGCACTGTCGTAGTACACGAAGCCCATAAACCAAAACTCATGGTTATCAACAGAAACCACCTGAATGTATTTCTCTGCTGCGTTTGTTCTGCTTGTTGATGAATTAATTGATCGCAGTTGAGCAAGGGGGATGACCACCTATTTTCAGATAGATAGACAAATTGTAAGTTGCACACTCTTGAAATATATGGATTTTGAAATTAATGAGTAGTACCAGTAAATAAGATTGCCAAAAATTCTCATATTGGTGCACTGATGAAAACAGATTAAACAAATTTTGCTACTTTATTTTTCATACAAAACAATACAGTAAGATGTATTGTTTCAAGACGATTCTGTAAGCCTGATTATTATCATAATGAAATAGCTTCAGTACGAACAAACTTTATATTTCCTGAACTAAAACAAAACACAGCAATCCACATAATTACCTTGTAGTAGCTCCACTCAGTTTTGTCTCCAACCTGGTATGCAAGCGGATTATCACTGCAGAATGCCAGTTTTACATTGGATAGGTAAAGTACACCCATAACAGGACCAGCTGAGGTTGACAAATAACATGCATATGGCTTCTTGAGCTTTTCACCAGGGGCGACCTCAAAAGTTTGATGGAAAATTTTATCATATCCACCTTCTGCAATGACTTTAGTGACCTGGGAGATCCTGCTCATTGCTGCATCAGTAATGCTTGGTCCAGTTTTCACTGTTTAATGAATCAGGAAGATCTGATCAGTTTCTCCACATTGTTAGGACTTGAAGAAACATGGCTATAATCTAGTGCTCCCTCCATTCCAAATAATAAGATATTTTGGCTTTTTTAGATACATAGATTTTGCTATGCCCTTAGATATACACTATGTCTAGATACATAGTTAAAACAATGTACCTTGAAAAGCCAAAACATCTTATAATTTGGAATAGAGTGAGTAGTATCTAACCACAATAATACATCAAACAACAATGAAATATATGGAACAAAACTTTAAAAAGTATAAAAGAAGCAACATAATGAATAATAATCCCTGTCAATGCCCACCATAAATCTCGAATTTAGCGCAAACTAATCAAATAAGGTGAAATTTGAGTCGAATTAGTTGCCCCTCTTTTTGTCTGAGTCTGAGCCCATGAAGAGGGATTCCAGTTCAATTCATTGTGGCTAAGTAACAGTACAGGTTAACGACAACCTAATTCCATACTACAATAACAAAATGTACTTGAAAAATGCACAACACGATTAGCAATTTGATGGAGAACACACAGCAACAACTTCGGAACCCGATTTTGTGGAAAGACGGCAATGGAATCGAAGCTCACAGTGCTGCCAGAAGTTGCCGGTGATGGTCTCGGTCTTGCGGGCCGCCTCGCCGAACCTCTTTCCCATCTTGCCGAGCACATCCTTGACGGAGTCCATCGTATCTGCAAAAACACACCAAACAAGAGCATCCCAGAAAAAAAAAATAAGGAACGATCGAAATTTCGGACGAATCGGCAGCTAACGAGGCCAGATTTTAAGGCGCGGGGGGCGAGGGGACGCACTCTTCGGGGCGGTCGCGGCGCCGCCGGCGGGGGAAGAGATGTAGGGGTTGCCTCCGTAGGCGGACGGCGCGGCGGTGGCGGCGTGATAAGGCGGTGGCGGAGGCGGGGCCACCTCATCCGGCGAGAGCCTCGGGTACGGCGCGTACGCCTGGGCTGCCGCTGGCGGCGCGGCGTGGCCTCCTCCGCCGGTGGACGCGGCTGCTGCGGGCGGATTCATGTCGCCGGCGAGGGCGGTGCCGGTGCGGTGCCGCTGGCGATGGGGTCGATGTCCGTAGTTCGTACGTTTCGTGGACGAGATGACACACGACTGCGGGAGGTTTCGGTTGAAATCTGGCCTGGAATTTTATTTCGGGTCTGCCGTGCCAGGTAGTATGTATAGTTGTCCATTTTCCTGCAAAAAAAGAAAAAAAACAATTATCGTGTGAATAACGCGGTGGAGTCGTCGCTAAGCACACACAAATACACAATGCACAGCGCTTCAAAGTTGATCAAGCTCGACTTGACCAGCCAAAAATGCTTAGCCACGAAGGTGTTTTAGTTTTTTTTAATTATTATTTTCGCGTCCACGCAATTTGAATATGCAAACCGCTCCTGAGTCACGTTCAAAACTCGAAATCCCAGGCCGCGTGATGTTCCGGTGACGCCTCACGGATTCCAAAGGACGCGTTAACGCAATGTTAGGGGCCCACCTGTCGGTCTTCCAGGTAAGCTGACGGGCCCCACATGGGATTCCTCTTTGCCAACGGTTCTATTCCGGGCTTTTTCGACCCCGCCCATGGATCCGGAAGGTTCCAGCCCCACCGAACGGGCTAACGGCGCGTGGATGGTGGTGGACTCCTCTTCCTTTTTCCCGAGCACCCAGCCAGGCCGCGTTCGCGCCGGCCTTGCAGCTAGCCAAACGGCCCAGCTCGCAACCGCAGGCTGCCCGGCGCGGTCCAGGCCTGTCTACCAAAGGCCACAGGCTACCCATGTAGTACACATCCGGCCCAGGAACTGGAAGCCCGCGGCGCCGCCCGCCGCCCTCTCGAACCCCGCGCGCGTGATGGAGACTGGAGAATCTCCGACCTCGGGCCTGCGGCTGCGGGCGTGCAGCAGCGCGCGCCCGTGCGGGAACCAGGCGGGGCCGCGGGGCCGGGGGAGGAGCTCAGGAGCAGATGCGGCCTCGCGTCTGACCCACGCCGGTGCCCCCCGCCGCGGCCTCCGTCCTCTCCTGCCCGTTTTTTCTGCCCACGCCAACGCGCTTCCGTCCGCTGTCCGGCGATCCAATCGACCGCGCGACCGGCCCGACCCGACACACGGCCGTGGCGTCGTCGGCCTTGCGCCGCTCAGATGCAGAGCAGAGCCCGTGCGGCCTACCACCAACTAAAGATCACCTTTGGACATGCACAGCACAGGGGGCCTCCGCGCTCCGGCGCCGGCAAAAGTTTGGCGCCGATTGGTCACTGGCGACCACGCCTCGCACACACCAAATGGTTAGTACTGTCGCTTTAGCCTCATCACGGATCCCTTTGATGACCATTACTACTAATTTACTATAACCATTCGCCACCATCGTCGTTTGCTTACATTGGACTTCAGTATTGAATTGAAGCAAGCAAACCCGGCTGAGAGCACGTAAGCTGCAAAAGGCAACGCACTTTCCTTTTGAGAGGGGGGTACAGCCACAGCGGCAGGAAACGGGGAAAGAGGGTGGCCTTTCGCTTCCATGAAAGAAAACCACAGAGATTTATTTACTGATGAAGAGGTTTCTGACATGACAATGGGGGAAAAAAAGCTTATGTTTTTAGTTTGAACAGAAGTTCCATGAATGAGTTCAGAAGAAGCTTAAATTTGCATAAGACTGTCCTTACTAGTAGTTTTCGTGACTGGCCCTGGATATCAAATCGAACGTCAGTGTGCTCCTTCCTTACCAATCCCCATGTGTGCAGTCATAGATGTGCCTTATTGGAGGAGATGAGCCATATGATCCTATCCTACCTCTTCTGCCCTCGTCCTTATCTTCCACCTCCCTAAATAGCATGACGATGCAGTAATAAAGCTAGATATATGAGAAGAAAAAGAACAATTACCTTCATGCGCCCAAAAAAATAGTTTCTTTCCATGTGCACACTTAACCTTATGCACCAATTAGCTGGTTTTAGGTTGATAGTTTAAATACACTTTTTTAAAATAATGCATGGCATA
>Ga0182004_10002723_pt1 | contig 13857 bp, 14 predicted proteins | sample Sormic07211540_1_FD_120479 | JGI IMG/M metagenome (GOLD analysis project Ga0182004, IMG submission 120479) | Endophyte microbial communities from Sorghum bicolor roots, Mead, Nebraska, USA - 072115-40_1 MetaG | ecosystem: Host-associated > Plants > Roots > Unclassified | place: USA: Nebraska...
ACGGTGTCAGTATATATGTTGCCATGTTCTGCGCCTCTGGTGGAATGCGTGTGCTCTCACCTGCTCACACTCTCTCTGCACACTGGTGGTCACTGGTCAGTAGTAGCCACGCCATGTACCGAGCCCGCACTGCATGAAGCCTGAAGAACAACACTGACCTGATCCCCGCAGTAAAAATTCAGCTGGCTATTATTAGACTGTCAATAATTCATATGTGAAACAACGCACGCACAGGCTGTGTCATCAGGCATGCGTCAAAGGGCCGCGTATTATTAGACTGTTATAGCGTGACAGTTTTACTGGTGTACGGTGTACCCGTAGAGGCTAGGTGGTTGGGTGCTATTTAACTTCTCGCCAGTCGACAGCCAATTCGCCACATGCAACAACAGTCGTCCCTCCCTCGTCGTGCACCCGCGCGCACGCAGCATACGTTTTCGTCAATGGGCTCGTGCTTATTACTTTATTAGGGACCAGTGCTTTGCGAGTACGTATGTAGTTGTGACGACGTGACGTGTCCTGACAACACGGAACTGTGGGCGCGCGCATTGCTGCAGCGGCTGTACGAGCTCGGGGCCCGGCGCGTGGTGGTGACGGGCACGGGGATGATCGGGTGCGTGCCGGCGGAGCTTGCCATGCACAGCATCGACGGCGAGTGCGCGCGCGACCTCACGGAGGCGGCCGACCTCTTCAACCCGCAGCTGGTGCAGATGCTCTCCCAGCTCAACGCCGACATCGGCGGCGACGTCTTCATCGCCGCCAACACCAACCGGGTCAGCTTCGACTTCATGTTCAACCCGCAGGACTACGGTACTGTAGCTGTGTTTTCTTCTATGTTGTTTATAAATCAGATCAGATCAGATTAGAGAGCGTAGCAGGCAGGCATGGCCGCGATCTGATGATGATGCTGCTGCTGCTGCTGTGGTTGCAGGGTTCGTGACGTCCAAGGTGGCGTGCTGCGGTCAGGGCCCGTACAACGGGATCGGGCTGTGCACGCCGGCGTCCAACGTGTGCCCCAACCGGGACGTGTACGCGTACTGGGACGCGTTCCACCCCACGGAGCGCGCCAACCGGATCATCGTCGGCCAGTTCATGCACGGCTCCACCGACCACATCACCCCCATGAACATCAGCACCATCCTCGCCATGGACAACACACAGCAGGGACTAGGCCTACCTGCTGCTGCTGCTGCCTCGCTCCATCCCATCTCTCCCTGGCTAGCTGACGTCCATCCGTGACCGGATCCCTTCCGGGCACTGGCAGCTACTAGCTACTACGACAAACATAGCTACTTTGTACTAGTATAAGTTGGTCATTGGTTGGCTCACACCAAGAGATTTTCTGTATGTTCATGAGGCTGGTGGATAAGAGGCATTGGTGTTCTTTTTGTGGTTTAGATGACGTGAATTACTGGTGAATTAAGCCTTAGAGTGGGTTCTGTATAATTGTCTTAAGTTTCTTTATTTGTTCAAGCAGATTGTTTGGCAGGGCTAGTTAGGAACTTCTGAGATTAGTAGTCCGTCCGATTAATTCAAGAAATTTATTGCACTTTGTAGTGAGATCCTGAACTTTGGTACGAGGTACCGAGAATTCATTGTCAATGTATATTTTGGTGGCTGGTTTGTTGGCCAGAATTATACATGTGTACCATACCATGGCAGCGAAGTAGGTAGCAGCTATGAAGATGATCATCGCTGAGCACCGAGTAGAACAGATCTCGCTCGTCGTAATGGGGACCAAGCAGAGAACCGGAGGGCAGAGGACTGCAGCAATGTATTGAGGGCAGAAAGATTCAGTTCAGAGTAAATGCTGTAAGCATTGCGGTGAAAAGCTGAAAAGGATTCAGTTCTGAGCAAATGAGCAATGCAGTGAAAAGCTGGAATGCCTGCATGCTCTAAGGCATTGCATAATTAAGAACCTTGGATGCTCCAGTGCTGCAGAACAGCATGCCAGTATAATCTGCACAGGCATGCGTCCGCGTTTCGGTCCATCTGATTGTGGTCAAAACGTTGATGCACTACAGAAGCACAGGCTCAAACAGCAGACAGTGATATTCAGCCATTCAGGCCCCTCTGGAATCAACATTTGTCCACAACTTCATCTGGGATCGGCAAAACATGATAGGTGGATACATAGAAGAGCCTACAGGTGGATACATAGAAGAGCATACAATCAGCTAAAATGAAGCAGAGGAATCATAAGACTCGAGTTTCCTTTATATATTCTACTCATCGAGTTGCTACTAGATTTCCCATAAGCCCTCCACCAAGCTCATAGTGCTTCGCTGCACAGAACCCAGCTTCTTTAGCTAATTTCTCCAACTCTTCTCCTAAAAAGAAAAGAGAGAAAAACATAAGCTAGATGTAATTTTGTGCTAGGGTATAGGGTCACTAACTGGTACTACAAACCACTTCCATTGCCCAGACCAGCAAAGTGCAAATTTTGTGACAAAATAAATGTCGTGGTCCAGTGTGAAAAGGGAGAAAAAAAATGGTGTCATGTTGTATTTGTACCTCATCGGTCCAAGAGTGAGAATAGTGAGATGAGTATCTCTGTGTGTAGCTCTACCACCAGAATGGCAGACAATACCATGCTCTTTCACGGATGTGTTCTTTGAGAAGGAAATAAACAATACCTGTTAGATACTGTGCTATGGAGCTTTTCAAGTACTTGTATTCTTCAGTCAGTCCATAGCCACTAGCTAAAGGAACCACAACGTTGTCTATCGCCCAACTCTGTCCAAGAGAAAACGGAAACACCAATCTGGTCAGTGAGACATATGGTCTGACTTTGCTACAGTGACATTAATAATGAAGAATTGATATTTGCCAGGGAAATTGAACACAAGTCAAATTCATGTGTACGCCAACTTCAAATACTACTCTCAAGATTGGCTGACATTTTACCTGTAATGATGCCGTGAAAAGTGATGAACTCTTGTTAAAATCAAGGATAGAGGCTCTTGATCCTGTGGTCCAGTAAAACCTAGCTCAGAAAAATTATCCAGATTGCTAACAAAGCAAAACTTAAACAAAATTTTAACCTGTACCGAACCTGGTTTCAGGACCCTATATATTTCTCGCATTGCTTTCGATTTATTAACCACATTGCGCAATCCGTAGCCCACTGTTACAGCATCGAAGTAGCAGTCTGTGAATGGTAAATCAAGTGCATCACCCTCGATCCATCTGCAAGTGCCAGTGTCAGATGCAGGTAAACCACATAACGCCATAGCGCATTTGCTAGTAAAGCACACAAACTATTCAACTGAAATCACAGGATGTTCTTGCTCTGCAAACCCTCACATTGAGGATGCTCACTTGATGTTCTTGTAACACAGCTTCCAGCGTTGCTCCTGACGGTCAGCAGCAGTCTGTAGTTGCTGCCTCGAAAAATCAACAGCCATCACCTGTTTCAGTTGGGTGAAAATGATGATAAGATTTCCAGTGGGGAAAAACAAAATCGCCTAGCTAATCTGAAGTCTGAATACTATAAGCGAATCCAACACCAACCTCTCCATCTAAGCCGACCTTCTGAGACAGCAGGAATGCCAAATCCCCGCTCCCGCAGCAGAGATCAAGAACTCGATCCCCCATCTTCACTCTAACTCCATAGGAGCAAAGTTTTGCATCAACCGATTGTAGAACATGCCATTTTGATTCACACTGCTTATCTACTACAGTTAGCACTAGCATTATACCTCGACCAAGAGACGCATATGCGCTTCCACGTTCGGTGCTGTCCCAGGCTGAGCACGTCGTTCAGCTGCAAGGAACCCAGGAACGTGTTGTCGTCAGCAACACATCATGGCATTGCTATCTGCAGTACTAATTTCGTAGAAGCAACGAGGGGATGAGAGGAGGGCGGAGGTACGAACAAGGTCGTAGACGGGGGCGATGCGGCTGAAGAGGGCCTGCCGCTCGCCGGCCGAGGAGGCCGAGCAGCGAAAGGCGTCGGGGCCGCGGCCGCGCCGGCGGCCGGCGGGGCTGAACACGACGCCGGCGGCTACGGAAATCCCCGCGGTCAAGGCCACCATCGTGTCCGTTCGCTTGCCCCCGAATCGTGATTAGGATATGTTGCTGTCTCTACGGCCAGACGTGGAGAACGGTTTGACTATTTTGCCCCCGCCGCGTGAGTTGCCAAACGATTTCTGACACTCCTGTTGCCGCCGCCGCCCGCCGCCGACGGCGATAGATTTGGGGATGGATTTGGGCTCGTGCTACCTCGGCGGGAACGCCGACGCGGTGGAGTTCTGCCCACACCGCCCGTTCCGCCACGTGCTGGCCGCCGCCACCTACACGCTGCAGGAGCAGGAGCGCGACCGGGCGGGCACCATATCCCTCTTCTCCGTTGACGCCGCCTCGGAGGACGCGTCCCGGAGGCTCCAGCTGCTGCATACTGTGGAGACCGCCGGCATCTTTGATATGAAGTGGAGCCCCAAGTCGCCGCTGCTCGCGCAGGCCGATGCCCACGGCCGCCTCGCGCTCCGGCGCCTTGAGCAGGAGGACGGCTCGGACACAGGTTACTTTTTGTCTTTGCATTAATTTTTTTTACTCGTTAAAGTTGGACAGATGCCGGTATGCACTTGCTAAGCTATGATTGATGCTTCCAGAAACATTTGCACCATTTTGCAATTCAGGAGTTATGCATCCCTTCATTTTAAGATATTGGCATTTGAATTACAGTTTGACTTGAGTAGTCATACCGAAGATTAATCTAGATGCGGAATGAGTTGTTTAATGTTTCAACTGTGTGCTGTTAGTAGTTCTGTAGTTGTCATTGCCTCATATTAGAAAAGAAAGGTAACTTCCAGTTGATTGGTGATAAAGCAATCTTGTGCTCTTGCACAAGTATCTTTATAAATAGTTTTTTTCCTAGATCAGAACTTGTCTTCATGTGTGCTCGAGTCCTCCATCCCAAACTGTAAGTCATTCCAAGAATCTTGGAGAGTCAAAGTATTTTTACGTTTGACCAAAATTATAGAGAGAAATACTAAGAATTGTAACGTAAAGTGAGTATACTATAAAAATATAATTAAGAAAGAATCTAATGATATTTAGTTGGTATCATAATAATAATTATTTTATCATATAAATTCGGTCAAACTTAGAAAAGTTTGACTCTCTAAGATTCTTGGAATGACTTACAATTTGGGATGGAGGAAGTATTATATTGGTCTCTGACATGAAGTGGGTTCGTTTAGTTCCGAAAACTTTTTACTGTAGCATTTTCGTTTTTATTTGACAAACATTGTCCAATCATGAAGTAACTAGGCTTAAAAGATTCATCTCGCCATTTATAGGTAAAGTGTGCAATTAGTTTTTATTTTCGTCTATATTTAGTGCTCCATGCATGTGCCGCAAGATTCGATGTGACGGGGAATCTTGAAAAGTTTTTGGTTTTTGGGGTGAACTAAACAAGGCTATGCAACAGAGTTTAAAGACTTTATATTTGTCACATCTGTAGTCCAACATGTATTATTGCATATCTTCTGGGCTAAACTCAAGTGCTTTCTGTCACTAAATTACACAGATATTGTCTTCAACGATGTCTCTGCTGAAGATATTTCTTCTTCAATGTGCTTGTATGTGGACTGGAACCAAACTGCTGAGTCTCTGTCTGTTGGATTATCAGATGGCTCACTGTCTGTGGTTTCAGTCAGAGAGGACCGGCTGGAGATATCAGAACAGTGGACTGCACATCAGTTCGAAGTCTGGACATGTTATTTTGATCGTACAAGGCCACACTTGCTGTACAGTGGATCAGATGACTGTTGTTTCAGTTGCTGGGACTTGAGAGAAAGCCCGCCAAACATTGTTTTTCAAAACAAAAAGTCTCATAAGATGGGCGTCTGTTGTATTGCACAGAATGCATTGGAGGGGAACATGCTACTTACTGGGAGTTATGATGAATTTCTCAGAGTTTGGGACATGAGATTTATGGCAAAACCTGTCAATGAAAAGTTGATAAATCTAGGAGGTGGTGTGTGGAGGATGAAGTATCATCCTAATATTGCAGATGTTGTATTGGCTGCGTGCATGCACAATGGGTTTGCCATTGTTAAAGTAGGTTCTGGAGATGCTAGGATAATGGAAACATATTGCAAGCATGAGTCCTTAGCATATGGTGCAGATTGGCAGAAAAGTGAACAGGTGGAGCAGAATGGAAATTCTTCAGTTGTTGCTACTTGTTCGTTTTATGATCGCCTTCTCCGTGTGTGGCAACCAGAGAATCTAGCTGAGCTTTAAAGCATAAAGCTTCATTGTACTCAATTCAAGCATGACTACGCCATGAAGTTATTACCTCAATGAACCAGTATAATTTCATTCAGGTAGCTCTTTCAACTTATGCTTACTTACTGAAGTCATGCATGAGCTTATAGGGGACTTTATGCTTGTTTTCAATTAGGCTCATTGATATTAGTATTTGTTACCAGCTTCCTCACTGCAAAACCTTGAATTTTTCTTTTGATGCTATATAATCGATTAGAAAATTGTTTTTTTTTGTGGTCTAGATATCAGAAAAACATACTTGACCGGATTCTTTTCCAACTGGCTCAAAGATGTCTGTGTTCTTTATCCTGTTTATGACGTACAAAAGAAATGCTCATTGGATTACCACAACTGTATTCATGGAGAATGGACACAGTTTGATGTTTGGCAACTGATGTGACATCACAAATGCTCTCTCTGTAGGCTAGCAGTTTTTCAAGCTTGTGATGTGGATTGCACTTGGTAGCTTCATAGATTTTTTTTTTGTGCCAAATTATCTGTGGACATGGTTATTTCCTCAATTGGCAACTCTCTTTTTTTTCGGGTTCAGAAACTAGCATCTGAAATGAAGGAAAACTAGCAATGGCCGTGGTTTTTGAAAAAAATGAATTAGTGTCAACATTTTGTATTTCTGTACCAGCAAAAACAAACCAGTTCATGCACAAACATGAAAATTGGCCTGTCTAAACTTCCAAACACATTGACTAAAAAGAACTAAAATAGTTTAGTCCCACTAGTCACCCAAGAGTAGCTAAAATAATTTTAGTTGACTAAAATTTAGCAAGGGGAAGCAAATGAGGCCTCAGTGTATTGATAGGGAGTTTTTTCTTGAAAAAACTTATACTTGGTGTGTAAGTTTTGCCGGTAAATTATGCTGGACTAAAATCATATAGAGAATCAGGGGAACATCTCACACTTATTATGGCAGTCGGTTATTATCACGACCGCGGCTAGAGAAAGCAGACAAACGAGCCTGCATATTTTTCGGTGGACAGGGTTCCGCTCTCGATGACGCTGGCTGCTGACATGTCTTGAGGGGGCCTGGGGACAAACGACGACTGCGTACGGCGGCGTACTGGGTTTCTCGTAGTTTTTCTTCTTCTCCAAAATTGATGTGTCGGGGTCTCGGGGACTCATCAGCTTGTGCTGGTATACAAGAGGGATCGCGTTGCACGTCCCGCTCTTGTGCCCTTCACTTCACGGGCTAGACCTAGAAGGCTAGAAATCGATCTGTGCGTGGCCGTACAGGATCGTGTACCCTAAGGCCTTGTTTAGTTTTCTCCAAAACTCAAAAACTTTTCAAAATTCTCCGTCACATCGAATTTCGTGGCACATGCATGGGGCACTAAATATAGACGAAAACAAAAACTAATTACATAGTTTGTCTGTAAATCACGAGACGAATTTTTTAAATCTAGTTAGTTCATAGTTGGACAATAATTATCAAATACAAACGAAAGTACTACAATATCCAAAAAAAAATTCACCCACCCAACTAAACAAGGCCTAAACGTGTTCGACGCAGCAATGCTAGCTGCCGCCTAACTAAGATGGGTTGGGTCAGTGCATCTAATTGTTACTCCCTCAATTTTAAATTATAAGTCGCTTTGACTTTTTTTTGTTCATTTATATGTATATCAAAATGGATGAATAAAAAAACAAAGCAACTTATAATTTGGAATAGAGAGAGAGTATAACAGATTTGCATTGGTTTGAATAAAGTCTTTTTGAATATGTGAATTCAGTTGGATTGATTTGTAAAGAATAGGAAAGCTAACAATTGCTCTTCTCTCTTGTTGTCCCTCTCTTCTCTATCGTCGACGGGCTTAGAAAGGGGGTTCGGAGCAGACAGACCTAGTGGTAGAGATGAGAGAAGGCAGTTGTGATATGGCCAGAGTAGGCGGCGGAGAAGGCGGCCGAGCGAGAGCCACCATAGACACACCGACAACAGAGGGCGGTGAAGGAGGTTGTTGCCGTGGGCATGGACGGTGGGCGGTGAATTGGGCTTGTGGAGGAAGAAGATGTTGAGCTTATTAGCCGAATCTACCAACCATTCAACAATGTTTTTTTCTCACAAAAAATCAATGAACAATGCTTTCTACCATGGCTTATCAGCCAAACGAACGAGCATATGTTTTGAGGCTAAAATTTGGTATACAGTATCTCTACGGCGAAGATTATAAAAATCTCACTAAAATGAGCATAACCCATCCGCTCATACCGTTTGAACTTGGCAACTCGCTAGTTTAGCTGCACCTAATTTATGTAGAATAAGAAAACAGATATCATGCAGCAACTAAATGCTGAAAAACACTTTCGACACTTTCGATTGTACAAACTACTGCTCAACTCCAGTAGCAATTTATGCAGCAAGCAACTAATCAGTTCTCGCAATACAAAGTGACCTCACGAAACAATTGTTGAAACCACGGGAGGGGCATAAATACTCATCTAGTACAAACTAGAACAAAATCCATCCCAACTTCACAAGCAAGCCTTCAAAACATACCCTAATGCTTAGTGATCAATGCTAAAAACATCTTTCTGGGATTTGGTATCATCAGCAACGGAGCCATGCAGTTGGACCATGGCTGAGGAGATACAATTTCATCCATGATCTTGGTTTCTAAATTAAACATGCCTATAACAAGGCGTCGGCGCAACTTGCATTTTATAGACACAGACATGGAGTCATCTGTGACATAGACATGATTTGGTTTCACCTGTGGATAATCCTCAGCACTTAAACAAAGTGATTCGCTATGCCCGAGAAATAAGACATGATCATCTAAGCTATTTATCCGCACTAGTTTTCTGGATGCAAGGCAAACTTTAAATATTGCAATCCTCCAACTAATGTTTTCAAATATTGCATGGCTGTGCCCATGCCCATGCACAGTGGATGCTTCTTTTATCCAAAAAACTTCTGGCCTCCGAACTAGAAGCAAATCGCCCAATGGATCCTGAACAATGTAAACTCTCTCGACTCCATATGAATCCTTCCTATCCATAATTATCTTTGTTGTGACCACAGTTCCACTGAGATCAAAGGTAATAATTTGACCAAGTAATGTCACTGCATACAATAGACCATCCTTATAGATGCAGTCCTCAAAGTTTGAGCGTGGTGGAAGCCATGTCCATTTCTCATCCCCTGATCTAGCGAATGAAAGCTGCCCAAGTGGACTGTGGATCAGCACCACGATATAGCTTCCTGCAGATGTAGTAAAAAATAGAAGTGCCTTATGAAAGAGATGATCCCGCAATGTGCTTAGAGAATATGTTGAAGGTGGCCCAACAACTGAGTCTGCTGTGTGCCGTGAGTACTGATACTTACAAATTGCACCATTATCATCAAAAATGGGCGTCACCTGCTCGATGGTGATGACTGATGGGAGGGAGACCTGTTCACTGGTGATTGGATTGACAAGGTGCATCTCAGAACGCTCATCAGCAGTGATCAACCACCCATTTGAGGATCCAATCAGATACCTTCTGTGGATGGGTGGCTCTGGGAGAGTTAATTTGTAGGCCCTCTTTTCCTCAAGGCTGTAGATGAAAGCAACATTGTCACCAGCTGACTCAGAGGTGTAGATGAGGCAAGGTGTTTGGGGCCATTTGTACCGCCGAAAGCTGCATGTGCTGGTATATGCTGAGTTCCAGGAGCAGCAGACAGAGCCTGCCCGCACTAAGTCAGGTGTCTCCAGAAGGTCAAATATCTCCATCAGGATTTCCTGAGGCAGCTCTGCAAATTTGCCAGCCACAACTTCCAACAGTGGCGGTTTAAGATATCCATTGTTTCGGAAAGAGCATAAATTTTTCGGGCGTATAGCTAGGTTCCATAGGATCGTTATACAGCTTATGCAACTGGCATCAGTTGGTGAGAAATCATAACCCTTGAAAGATGAGTTGCTTCTGAAGGAATACTTGCAACGCTGCAAATTTGAGAACATACCATGGGTTGGCTCATGGCTTAAGAAGACTCCACAAGTAAATTCTACTATATGTTCATATGTCATAAATCCAGCCATTTTATTTAGTTTTCTAAGGGCCTCTGAAGGTTTCTGTGAGACCTTTATTAAGAGTCCCCCGGCAAAACTACATGATGAAAGAATGTCAGATATCAATCATTTATAGTGATATGTCAGAGAATGATAAAGAGACTAATTGAAAATAGAATATGTACCAAAGTTCTTCCTTTTGGGGCTTGTAGAGTTTGACATAAAGAAGGAAAACTCCTCTGCTCTTCTCAGGAGGGAGAGGCCAAAAATCCTAAAAACGTAATCTAACATGATTGAACATCTTGCATATGGAAATTATAACAGATGCTAAATTAACATACAGAAAAGGAAACAAATATGGCACCAATAAATCATTACCAGTCCAAGTTTCACGACCATAAAGAGCATGGGTGCATTTTGAGCATTATTTGATACCTCCCAAAGCTGGCCAACCAAGCAGTAAAACAAAAGCAAGACATGATACACAATTGACAATAAAATAGATTGTTTTTAATAAATCATCCTTGAGACATCTAAAATTTTAAGCACAATGTAATAAATTATCCTTGAGACAACCTAAAATTTTAATAAACCAGTGAGCTGTCTTCTGAAAAGCAAGGAAATTCATATATTATCTAAAGCAAGAACATTTTTCTGAAAATATTTCTGTGTATGATAGCTCACTCGGTAGAATATAAGGGTGCAAATATTTGACAGGCAACTAACAAGAAATTGCACTCGACACATCTCAGCTGTTGGATAAAGATCCAAATGCTGCCCTCTGTTTTCTGGCAATGTCACCTTGCGCCCCTGCCCCACCTTCCTCCTCCTGTCTCCGACAACGCTCGCACTGCTGGATGTAGCTCCAGCCACCTACTGCCTCCTAACTCACCCACGCCACTGGCACCAGCCACCACCATCCTACTTGACCTGTGGCTCACCTCATCACAACCCCTAAACCTCCTCATGAAACTAAGTATCCCCTCACTGTCTCCACCAAGTGTAATTAAATACATTTTCAGTTGACCAACGTTTAAGAAAATACAACGGCAAACAGTCAACAACTCTAAACTAAATTTGTTACCTTGGCTTTATCTTCAAATTTCTCACACATCGCTCTGGTAAGCCCTTGTACATCATGCTGCAGGAAGGAACGATACGTGACCCACCCTGGTTCAGTAAAATATTTTGTAACTAAACTACTATCACTATGCTGGAACTTGTTGGCAATGTCATGCAGTCCAAAGCAAGCATTCCTCAAGTATGATGTGAGGTCCAGTGACTCCATGCAACTGCTATCTAGTCCATTTCTTGTACAAACATGACCCATCTCCCATCTCGAGTCATACTCCCATTGATCAACCAATCTGTGGACACCAACCTCAGCCTTCACCATACCAGAGCTCGGATCACAAAGTTCATTCAAAGGCATAAAACATCTGAAACCCAATTGCTCAGCCTGCATGTGTTTGGACAGTAAAAAAATTGTGATACATTGGAATACAACAGTTTATAAGTGTCGCAACACATACCTTCAGCAACCAAAAAAAAGAAAAAAAAACAAGGAAAACAGTGTGATATGGTATTGGGATCTGGGAACCTTATGGATCCAACCCAAGCTTCATCTTAGGGAATGGAGCAAGAGTCTTTGACCAGATTGCAACCTCGGTGCCACATTGAATAAACAGCGAAAGCTTAAGAAAAAAAAAGTAAAAATATATAAAACGACTGATACGGTGACCCAGCATGATACCTACAATGGTTTTTTGCATAGCCATAATGGATACCTATAATGCCTAGTGTCTAAGATAGTATCCGACTATCGGGAGGAATTCAACTTAATAGTAAAGGCAATAGGAGGGACCCAACCTGCCAGGTTGGGAAACCGTATAGCTATAGAGATAAGGGAGCTCTTCCCCTTTGGGAAGACAACCGACCTTTCGGGATGTTATCCATCCCTGCCTAAATAAATATGAGAGATAGGGGTCTATATCTCATATTTATGCGCTGTATTGATACAATTCTTTGGAATTAGCATAACAATGATGTTGCTACCCCCCGGGGCGAGGGCTCCGTTCCCTCTACTAGAGTTGCAGAATATAAACAAAAGAGGAGGAAAAAGAGACCAATGGAGAACATCCAGCTGACTATGCTTTGGGTTTGAACAGCTATGAAGTTCTTGAAGTCAAGCCTCTGAACACCTATGAAGTTCGGTTGTCTGAAAAGCTGAAAATACTGTTCGCTGATGTACTACGAGAGAAAAACCCTGGCAGAAAAAAGTACGGCAAGACAAGCGAACGGATATCAACAGTGTAAGAATACTTCTCCTTAACAAATCTATTCAGTAAGCAATTCATCAGGAGTTAACATTCAGATTTTCAACTACTACAGCCACCATATAGATTAAGGCATAGGTGGTGGGGGGACTGGACATGGATTGATTCTGAAGAAAAGGATTTTGAAAATTACATTCAGACAGAAAAGCTAAATCTTGTACATTAATTTGATCAAGTCATATGCAAAGAGGCGAAGAAGTTATGTACAAATCAGTATATAGATTAACAAAATGATTGCATAAAGAAAAAAATATAGAGAACAGGGAATCAACAGAGAAAAAAAAGATTTTTAACAAGGATTCTGAAGAGAAAAAAGTGGATTCTTGAACAAGCTAGAGACACATGGATCCAATCCAGCCGAAACACAACAAAAGAGAGCGAAGAAGCTAGGGTCGCCTTACTTACCATTGCTAATTTAATAAAAAAAAAGGTCAGGGAGGCCGCAGGATGAGACAGGGAGGCGGCGCGGCGACGGTACAGATAACAACGAGAGTTTGCCGTAACGTTGTCGGATCCCCTCGAAGAACGATGGAGGAGGGGCGAAGCGGACCGGAGATGGTTAGGATTAGGAGTTTTGGTGGCGGCGTCGGAGCTGGAGAAGGTGCTAGTTTAGAGATGGTCGCCGGTCGCCGGTCGCGGTGGCGGATCGAGGCCGGAGAGGTAAGGCAGCGGTGGTGCTGACGGTCGGTTGGCGGACGACGACCAGTGGGTGTGATTCGGCGGCGGGGGAGAGGGGTGGGGTGGAGACGCCGGCGGCAGGGGATGGCCGCAGCGGGGGAGGGACGCGTCTGCCGGCCAGCGGCGGAGCCTGAGGGCGGAGGGGCGACGAGGACGCACGCGCGCTCGCCCAACAGGCCCGAGTCGGGTGGGGATAGCTTCGGCACGGGAAAAAGGAAAGCGAGGGAAAAGGAACGGCAAGAGTGTGCTTAAAAAAAAAGGGAACGGCAAGAGAGGCGCGTGGCGCGGCAACCCTGGACTCTCGAAGTCTGGACTCGGCGGAAGATCGCGCGTGGAGCGGACGGGCTTCAGGCTTCAGCTCTCTCTACTCTGGAAGGAGGTACCTACATGTTTGGGGTCAGGCTGGGCATCGAAACCGGTTCGGTTCCTCAGGAGATTCGATCGGTTCTTTTTTTTTTTTTACATGGAAGATCTCTCCATTACTTATTGACAGACGCCAAATCATTGGCGACCAAAATACGAGTACATCTTGGAATGCTATCCTGAACCGGAGTAGCACCCGAAATCAAAAA